>Ga0075458_10000207_pt1 | contig 19389 bp, 31 predicted proteins | sample DEB3_08_DNA_FD_77576 | JGI IMG/M metagenome (GOLD analysis project Ga0075458, IMG submission 77576) | Aqueous microbial communities from the Delaware River and Bay under freshwater to marine salinity gradient to study organic matter... | ecosystem: Environmental > Aquatic > Marine > Coastal ... | reverse complement strand
TGGTTGCTACGCCATATAACTACGCATCCACCTGAACCCGCAAAAGACGCGGGTCAGGTGATGCAAGTTCGTTGGGCTTGCGCGCCTCGGCGCTAAAAACCAGCGCCGTATGGGTTTTAGTCTGTGGTAAGATCGGGGCGCGCATCCTGCGCTACGGTGCTATTCCAAAAAGTTGGTTGCTGCATTATCTTTTTAACTCTTTTAATTGCTATGTCGCAATACTTTTGTTTAATCTCATACCCAATAAACCGCCGCCCCTCTTTTGCCGCCATCGCGCATTCTGTACCGGAACCGGCGAAGGGAATAACAACCAAATCGTTTTTGCGGCTGCAAGTTAAAATTAATGTTCTTGTAATTGATTCTGGCTTTACAGTTTCGTGATCAAATTCAGACGGATCAAATCTAAATTTTAACACCTCCGTTGATTTTGTTATATTATCAAACGGTCTGCGGAGGTCTTCATACTCCTTGCGGAGGTCTTCATACTCCTTGCGGAGGTATTCATACTCCTTGCCTTCGTTTAACCACCGTTGCAATTTCTGATACATTTCTCTTGTAAACATTGCGGGTTCTGATTTATCAATACTTAAACAGGCAGAAGCAACCCCACCGCCATTTGTTGCCGTTCCCAAAGCTCTATTAACTTCTTTTAATATCAATTTACCCTTTGCCCTAATTATTTCGGCTCGTATATAGTCTCTAATTTCGTAAACACATTGTGTTAAATTATAAACATCGTTTGAATACATCAAAATCCGTTCAGTGCTATTCGGAAAGCTCCTTAATTGATCGCTGCCAGTAGAACCAAATAGCCCATCGCGTTCGGCTTTTTCCCAAACCAAATTGTTTATCAAACCAAAATACTTGTCAAAAATGACCTGAATATATGCGATTCTCTTAGAATGTCCATACACAAACAAAGTGCCATTTTCCTTTAAAATCCGCTTATATAATTGCGCCTGGTGTTCCATAAATTCCAGGTATTCATCGAAGGATTTCCAAATAAAATCAAACTCCCCTTTAATTTCGAAATACGGGGGATCGGCAATAATCAAATTAGCGCACTTTTCCGGCAGCATTAATAAGCCTTCCCGGTTGTCCATGTTATAAATTCGGTTTACTTCCATCGCTTTCTTGCATATCCTCAACTCCGCAAAAGTTTGGCTGAGCGACGCCAAACCTTTGCTTGTGGTCCCTTAAGTTTGTCAAAGCGCGGTGGCGTAAAAAACACGCCACCGCTTCTACCTAAAAAGTTCATCTTATTGGCTATTAAATTCATTTTCATTTTCCACTTGGCCAGCACGCGCAAGCCCAACTACACATGGAGCCGATTCAGCCCTTCCGGGGCTTCACGGCTCATGCAAGTTCGTTATACGGCTACTTGCCTAAATCAAGCCATCCGGTTATAGCGCCTACCGGTGGAATAATCCCAACAGCATAAATTGCTTCTGCTTTATAAGGTGCTTCAAAATCGCAGTTTGATAATTTGATGATGTTTTTTACCCATCCAACACCAATCGCAATCAATAGCAATATTTGAAACACAAATATAAAACTTGTCATCCTCATGGTGCTGCCCATATTTTTTCTCATTTCGCGCTCCCGCCGTCTAACTATGCGCATCAACACTGACGCAAGGGTTATGCGTGTTAGAACGGTCTTGATTTAAGATTAGCTCTTTCATGTTAATTAACTTTCGTGGTTTACGCCTTGCGCTGGTTATGCGCGGCGTTAGGCGGACTCTTTGCCAAGTTCATACGCCTTTTTGATAATCCCAGGTATCCACGATAAATCACGGTAGAATACTGTATCTTCCGGCTCCATTGCATCAGACTCAAGGAGAATAGTTTCTCCATTGTGTCTTACACGCAAATAGCAGGCATATTCCTTTCCTGAGCCATTGTTGGGAACATTATTCTTTTCTTCAGGTGTCAAATCTTCAAATTTTTCGTACTTTACTTCCAGCATATCTACTCCCGCCGCCTAACTACTAATCCACGTGAGCCGAGGGCTTTAGTGTTAAGGCGGTCTTGGTTTAAGTGATAATTCATCTTGTTTATTTAGTTTTGTGGCCTTGCTCGGCCACGTGATCAATGTTCGTTATATGGCTCGTTCACATCGCCATCTGCACCAGCTTTCTTGATAATCAGTTTTTCTTCCGTATTTGCGATGCAGGGTTTTCATTTCCGGTAAATTGTCACTGCAAATACAATCCCAAATGTCATGCCAGACAGCGTTATATCGTTTGCCTTTTGGGGGGGTATAGTTGAAAGCATCTGCATTTATTATAGTTACTCTCTTGTCTTTCAGATAAGTTTCCCCCGCCAATTTTATAACATCCAAAGATTTTTCAATCACAGTTACATCCGTAATCTCTGGTTTATTTAATAATGCTTTCAATAATACGCCAAGACCTAATCCATTAACTAAAACGCTCCCTTTTGCCCTACAAACAAATCCCCAAAAGTCTCTTATTTCATCGGGAGTATTACTCATTACCAGTTCCCCATTTCGCATAAGTCTTTTATATGTTCCTGCTGGAACTCCGCGACCATATTTTAGCAGAGACAATTTCTCAGATAATTCTTCTTTTTGAACTGTGAAAGTTTCGACTCTCCATTCACCGGATATACCGTCAGGAACTTCAATATCAATTTTCATATTTTCCCTTTCCACTTGGTTGCTACGCCATATAACTACGCATCCACCTGAACCCGCAAAAGACGCGGGTCAGGTGATGCAAGTTCGTTATTCCCCATTTGCAACTATCTCCCCCTCAACGGGGGATTCGGAAGGATTCGGGAAAACATCTAAGAATTCTTTCTTGATCTTTCCGTAAGTGGTATTTAGCCGTTTCTCAGAGAAATTTTGCAAAGCGGCGGTCGTTTCAACGCCTTTTACCAAATTCCCGTCTTTCCCCTCAAAGGAGGTATAATCTGCCAACATCTCTTTTGCCTTCGATTGGTCGCCACCGGATAACGTCAATATCCATTCCCGGATTTTGGCAATTTTTTCTTCTTTGGTTTTTGCTTCGGTCGCCGGTTCAGGGGAGGGGTTGCCGGTCAGCTTAATGGGTTCCGGCAATGCCGCAACCGGCTCAATGCTACACGTTACATCAATCGCCAGCCGGTTTTGTTCAGTGGTAGGCAAGGCCGCTATCTTTGCATATTGGAGTGCCCGGTCAATATTCGTTGCTACCTGAATTTTCCAGATCGGAAACTTGGTCTTTTGCCCTTTTTCGTTCAGCTTTTCCACCATGTCAACGGCCAGCACGAAGGGGATGCCGCGCAACTTACCGCCCGTCATTACCCATACCTTTTCCAGTTCGGAGTAAATCGCGTCGGCGGTATTGATGGAATGCGATTCAAAGAGCGTTGGCGCAAAGTTGATAATCAGGCCGTTATTTGGATTGACGACAAACGCCTTGAGAGCCATATAGCATTTGCACTGTTCCTTTTCCGGCAATTCCCGGCAATAGCAGGGCTTTTCTTCCCGCGTCACGCAATCCAGACAGGTCTCCCCGTCACAGGATCGCTTTTTGATTTTCATCCCGCCTTGCCCGGTTCCCCAAAGGCTATACTCGGTACTGTAAAAATCTTCGATGTTATCAGTGGGGAAAACAATCAGCATTTTCTCAGGCTCATTGCCATAGATCGCCTGGAACTCCGGGAACTCGCTGATATTGAAATACGGCAAACTCCGGGGATGGTCTTTCTCGTCTTTGCCCCGGTTGCCGGAAGTGATTTTCCCGCGCCCGTCACGGGCAATTCTCATCTTAATATCTTTACGCAACATTTTCTTCCTCTCTTTCCAGTAAGATCAAATTGATTTCCTCCGGTGCTTCGTAGAACCGGGGATGAGGATCGGGGTTAAGGTGTTGCCAGATCGCTTTGGTATGCCGGAATAGGTCGTAGTAATACTCAAGCGTTTCGGCATCTTTGTCGTGGTTTGTCCAAACCTCATATCCTACCTTGTGCTTGCTCCCCAAGCGCACGATCATTGTGTTGGGAATATCAAGAGCCTTTGCATAGGCGGCCACTTGGCACTTATAGGAATCGTAGATGCCGCTTTTCGCAGTTTTCCAATCGACCAGCCAATCTTCTGACCCGATCCTGCAAACAAGGTCAACTGTTCCGGCGTAATCTTCTCCCTCAACAGTCTGCTCAATCGCCAGAACAGCCGGAGTGTATTTCTCAAACCAATTTGTAAAGGAAATAATCATCTCCCATTCTTTCGGGGTGAAGTGATCGGAATAACCGAAAGGAATATCTATATAGTGCAACGGTAAGCCCTGAACAAGTTGCTCAATACCCCAATGCACCCGGCTTCCCTGATCTCCGGCATCGTTTAATACTTGCTGACCATATTCCCATGAAGGCAGACTGGCAAGATATTGATAGAAAAAGCGGTCTTTCGGAAAGGCTTCGAGAATCCAGGTAATGGAGGGCTTGTAAATATCCCTATCCTCAAAATAATACCAGCGCCGGGAATCCAGGGTAATCCTGACAACACCATCTTTTACATGCTCTTTTATCATAATGCCACCCCCTCAAACTTCCGCTTCAACTCCCCCAGGGATACCTGTAAGAATCCCAACAAATTCCGCACTCTTTGAATATCCAGGCCATCGCCGCGTAAGAACTTGTCTTGTTCTTGCCCGATTCTTTCCAGTTCGGAAAAGGCTATTTCGTAATCCGCCTCAAATCCTCTCAGAAAACTCAGGCTATACCATAGTTCCCCGATTTGGCGGCAATCGGCTTCCGGCATTTCTTTTTGCTCGTCCTCGCAATATACCGTTTCCGGGTCTCCAATCACGTCATATTCGACGTTCAGGGATTGATTAGGCGCAGTTCCGATGTGACTCATCTTCATACCTCCTGCTTGGTTTTAATCTTGCATTTGATCTTGATTTTCAGTTTCATAAATCCCTTTCTGTAATTCGGGGAATAGACTCTTAAACAACGGCCAATACAGCAACCGCAGATAGTCTATTTCCTCATCCCTGAATCTGGTTTTACGATGAAAGCGATTATGTACCGCACTGGTTCCCGCACCCGTCGCCTCCCGCAAGGCTTTCATAGGTAACAATCCCCGGCGGTAAAATTTTTCAATCAATTGCACTGTCATTTTCATTCCAATCTGTGATTAAGTTTTCATTCGATCACAATATAGTAAATGATTAAACACTTGTCAACAACTATTTTCAAATTCGCTAAACACTGTTCATTTTTGTTCTCTCAGCGCGATCCAGACCAGGGCGCAGGCATCTTCGGGGGTGTCAATCTCAATTAATTGATTTACCCAGCCTTGTAATTCCATTGACAATTCCCCGTTGAAACTCTCCTGGTCTATCTGTATTAGACCGTTCAAATTATGAACAAATGCCTTTCCTTCCTTCAAACTGATTGCATACCCTTCCGGCAATTCCCGGAATAGCTCACCCAAAGTGTAGGCAGGAATAATCTGCTTATGTAGATGCTTATTCTCCGGCTTTATTTCCACAATAAACGGGGCATAGCCCCCAATATACCATCCAAGCTTCGATTCAATTTCACATCCCGCCTCTTTCAACTTCTTCGATACTTCCAAGCTGGTTGTGTGCATGGCTTTTCTCCTTTTTTAGATAGTTCCGCCTTTATTCCATTGTTAGAATAGAGCTAAGAAGCAAACAACTTTACAGTCTTTTAGGCCGTTAGAGTATAAAGCTCAGTACTCTCCCTCTATGTCGATAGATAACATCCCCATAGGAAAAGAAGAATCCGGGAAGGGAAGTATTGAAAAGGTATTGCATAATTGCCTTTTCAAGAGAAGTTTCGCGTTTTAGAAAACGAAAAAACGGCGAAACGTCAAATTCGGATTCCAGGTATTTCAGGCGAATCAGTTTATTGATGATCTGGTTCGCTCTGGTGTGGGAAGTGTTAAACAATCTGGCAGTCTGGCGGCAGGAACAAAATCGGCGGCTGTCGTTACTTGATCGACTTTCACCTTTCCATAGCAAAGACTGCTTGCGCAGTCCCTTTGCCCGGTTCAGTGTCCGCTTATTCAAAAAACTGTTGGCGCTATTGATTCCATTATTCACAACATTCCGAAAATCCTGTTGTGCCGCATTTATCTTGAGTAAAAGATAATAAAGCCTGTTTTCTATTTGTGTTAACCGGTTCCAGGGGCGCACCTGTATTGTTAAACGCCCCTTTTCATCTATTCCCAAATCCCGGCAAATTTTTTCTTGATTGCGGAAAAGCAAATGAGCGCCGCGCATTTCGCAGAATCCAGCGGCGATAAGCCTGTTGACATAGCGATTGACGGTCTTGGGATGGGACTTGATACGCCGGGCAAGTTTCTTCGGTGAGTAGTCGAAGAAAATGCTGCGCTTCGGGAAATTAACCTTCGCCAGCAGGAACAAACAAAACGGCTTGAATAGCCCGTTTGCTATTGCCCACTTGAGAAGGTTGATATTAACGCTTTGCCAGGTTCTCATTGTTCATTAGTTCTTTATTTCTGTATTCTCTCAATCTTGCCATTGCACCTTTTCCCCTATTAACGTTAAATACCTTCCTGTACCAATAGGAAACATTCTTAATGTGCCCTTCAAAACCATGCTCTTTAAGGTATTCTACCTTGAAAATATACAGTGTTCTCATAACGCCTCCAGTTATTTAATCTTGTTCCAGAAGTCTTTCGATACTCCGCAGCTTATTTCTTTCCCCAGAGTTGATGATGTGCTCAATTTGACCGAAGAAATCAATGATCTCTTGTGCTTCCTTCCCGGTTAATAAAACTCCCTCCTCATAAACCCAGGAAGAACGTTCCATTTCCAATGCCGGTATTTGCCCTACCTGCCTCTCCATGTTTTCAATAATCTTTTTCATGCTCATAACGCCTCCATTGCGGATTATTTGTTTATTTCCAGTTCTTTCCTTTTTAAATACCCCTCAAGACGATTCGCGCTTTGTCTCAGGGCATCAGCATATCTTTCTAAGCCGATTTCATCTAATTCGTTGGCCTTGATTCTTATAGTATCGGGTGAGACAAAGCCAATTTTCTTTTTGCAAACATGACAAATTAAATCGCCGGTACTCATTAACCATTTCCTTTTATGCTCACACATAACGCCTCCGATTATTTATTTTCTTCCAGTTTCTTTAGACTTGCTTGTGCCTTTTCAATTTCTGCTTTAAGCGAAGAAATTTGATGCTGGCGATTCTTTTCTAAGCTGGCGCGTTTCATTTCTATCAAGGCATCGTTAAGATATTCATCCGGGGTTCTTTTCAATACCCAATCGCTCCAATCATTCCGGCTGGCTGCGCGCTCTTTTGCAATTCGCATTATTTCTTCGTCGCTGGCATCACAGATAAGGCCACATTTGGGGTCGATGTATTTCCCGCTATCGTAAGAGCCTTCATCATAGGCTTTGATATGTGCCCACATATTTTCCTCCCCACTGAATATTTTCAATTCAATAGAGAGTTTTAAATACTTCCTCATTTTTTCATTAGCATCAATGGGCACAATATCATCTTTAGGGAATAGCGTTATTCTCTTGGCGGTTTTTAATTCGCTTCGATTGTAGATCATTTTCCCAACATCGGTTTTTTGTTTCTGAACTACCTCAAGATCGTGTTTCGCTTGGCGCAATTCGGAGAGGGTTTGCTGAAGCTGCTCCTCTGCGGATGATAGTTCTTTGTTGATAGCATCATACTCTTCTTGAATCTTCGCAATGGGCGGGGAATCGTAAACCGCATCCACCACTTCTTGCTTTCCGGGAATCTCGTAAAATTCCTCAAAATCATTCGCAACCTTGAAAATAGGTTGCACCAAGAAGCTATTATCATCAATTACTTTGATTAATTCAGCTTCTTGACCATTCGATAAATACACAGTTTTCATAACGCCTCCATTGGGTTAAAATAGGAAACGCCGGCCCTGGCAGACCGGCGTTTCAGAATCACTCAACCCCTTTCGGGAGAGTCGGTACGGCAAACTTTTTATGATTTAGTTACATATTTTGTTCGGTTTGATGTCTGCCAGGCCGTACCGAACGCATCCATACATTAACTAATCGAAATGAATTTGTCAAGGAAAAAATAAAAAATGTATAAATTGGTATTGACAGGTATGTTTTTTGTGCTTATATTGAATCCACCTTAAACAAGGGATGAAATGAAAGAACAGGAAACTATATCGAAATCAATCCGCTTCACCGCCGAAATGTGGCGCTGGTGCAAGCGGTACGCAAAAGAGAACGGCGGGCGCTCCGCCGCCTCTGTGGTGCGGGAGGCAGTCAAGGAAAAACGCGACCGGGAAGAAAAGGAGAAACAGGAATGATAAGCGTTACCTTCCAAACAAAATGGGCGGTATTAATAAACGCCCAAGAGGTTTTTCAGTATAACATTTACGAAGATGGCCTTACTACCATCCCCCGCGGATTGGTTTTAGTGAATCCCGATGATCTTGTAACGGGATTTAATACGGAGCAAGAAGCCCGCGAATGGTTGGAGCGGCAAGCGGTAAAAGAAAAGCGCGAGCAGGAAGATGCCCGAAAAGATAATAATAACTAATCTCTCTGGAATGCCGATGGCTGATGCTCTTATTTATGTCGGCCTTGTTATCAGAGGCGGGAGAATATCAAAAAATAACACGGCATATTGCTATCTTACCACCTGGAAAGATGGTACTGCTGTTTCTGCTACAAAGAATATGAAATCTGATAGCTTTTTGGTTTGGAAACAAGCCGCCGCGCAGGAGGGGAAATGAAACGCTACATCCTTGATTTGAGCGAGGCAAGGTTATCGGCAAATATCCCCATGACTTGCTTATTTATCCCCCTGGTGCAAGATTCGCCAGGGTGGTATAAGCTCGACAAGTCTCGTATCTCGGATAAGGATTACCAGACCAAAATGATGTTTGCAAATGGATTTGATAGTCGATTGAACGATGTTGAACCGGTGTATATCACTCAAGAGAGTCTGAGAAAAACGAAGGCGAAAATCCTAACCGCTTGCCTTTGGCAGTATGATGAAAATAATTACTATGAGGCATCTTGCGACCGGGGATTTTGCCTTACTACATCGCTGGAAGAGGCAGGATATTATTACTGCCCCGGCTGCGGGAAGCCGATAGAGGTGATAAAATGATAACTTGGAAAGATGTAACGATTTATTCCAGGGGGAAAGACAGAATCCCCCACTGGTGGAGTGCGATTCTGAGAACGGTTAATATTTCCATTGGGAACTCTCATAGAGATTATCCGGGGGATACTAAGTGGTTTCTGAATTGTCATCCCTGGTTCGATACTTACGTGCTGAAAGCGGATAATCTCGAAGATGCTAAAGCCGAAGCGTTGGAATTAGTGTTGCAGAAAGCGGCTATGATCGTAAATGAAATAGGTGGGAAATGAACGTCGGCGATAAAGTTGTTTGGGAATCTCAGGGCCAGGGGATAACCCGGCAAAAAGTGGGTGAGATTATCGCCATTGTTCCCCCGCGCAAGAATCCCAACTTTTGCCTCCCTACCGGCAAATGGAGCCTGGGGGGAGGAACTTGGGGTCTGCCCCGGAACCATGAAAGTTACCTTGTCGCCGTAGAGCGCAAAGTCTATTGGCCGAGAGTTAAGTCATTGAGACAAGTTTGAGCCGTGACCTGCCCCGGCTTCGTTTGGCTCCATGCCAGCGGAGTGCAGGTGCAGGCACGGCTTTAAAAGGCAGGGGTGAGAGTAGCCAATCCCATAGACTCCGGTGCTACCCCGGCATTCTATGGGTAATGGCTCAAGGTAGCCCCCGCACCCCTGCCTTGAATTTCCGGTCAAACAACAACAATCGAGATTTAAACCCGGCGTAGCTCCCCCGTGTGACCGGCGCGGGGTGATGCCGGAAGATGGTATTTGAAATAGCGCCCTGTGGCGGAATAATACGCTATAAACATTGAGATACGGGCGATGTGGCAATGTAGGCTTCCATTTGAAGGTGTAGCCGTCCCCAATGCTACGGCCGCGGCCGTACCTATAAGAGCCACTAAAAGGCATTGTGCAGGTATCGAATCCTGCCAGGGCGCTAATATTTTTTATTAGTTTAGTCGATCATTGAACCTCACCGCGCACTTTCCCCTGCCTAATACCTCCCAGGGCAAAGGCTCCCCCGGCGCGACCGGGGGCGGTGAGATTTATTATTTAAATAAGGAATTATGGAAACAGATAGCAATTATCAAGCACTCGAATATAAGTGGTCTGGCCTGAAACAACAGGTTACAAACCTCGCAAGATATAGTGAGTTGATCGTTAATGAAAAAGTGGTGTGGGGAATTGATATTTTCTTTACGATCTACAGCGGAATAGCTACGGGTTGGTTGACCGCAAAACTATTCACGGTGGGAAAAGAAGGTGCAATGGAAGTTGTTGGAAATATCATTGGGTATTCATTCGGGCTGCTTCTCGCTTTTCTTATGGGGCTTTCGATTCAATACAATCAACTTGGGGCAATAAAACTAAGCGGTGAAGATTACCGGGAAAAGGATGATAAACTCGAAGAATACATATTGATCGGATTCGGAATATTGGCATCATTGACAACTATTATTGCATCGGCCATGTTTACTTATGCTCAGGTGAAGATTGTTGAAACGGCTCAATTCTCGATGGAGAATGATAGACAACAGAAGATTGAGCAACAACAAGAGACGATTGCTTATAATGATTCGGTGTTTCAGGCACAGGTGATTTATTATCGTTCATTGGATTTTGATAACGATAGAACAAACGACGAGGATTCAAGGGCAACCCTAAAAATGATTGAAGGCAAGAGGGATGTTGACAGGAAAAATGAATTAGTGATTCTTGACTCTCTCCGCAATCTCCCCGATAAACCGGGATATAATACCATTCAGGACAATGCTGCTGATGCAACAGTCTTACTCCGTGATGTATCTGGCAAAAAAAAACCGGAAAACTATTGGTATTTTATTACAATGGCTCTTGTGGCAACATTGATCGGTTTTTGTGTTGAATGGGGAATAAGGCTTCCGAGTAAAATGCTGGGAAGAAAAAGAGCTTTTGAGAATGTGACTAAAGTATTGAAAGCGGTCAATGAGGTAAAGCAAGAATTCTTCGATATTTACGGGAGTAAACCATACCCGTCAAGTAAAACGGTCAAGCGGTCAAGTAATGGGAGCATTGACCGCAATCCCCCGGGAAATGAAACAGGGGAGGGTATTGACCTCGATAGCGATAAAATTAAAAAAATCATTTCCGATATTGAAGAACGTTGGACATATAACGGCGGTGATCTCACCTTTGAGCAAATTGGCGAAATGAATGATGGAGTAACAAAGCAATATATTTCCCAGGTATTTAATAAGGCAGTAGCTAAAGGGAAAACAATAGACCCAAGAGATTGATATGGCGAAAGAATATAAGACTACCCCTATCCCCGACCGAATGGTATGTGAAAGAATGGCGCAGAAGTGGAAATTGGTTGCTGAGAAAAATCAATTTGAAATTGATAGCCTTATCAGGCGAATTAAAGAATTGGAAAAAAGCCGTTTCTATTGGGCATTGCTTGTTGGTTTTTTGTCTGCCCTTCATATATTAAATATTGTTATTTGGTTTATTAAGCAGTAATGAAGATTTTAATCGCAATTCTAATCGCGTTCTTTTTGGCGGCCTGTGCGCCGGAACAGGATAAGCCGGGAGATAAAGACGATCCCGGCGGCATCGACAAACCGCCACAGGAGGGCAGGACATGAAGGATTTCATCATTGTCTTTCTATTGTCGGTTTGGCTCGTTACGCTGGCAGTCATGCACCATGAAACGGTAAGCCATGAAGCGCAAATCGAATCCTGCCAGGATAGCCTTGCACATTATCGCGACTATCTGGAAACGCTTCGCACCCCGGTAGCTGCACCGATCACGGATAGCCTGTTAGTAGGCAATATGTTCTACAATTATGCCGTGCAGCAAGTAGGATTCTACCGGCAGGCGCTTACGGATGCCGATGCCGCAGCGTTAATCCCGCAAACGCCGGAATGTTTGGCGGCGTATAAGTGGCTGCGGGAAAAACGGGGTTATAGGCCGGAAAAGTCAATCCGCCTTGTGATAAAGTGGTGGGAGCGGCAATGACCTGTGCAAATTACTGGTTTCTGCTTGGCGTGTTGGGGGCAGGGTTGGTGCTGGCCGGATTGATCTGGTTAGCGTGGCAACTGTTAAACTATTGGGGTAGGAAATGAAAATGCTCAATTTTGTTTTTTTACTTGTATGGCTAATGACAATTGTGGCATGGCAAAGCCAGGTGAGAAATTGCAAAAATGAATATTTTCGGGGATACAATGATGCCCTAAGTGAGATCAGGATAAAACAAGGGAAATTCGCCGCAGATAGCTTGGTAAGCGAAATAAATTTAAAGGGAATAATCTTGGTGGTGTATGGCAATTATTATAAAGTTAAGGCAGGGGAGAAGGATTACATGGTTGAACCTTATGATGAAAATTATTCAAAATTATTTCAAATAGGAGATAGCCTGGAATTCACTGTTTGGACATATCAAAATGGTTTTTATCATGCTGCATACTAAACGCCGAAATAGGAAGGCCGGGAAACTCACAAAGGCTTTTCACTTCGTGGGCGCGGTAGCGGTGGCGCTTGGATTGCCTGCCTTGTTTGTCTGGATATTAAAACAGTGCGGTTAATTGCTAAAGTATTCCAATACTGCATTATATATAGTATTATGTTGTTGTACCGTGATAAAGCCACCTATAAACACACAAGCTATTCTTCCCCCATTATAAAAGTTAAATGGTGTACCACCATCGTTGACTCCTCCAATATATATTTCATTCTCCGATAAATAAGTTGGCCCCGCGGCATAATCCATTTCCGATTCTCCCAGATCATTATTAACATAGATATAATTCAACGCTGTCTCGCTATCGTAGCAAGCAGTAAGGGCATAATAACTTGTCTCCTCATAGGGCTTCTCCATTACAGAACCACCATTGATTTGTGCTGCGGCAGTATCTTCCTTTGCATAGGGTTGTAATATTGTCCAACTCTCATCACCGGTATATTCGATTACTCCAACAGCATAAGCGGCGTTACCGCCTCCATCTATGGGTGGATGCTTATATATTACACCTATACTTGCACTATTTAAAGTATAATGAAAAGCATCATCCGCCGGAATGTAATTAGTTCTTAGATATTTGTCGGTTTCCCCTTCAAATCCATCATCGGGATAAAAAGTCATATCAAATGGATCAGTGGCATTGTATTCATCCTCTTTCCAATTTAATAATGCCGCTTGTAAATCATGTACCGCAAAGAAATAGAATACATCCAGTTTTATCCATATCCCATTTTCCTTTAATATGCGAATTATTCTATCAATAGCCCGCTTTTTTGCCTCTGTTGGCTGAACATCCATTCGCGTAAAAAGATTAAGAGATTCAGTTTGGTATGTATATGTTGATTCAGAATTGACCGTGTTAAATTTTGTATAACTCTTGAAAGATAAAAATTGTGCATAGAGGGGTGAAAAAATTGAAAATAATAGAATAAGAATTTTCATTACTCATTACCACCCCTTGAATTTATCAAATCCATCTGATCCCTTGAATTTGCCATCGGCAGTTGCACTATATTCCGAAACAGTGAGATTGTCAAAAAATACCGTATCGGTTGCACTGCTTACTGCAAGGCCAATATAACCTAAGCCTGCTCCGGTCACAGTTACGGTCGTCGAACTTGCCCCCGCTGTTCCGCTTCCCAGGTCACTCCAAGTAGATTTATCCGCACTTGTCAAAATTCGATAAGTTTCCCCGCCTGAATTGCCATCCACGTCAACAGAAACCTGCCAGCTTCCGGCTGTCAGAAGTGAATCGAAATAAAGCGTATCGGTTATGATACCCTGGGTAAAGGCGAAGTTATTCCGGGTTACTCCACCCCTTGTAAGCGGAACCCAATTTCTGGCAAGATAACCAAACTCTCTCGCTGCACCTGCCGGATAGAGGGAATCGCTCAAGAAAACACAGGCGATTAATCCCTTGTATTCATCACCCGATCTATCTAAGTGACCAATATAAGTGGGGTCTGCTGGCCTGCTTTCTGGCTCTGCTCCGACTGCAAGATTAAGACTTGACGTAACCGCCTGGTTGAAATACAGGTATTTATCTTTTCCGGTTTCATCCCAAACCGCGACTACGCTATACCATGTAGCCACCGCACAGCCGGTTCCAGATAGCAAATCATTTCCAGTTGTGTTTCCTGTTACGAAATCTACCTTGTTTGCGGCTGCGTTATTAGCAACAAATATATCGTAGTTTACATTCGGGAACGTTCCTTGCTCCCTGGTAACAATTGGAGCGTAAATATTGGGGATAGAGGCATCGGTCTTAAAAATAACCCCAATTGTATAACTTTCATCTGCTGCAAAATTATGATCGGCATTCGTCACGCTGAGAAAGTTGTTACCTGTATTTAGGAAGTAGGGAGATTTACCACCGGAGAACATTACATTATCAGCTATCGCATCTGCTTCCATAGCTGCGGCGTTCGCCCATCCTGCTACGGCCAAGTTGTTGCCGAAACTTGACAGGTCGGTTAGCATTTCGGTTGCCGTAGCCCTAGCTACCCAAAGTGCCCGCATCTTTACAGTATCAGTAGGAACGAAATTCGAGAAGGTTTCCGTAAATATCTGCGCCTGCAACAGAAAGGGTAGAAGTATAAGATAGATTATTCGCATTAGTTCGACCCCCATTCTCTTGGAACAATCACCGCTAACATACGCATTCGCCGGGTAACGCCATTTAGTGTCGCATCGCCGTTATGCCAGATAAGAAAGTCAATAGTTCCGGCAGCATTTGCTCCATCTGAATCTTCCCACCCAGTTGTAACATTGTGCTTTCCAGAATTATTAGCATCATCAAAAACCAGGTCTGCCCAATATATAGTTGAAAAACCATTTGTATCAACAATGGCAGTATATTCGGTTGAATCCCCGGATGCTGAGAATGTAACATTAAAGAATTTTGCTACTATTCTGATATTATTTGCCGCTGCCGGCTGAACGTCGGTTGTTGCTACTCGCCAGTCACTTCCGGTTAGTAGATTCGATCTCGAAAACTCCGTAGTTGAAAATCTATGATAATAATAAAGACGTTCGGGAACATTCGTAGATTTACGGGAATACATCCTAACCAATCTTCCCATTTTGCCCGAATCGGGGGCAAAAAGCGCATTATCTTGAATATCCTCCCATACGCTTGCCGTTAAATATGTTGATACATCTGCCCTGTATATTCGTATGCCTGCCGTTCTCTGCTGCATATCGGAAAGAATTATTCTGCTATTGGTGGATGCTGCATAGATATTCCCATTAGTTAGGAAAACCCGGTCAAGAAAGAGTCTGGAATCACCATAGGCATAGGCAGAAAAATCAATATCACCGGCACTTGCCAATAGAACCTTTGTTCCGCTTATCTTCAAATCAGAAAGATTGTTTACGATAAAGAAAGTAGAATCACAACTTTCCAGGTTCATATTGAAAATTTGAGCGTTACCAAATCCTCCTCCTTCGTCTGATAATTCAAGAAATACAGGAGCGTTTCCACCCTCACCGCCGATAAATGAAAGACCATTACAATTGGTTGCTTTGTTTTGAATGGAGTCACTTGCTCCCCAATAGCAATCAAGAAAAGTGTTGCCATTGAGAGTAGCCCCCATGAGATAACTGCCCCAAACATTATCTTCAATAAAGCAGCGTTCAAATAAAGCTCCCTCCACTCTATTGGCATCTATACACTTCTCAAAATTCTCAATGTAAAGATTTTCAAATTTCGGATTAGTATAAAAACTCAGGTTCAGCCCAATGGAATTAGCGGTAGCCTTCCCGGGGCCATTGATCTGCATATCTCGAATATAAATTCCCCTGGTATAACCTACTCTATCTCGCCCAAACGCGGTATCGGTTGCGGTAATAGTAGTTTTATGCCTGCCCGATCCCCATAACTGAAAATCGTCATTCTGTCCCTTGCTGTCTGGAACATAAATAGGATCGGTTATCCGAAAGTCCCCTGCCGGAAAGATAACCGGGACATCCAATACAACCGCTCGGTTCACTGCCGATTGAATTTCTTCTTTATCATCGGTAACGCCATCTCCCATTGCCCCCGCCCATTTAGGATCAATGTAGGCCCCATCTAAATATGCTTGCCTGATCCAGATTCCTCCCCCAGTTGCATCGTACGAAATGATATGGTCGCCTGTCCCATTGGCCTGAAATACAAATACGCCGCCCCCATTGGTATTTGCGGAAGATAATTGCTTAAGATAGACTATAACACTGGCGCTATCTGGCGTATAGGCTTTCAGGGTAGTGGTATCCTTGACGATCTTTTGGGAGAAATCGCGCCCCGAATACACCACGCCGTTGGAGGCGGTGAGGGCAGAAAGGGAATCGGTAAATTCACCCCGGACAACATTGAGGGAGTCGTGAATGTTTGCGTTGGCAGAATCGCCAATGACGTTTCTAAGCGTATCCTGCAAAGATTTGTGCAGATCATTCCAGATTATACTCTGCTGATACCCACTGCGCCCCTGATAGCGCCCTTGCCCAGGTTGTGAAAGGGTATATCCGGTCAAAAGTAACAGAATAATTATGATTCTTTTCATCTTGAGTCCTTTCATTGATTAGCGTTGCAAAACTCGCCAGGAAATGGTGCAGGCGGCATTCGTTCCGGTTTTCTTAAAGCGAATCCGTATGCCCTCATTCAATTGCCACCATGCTTGCCGGTTTAGTGCAACAATGAAGCGGTTTCCGGGGCTGGCAGCCGGGGCAACTGTCGTATTCCCATCGTCATCCGTGAGCGTAAATCCCGGCGGTGTTCCGGTAAGATTGTGAGAATGATCGTTGAAAGTTCCACCAAAGTAAAAAGCACAGTAAGGAGTGATCACATCGGAGGCATTCCCTACCGCCCGGAAAGCCAGGGTAATCCAGCCTTCCTCAACCTGCGGATTTTCATGTCTAATCAAAGTCGTGATTTGATTTGTCGAAGTATCCGCCTGCGCTATCGTGATAATTCCTTCGCTGTCTAAATCAGGAAATCCTTTTAAGTATCCCATTATTGACCTCCTGCATCAAGAGTGAATCCCAAGCTGTCGCCTGTTCCGATTTGCAGAATGAAACGAATACTGTCTGCCCATGCCCATTCGCCGGTAGATGATAAAATCACCGCCGGGTTCATGTAAAACGCCCCGGTTCGGTTGACAATGCTTCTTGCTACCGTGTCAATTAGCGTTTTATCTCCGGTGTCATTGTAATAACCCATCCATTCCTGATCGACTACCTGGTTTCCGGGATAGGTATATTTGCGCTTCAACTGCATATAGACAGTCATATTGCTATCCGGGGTATCCCATCCGGTGGTATCGGTGGCGAATGTGAGCGTTATGACTCCCTGCCACCAGAGCGGTGAAAAGGCATCGGTGGTATCCACGCCGTCGCCGTTATCGCCTAATACGCCATCATAGATTCTTTGCCAATGATGGTATTGCGGAACGATACGATTAACTGCCTGACCGTATGCCGCTATGCTTCCCAACATCATCAAAAACAGGATTAGTAATCTTGCTTGTTTCATTGCTCTGCTCCAATTAATTGTTCAAGGGGCGTTACCCCGCGTTTTGGTTTCTCAGTACGTCTTGTCTTTTGTCTTTTCGGGCTTTTCATTATCCTGCCAGAGCGAAGCCCTAACTTTTCTTTTATCTTTTGCATTTTCTCTTCCTCCGGCTGGTATGGCGTGTATTGACCATTCATCCAACTATCTATTATTTTTTTCGAGATATTCGTTGATTTGAGCAATTGAGCTTTTATCTCTTCATCGCTCAATCCTAAAGTTCTTGCAGCTTTTATCTTTGCAGAAAAATCATCAAAGATTCTTTTCCTTGAGTTCTCCATCGCTGTATATTTTTCCCGCAAATCCTCAATGGTAGAAGTTTCCCGTAAGCCTTCATTTATGATCCGGTTGGCTTCTTGCAAACGGCGTTCAATCCGCATGGCACTGTATTTCAGGGCTTCCTTCTTGTTAATAGTGCGCTTGCGCATTCCGACCACCGTGTTTAGTGCTTCTTGCTGCAATAGATCGCGCTGCCCGTATTCGGTTATTTCCTTTCGCAATGCCCGTTCAAGACGCTGGTATTGTGAACCAAGCCCCGGAGTTAGCGGCGGAACTAATGTTTCAGCAACATGCCGGAGCGACTTGTAAAATTTATCTTCATAGGAATCTTCTTCATTATAAACCGGCGCACCGCTTTCATTTTTCTTGTTCCGGGCAATATCAATGATCTTTTCGACAAACAAACCCTCGCTCAGATACGGATCGAAAAATTCTTCAAAGGCGCTACGAAAAGCCCCGTCAACGTCGCCTTTGCGTAAGCCCAAATATAAAGCACGGGTCGGGTCGGAAGCATAAGACCAGGGGTCGGTATAAGAACCATTGACAAAACTGAAATTCTCCCCGTCAACTCCGGTTACAAAAAGCTGTCCATTCTTTTCCCAGGGAGCCACAAATTCGCGCAAAGCCGCTTGTTCTTCTTCGGTTATGCCTTGTGAATAGTTGTAGGCCAAATATCCTGCGCCTGTGCCTGCGGTTGCTAATCCTCCGCCTAAGATACGCGGCACGTCGCCCTTCGCGGCCATCTTCGCAATGTTCTTGCCTACTCGCAATACTTCGGTCGGGAAAGAAATAAATGTTCCTAATAGGGGAGTATGACGCATAGCCTTTCCAAAACGTGGCACTTTGGAATAAGTCGGGTAAGTATCCCTTACAATTCTTGCCGCTTTATCCAACCCCTTGCCCCGTGCAATTTCATTGAACCAACCGTAAAGTTTCCAGGTGTCATCCATCGCGCCGTAAATTTCCGTTGCGCTTTCCACTCCTTTCCTTGCCCATTTTGCCATTGCCCGGGGACTTGCCATTTTACCTTTATCAATCGACTGCCCCATATCGCTTAAAAGTGCCTTGAGTTCCCCGGAATAAACATTATCTTCAATCACACCCAATTCCAGGGCTTTCTCATGCAACTGTTTTCTGTTTATAATCCCTTCTGCGGCGAACCTGTCTTTCAAAACCTTAAACTCTCCGCGCAAGGCATCCGCTCCAAACATTTTTTCCCCAAGATTACGGCGCACAAGATTCATGGCCTCTTTCATATAGGGCAAGCGATAATGACCGTTTGCTACCGCAAAGCCGATATTGCCGTAAAAATTGCGGACTACGGTAATCGGCGAGAGAACTGTCTTGGTATATTTGGCAATGGTATTTGCCGCAATAACCGATTGCCACAATTTATTGAATTTGGTAGCCTCGCCAAAATTCTTAAACTCATCAGCAATTTCAGGAGTGGTA
>Ga0075458_10000205_pt1 | contig 19610 bp, 20 predicted proteins | sample DEB3_08_DNA_FD_77576 | JGI IMG/M metagenome (GOLD analysis project Ga0075458, IMG submission 77576) | Aqueous microbial communities from the Delaware River and Bay under freshwater to marine salinity gradient to study organic matter... | ecosystem: Environmental > Aquatic > Marine > Coastal ... | reverse complement strand
TTCGGAAAACGCCTTCCCGTCGCCTTCCTTTAAAAGTGCCGCCATTTTTTGCACTTGCTCAGTCTGCGCCGATTTGCTGACAATAAAATTTTTGACAAAAACATCAGGGTTTTCTGTGCCATGAGCCGCCGCGTTTAAGGCGGGCACAGCGTCTTGTAAAGAAAACCGCTCGGAAGCGGCTTTGCGTGCGGCGGCGAACACATCTTCCGCGCCAGCATCTTTTGTAACCGATGATTTTATTGCGTTGCGCAGCGCGCCGAGTGCCGAATTCACGGCAGGGTCATTGCTTTGATTGGCGTTAATGACTTTCAGGAATTTGTCGGCTTCCTCGACCGTAAACAACTTGCGGAGCTTCATGTCCCCGCCTTCGATGATGCCGTACTTTTTTGCTTGATTCATTACTCCAGACGGTATTTTATCGCCGTAGGAATCTAAAACCTTTGCAAAGTCCTGTGCCAGCCCTTGCATCGGAATTTCAACGTCTTTGCCTGCGGCGGCTTTGGCCTGTTTATAAGCGGCGCTAACGCCTGCCGACAATTGCTCATCATGGGCCTTCAATGCGGCGGCAAGCGCCTTCCCGGCGTCCTGCTCGCTTGACGCACCAAGACCAAATTGGCCCGTCTTTTCGCGCAGGATTCTAGCCTGCTCGGCAAGCCGCTGCGTTATTGGGTCTGCGGTCTGCGATAAATTCCGCTCAATAGCAAATTGCTTCGGATCGCGTGTAACTTGCCCGAGCAAGTAAGGCATTTCCAGCGAATTAAAATCAGCGGCGCGAGCTACGGCAGCGGGGTCTTTGCCATGCGCGGCCCTTACCGCTTTTGCGACTTCCTCTTGGAAAGCGGCGCGCTCTTTCCCCGCCATTGACGCCCAATCAAGGCCGGCATCTCTTGCATACGATTCGGTCATCCTGCTTAAGACGATCCCATCAGGCGGTTTGCCCCATGCCGCAATTTTCTTGGCTACAAAATCGGCAACTTTGCCGATGGCTGGCGTCAGGACTGCGCCTGTTGCAAAGCCCAGGCCGACCTGCATCGCTTTCGTGGCGGCAAAATCAGGGTTTTCATTTACATCAACCGGGGTAAGTGCGCCACCCACAGCGCCAAGCAGCCCGCCCTGAGCAAAGCGCCCCAAAGCGGACGCGGCAACCGGCAATTTAGTTGCGATTGCCACATTTGCGGGAGAAAATGTGTTGCCAACAAACCGAGAAACATCAGCCCCGGTTGAGTCTGTTGCTTGGCGGGCTTTATTGTAATCCTGCTCATTATCTGAAATGAGTTTGTCCACCCGTTGCGCTTCGCCGCCAAAGAAGTCCGACACCGGGTTAGGCGCAATCCCGCCTAGCGAGGTCATAAACTCCAAGCCACGCGGTAGGTATTGAGCGCCCGCATCAATCGGGTCGCGCATTCCTTGAAAAATACGCATTGGAATGGAGGCTTGAATTTTTTGCCTGAAAGTTGCCCGTGGCGGCTCTTGCTGCTGCGGCCCATAAGCTGCCGCTGCGGCTTGAGTTAGTTGCGCATCGGTTGCATTGGCTGGCCCCTCAATATCTAACACCGACCCATCTGGCGCTTGCACTTGGTAGATTGGCATGGTGTTTATTCGCCCTTTCTAATGACGCGAAACCCTTTAGGCATAACCATTGCCGCGCCTTGCTGGTTAGTTTCAGGCATTTGCGGCATGACAATTGGACTGTCTGCATAAAATTTAGCCATTGCATCAAAAAACCCGTCATCAATAACACCCCGGTTTTTCTGCGCATAGTCCCGCGCAAATGCGGCGGCGCGCTGGTCGCGCTCAATGGCGGCGCGCATCGTCTTGGTGATTTGGGCGCGGCCCTCTGCGGTCTTGGAAAGGCTCGGCACTTGAGCAAGGAAATTATCAAAGTCCTTGTCGGTCATCGGGCCAGTTCCAGGCTTGCGAAGCGACCCTGCCATCTCACGCGCCAATGCTTCCGCAGCTTGCTTAACGCCAAGTTTCGGGTCAAGTTTGATGCCAAATGAATTTGCCAAACTAGCCACTTGAGCAATCGTCGGAGAAGCGCCGCCGCCGTCTACCCCCTTTAGCAACTCATCCATGCGGGAGAGTTGCGCCAACTTCCCGGGCGCATCCCATCCGGCCTGCGTAATTGCGCCGCGAATTTCTCCAAGCGTTTTGCCATAAGTCTCGTTCTGCTTGTTTTCTTGCGTGCTGTAATTTCTTGCATCCACCGAAATAACGGGCTTTTTTGCGCCGCTGTTTTTAAGCTCCCAATCCTGATAATCCTGATTTGGCGTCCCATCGGGATGAAACGGCTTGTTTGGATTCGGAATTGTGGTGGTTTCGCCGTTTGGCTTGATGATCGTTGAGCCGGGAGCGCCGACGATCGTGCGCTCTTGAAGCGGAACGGGAGCGCCAACAGGTTGATTGGTAAACGGCTGCACCGCCTGACCGTTTACATATTCATTTTTGACCGGAGCCGTCCCGCCTGCGGTGAATGTGGCAAGCGGATTAGGCGAATTAATGTCAACATACCCCACGCGCTTGCTGCCGTCAGCATTTGGAAGTTCTGCTTTTTCCCACTTTGCCGCCTTCGGCATCATCGCCCCAAGCAGCGAAGGCGCAACGCCCTGCACCATTTGATTCCGACTTTGCCCGGCCATAGCAAGCGCGCCCGCCAAGTCCGGGCCAGTCGCGGGCTTCGTCACTTGCGTAAGTTGCGGGTCTTCCGAATCATCAATAACCGGCTGGTTTACCGTTCGCTCTGGCGTGCCGCGCAGCAATGCGGCCATCTTCTGCACATCGGCCGCGCCCTCAGTCCTGCGCTGATCGGCCAAGCCGCGATAGTCGGACAAGGCCTGATCCTCGCCTTTACGCCCCGCATAAGCGCGCAATAGGTTTGCCGCGTGTTGAGTCCACGAAGGCGCAACGTAATGACCGGACACCATCTGACCCTGCGGCTGCTGTTGCGACTGCTGCTGCAACATCTGCGCATAAGCCATGCGGCGTCGGATTTGCTCTGCGTCGGCGTCAAACGCGCCGGGAGCCATCAACACATCATTTGCCATTGTGTGACCGCCTTAGAAAAGTCGTGCGCCAAGCGAACCAATGGGAGCGCCAAGCGCCGCGCCGCCCAAGCCCATCAAGCCGCCAAACAATTGTCCACTCTGAGCGTTTTGCGCATTGTTGGCGCTGACTGCCGCGTTGTAGCCCTGATTGGCAGCGCCGAGCATATCCGGCCCTGCGGTAGTCGCCTGCGATGGCACATTGTTAAAGGTCGGATTTGTAACTTGCGAACCAGTGCGCAGCGCATTAAGTTCGTTCAGCGGCATATTGCGCAGGGCAGACGCCATTTGCATCGTCTGCGGCGCGGTATTGATCGCCGCCACGTTGGCTTGCTGATATGCGTCGTTGCGGCCAAAATTGAAATCCCGCATGGCGTTAGTGTACGCCTCGGTGCCGCGAGCGATGCCCTGATTCGCCAACTGGTTTTCAAGGCCTGATTGGCGCTGGTTCCATTGCGGGTCGAGGCGCGAGGTGTAAGCGCCGTATGCCTTGTCCTGCACATCTTGAACAGAGCCGAAATCAAACGGATTGCTCTGCATATCCGAAACGCGGCCCATGGCCTGATCTTGCAGGCCAGCAAGCCCCGCGCTTGTCTTGTTCTGCTGCGCGAATAAACCTTGCTGCTCGGGCGAGAATTGAACGTCAGCAGACCATTTATCCTGATTGGATGGGTCTTGCGAATAGTTCAACGAACCATAGGGCGTATTGTAATTAACACGGTTCGCAGTCGTGGCGACGCGAGCGGCATCAATGTTGCCTGCGGCGGTTTCTTTGGCTGCGCTGGCATAATCCGGCGCGGGTGGCGCGCTGCTTTTTCCCATGATCCTATTCCTTCAAAAAACGACACTGATCCCGCGTCATGCTCAAAATGTGCATGTCGCCAAACTTGCCCGCGTCCTTGATGATGGCTTCGGTCACAAAGCCTAAGTTATGGTCGAAATCAAGCGCCGCCTGATTGGTCGAATCGACCAGACCGATAACTTTTTTTACCTTCAATTGATTAAACGGGTAATCAAAACAAATCCGCAAATATTCACGATTCATCCACCGCCGCGAGCCGTCAGAGGCAACGTGCATCTGTACCGATTGCCCGGTGAAGTTGTCGTACAGGACGCCCGCAATAAGCGCATCGCTCTTGTTGACCAGCCCGATGCCCTGCCCTGATCCCTCGTAATACGTGCCGCCAGTCATCGAGCAGACGAAACGCCCGACCCAATTGCTATCAAAGACGATCAAATGATCGCCCCCGGCTCTAGGACAACATCGGTACTCACCCATCGAAGATCGACGCCCGACGAACTGGTTTTAAGTTGCGGCGCGCCGTAATACCCTACCCCGGTCACGCCTTGCAGCGATTGATAGATGTTCAGGTCGCCGCCCCATAACCCCGTATCCCATGTAGAAGAATCCCATGAGGCGCTAGAGGTCGAGGCGAAGGAGAGCGGCGCGGTACTCGCGTCGGTGTTGAAATCGACGTTGATCGAACCCAAGACGGCGGGCGTACCGTTGGTGCGCAATATCGGGCGCATGGCGACAAAACGCTTGAGATTGCCGGGTAGGCCGAAGTCGCTAAACGCTTGCAGCCCGATAGCGGTAATCGCCGCCCCGCTGTCCGCATTCGTATCCCAAGCCTTATAGACCGCCCCATTGCCGCCGAAATAAGGCGTATTGCGGAACAGTAGAAAGGTATTGGCAGACCAGCCGGTGTAGGAACACCAGTTTTTTGTAATCGAGTTCATGACGTACTGCTGCTGCGAACCCGTACCAACCGGCACATTAACCCAAAGTTGATTTTCGCCGGGGTAGTAAAAAATCTCCCATCCGAAATTCGACCCGTATGTCGTCACGGCTTCGGACATTGCCCATTGGATTTTGTCGGTCAAGAACACGCGAGGATTGACGCGGCTTGATTGCAGACCGCCCGACAGGGGCATCACGCCGTCCTGACAGACCATTAGAAGGTCGCCAGCGTACTTGATGAAGCAGCGGGTACCTACGGGTGCGCCAACTCGCCAAACGCCCTTGAGCGCCCATTTAGTCGCGTCTGAGGGGTCTGTTCCCTGATAAACAATAATCTCGCCGTTGTTCGTGACCGCGACATAGTAATCATCGACACCCGTACCGGCATCAATCGTCCAAGTCGCATGTGACACGATGTAGCCGCCCAACTGCGCGACTGCCGACATGTCGATTGAGTTTGCCGCGCCTGCGATAGCGTTGGTGCCGAGATACCAAGTCTTAAGCGTGCCGGTTTCGGTGAAGATAACGCGGGTCTTGAAGATGATCGGGCAATTGAGTTTAGTTGTCGTGACGCCGGTAATCGCGGGATTCGCCCACGTTGCGCCATCGTATGTATAGGGTGCATCGACCCCGTTCGCCATGTAAAGGAAATTGCCGCCAGCAGTGGCGACGTTAGCCCATTGCCACCGGCTATTCGACAGTCCCGACAAGACCGCAGCGCCGACCGCGCCGCTTGCGGTGCAGTCGTACACATTGCCGCCGCCGATGCCAAACATCTTTTGCGTCGTGCCGCCCTCATAATCCATGAGCGTTTCGACCTGACCGCTCAGACCCGTTGCCCATGAACTGCTGCCGTAGCGCAGTTTGCATTCGGTCGTTGCCGGGAAGAAGTTGACCAGCGACACGGCGTCGCTTGCAGGCATTGCGGCGAGCGAGTCGCGGGCATTCCAGCCGCCGACCGGAGCGGGGCGCGTCGCCGATGATGCAACCGGCATGCCACGGCTAACCTTGCGCGAGGCGGGCTTTCTCATACGTTCCAACTACCCGAAGGAACGACGATTCCGGGCGATATATCATATTTTGTATTGGACAGGCTCAGCCAATCCTTTGAGCCGTCCGAGCCGATTGCTTCGGCCACGCGACGTTCGTAAGTGTTGAAGTCCTCGGCGTATTCAAAGCCCTTCAACTTTTTCCAGCGCCAGATTGTGCCGAGCGTCAGCAATTGCCAATCAAGCAAAGGAACGTCCGTATCGGCTTGCCATTCCTCGTAAGAGGTCACGCCGGTTGAATTGGTCAGCCAATTGCGAGAGACATATTCAAAGTAGCAAGACTCGCCCGCGCTCGGCGTCGGGTACATGTAAAGGTGATTGCCCTTGATGCGAAAGTTTGACCACGGGCCATTAATTGCAAACGCCTTGTTCTGCTGCCATTCCTGCGGCGTCTTCGGGCCGAATACAGGGCGGTGCAATGAGCGATTCCAAATCGAATCATTAATAATGAAATTTAGACCTGGCGCAATCGTCGTGACAACGCCCTGATCTTCTGCGGCAAGGGTCGTATAGGTCGCCTCACTTTGCAGCGCCGTCCAGCCAGCCCGATTGCGCGCAGCAAGTTCCTGCCCTTCCTCGTTCGCCAGCGCGACAATGTTGATAATCTGCGCGTCAGAGTTGCCCGTAGCAGACGAAGGGGAACTAAGCCCGATCCGTTTGCAAACCGTCTGAACGATTGAAAGGCAGGTTGCCATATCTTGACCTATTGAGTCACTACATCAGCGCGGGGCGGTCGCCCACGGCGCGGCTTGTCTTCGTCGGCAGCAAGTACGGCGGGCGCTGCTTCCAGCTTCGCAAGACGCTCGGCCATCTCGGCAAGTTGCATCTTGAGTTGGTTGTTTTCCTGCATGACCGTTGCGGCAATCTCTTTGCCTTGCAGCCATTCCCGCGACTTGTCCCGCAGAATGCGAGCGCCCATGCCGAAACGCTGCATGGCTTCTTCGGTCATCGCGGAAACGTCTTCAATCGTCGGCATGCCAAGAGCAATGAAGTTCTGCGCTTGAGCCGGGGAAAGCAGGGGCCATTCGCGGACAGAAGTTCCGTTAAGCGGCGCGTCCTGACCTTCTTTCCATGCTGCATACTTCTTGTGGAACGCATCTACCCATTCTTGCGGGTAGGCATCGGGCGAACCCGACAGGCATTTATTCTTGATCGAGGCGAGCCAGTCAGCCGCTTCTTTTTCTACGCAGTCTTTGCCGCCCGGTTGCATGATGAAAGCAAAGTCAACGTCGCGGGTTACGCGAATGCCGCGCTCCTCTGATGCCTTGCGGTCATCCTTTGCGACAGTCTTAAATTCAACGAAAGGCGGGCGTGCTGCGGCAAGTGAAAGCATGAAATCTCCTGTTGAGGAAATCGAATCGAGAAACGAAAACGGCCCCCGAAGGGGCCGTCCGTGGAGCGACTACGTTTAGGTCACGATCTGCATGCAGCTAGGGTTATTCAACACGCCCGAACCGAAGCCCGTATAGGTGCCGGTGAGAGTGATCGAACCCGTTGCAGTCGAGTTCTTGTCGCCGGTAGTGGCGATGGCCGAACCCGTGTAAATGCGCTTGCCGTCCGGGTCAAGAGCCGCGACAACCGTCGAAGCCGGGATACCCGTACCGGAAAGCGCCATGCCGAGGAAGAAGCCGTCATAACCAGCCGTATAAAGCACGCCCGAGTTAATAACGGTCTGCGCGGTAACGGTCTTGGTGCCAGTTGCCGAGATGCGGTTACGCACGCCGAGAACTTGCTTGCCCGTTGCCGTAGCGCCGAGAATACCGGCAGCGGCAATTGCCAAGACGCCATCAGCGGCAACGGTGGCGTTGGTCTTGTAGACCGCACGACCGCGAAGCTGAATCCAGCCGAAGACGCCCGACGCCATCGGAGCCATTGCTACGCCCCAAGGAAAGCCTTGAGTCACAGCCGACGGCAGCAGGACGCCGTTGTACGATTCATCCCACATGACAATCGAACCTTTAAGGATCGCGTCAGTTGACTTGATGTACATGAACTCGCCAGCGCCCCAGAAGGGATCGACAGCAGTGACCAACATGCCAAGAGGATGCCGTGCGGTGGTGTCCGGGACGAACCAATCATTAAAAGGTTGCGTACCGATAGTAGGGGAAATTGCAGAAAACATATTAAATCTCCTTGTAGGTTTAAGCCTTGCCGACGCCTTGCAGCGAGCGATTGGAGCAGACCAAATTTCCCTGAAACAGAATTGGCACTACCACGGCATCGGCATTAACGCTGCGAAGCTCGGGCATGATTTCCATGTCGGCATCTTGATGAACGACCAGCTCCAGGAAGTCGGTATTCACGAAATACATGTGATTAGCCGGAATGCCCGATGCGGTCGAATCAAAGAACACATCAGCAGTCTTGTACTTCATCGAAATCATGCCGCCCTTGCCTTCGTCAGCCGGGGCATAACGCTTAAGGCTCGACTGGCTACCCTCGTAGAACGAGAAGTAGTTGGCGTCCATGACGATCAGGTCAGGCGTATCGTTGCCCCGAGTGCAAGACAGCCAGAGAGGCAGCATCATGCCTGCTTCAATGGTCGCCGAACTCACCGTCACCGAGTTGTCCGAGGCATCGCGCACTTCGTTTTGCCAGAAGGCGAACGTTGAGCTATTGATGCCGCCGACCGTACCCGTACCAGCGTCAGCAATGATCGACTGCAAGCCGCCAATCTGGTTCGTCGCGGTGCCGTCCGAATACAGGTCAATGCTCAGACCGTTAGCCATCGAGCGTTGCGCATTCTTGATCTTCGCCTTGACGAAGTTGATGATGCGATTCGATCCCGAGTTCGTGCGAATCTCAAGACCCGAGGCGGCGACGTTGACCGCGACCTGACGCCATGCGAACTCAGCGGCAGAGATCACATCGACGGCGCTGATATTCAGCGTGTCGTAACCGCTATAGCGCTGGTAGGTCGAGTTGCTCGCATAATCAAGCGGCGTCACGATGGACAAGCCGCCGTCTTCGGTACGCTTGCGACCCTTTTCCGCGAGGCGGCGATAGAGTGCATTGTGGTTCGACACATTATCGGCAACCTCTTTCTTGTGGTTGCGATAGGTCGTGCTGACCAGCTCGGTGAACGTGTTAAACAGAGTGCTTTGACCGGGAGAGGCCATGATTACTGCTCCTTAAAGATGGATTAGAGAACGCCCAATTCGCGGGCCTTTTCTCTGATGGTGTCTTCCATAGTCCCGACTGGCTTCGCTGACGGATAAGACCCACGTTTGGGTACATTTACCGCCGCTGCCTTTCGGGCCTCTTTGGCGCGCAAGTCGGCTTCCGCTTTCCGAGCCGAGCTAGTCGCCGCTTGCTGTTCTGCAAGGACGCGAGCGCGCACCGTGGAATTTGCGTAGATCGCCTTGTCGTATGCCGTTTTGAGGTCGGGAGCGAGTCCAGCCTGTAATAGGCCAGCCATCTCGTCTTTCACATCCTCAAAGTACCGATTTGCGGGGTCGGTCTTGAAGCGCTCGATTTCGCTGTTAAGCGACTCACGCTCCTGCCATTCCCGCGCTTGGTTTTGCTGCTGAATCCATGACTGCATTTGCTGCAATTGACCTTGCAGAGTTTGTACTTGCGGGTCAACTGTAGGAAGGCTCGCGGACTGCTCTGCAAAGTTGTTTAAATCGACGCCGTAATCTCGAGCAAGTTGCGCGAACATCGCCAACTTTTGCTGCGAGTTGCCATTGCGCAATGCCGTCTCGGCAGTGAATAGCCGTTGAATCGCAAACTCAGGCGACACGCCCATTTGCTGCAACGTGGACATGTACGGCGCAATCGTGCGCTCGATGCTGTCGCCAAACTGTGCTTTAGTGCGGTACTGCTCGATGCCTCGGTGCATTTCCTCGCTGCGGCGAATGAACGCTTGCAAGGCAACGGGGTCTTTGCTGATTGCCTCGGCTTCGTCTTTGCGCAAGCCAAGTTTCTGCAACTCAGGCGGCACCGCAACGGGCGCGGACTCCGCATCGAGTGCAACAGCCTCGGGCGCGGCTTCTGCGGTCTGTTCTGCGGCTTCCTCTGCTTTGGCTGCGAATCTGCCACGCTCGTCACGCGCTCGGGCTTCGGCTTCGGTTTCCTGCGGTTCGCTTTCTACTTCGGGTTCTGCGTCGCGGCTTTGTATGTCTTCCAGCGTTTGCCGGATCGTGTCGTCCATCGTTTGCGTTTCGTCTGCCTCTGTTGAGAGGCCCAGGTCTTCGCTCATTGCTGCTCCGTTCAAATGGTTGACTCCAAAACCCTGCGCTTTTCAGTCGGTAGCGAATTCCAGGCAGCAACCGCCGCCGATTCAATCGCCGCGTCTGCTTGCTTTTCCTCGCTTGCCGCTCGCTGCTGTGCAACCTTCACTTCTTGATCCATGCCTTCCCATTCGCGGCAACCGCTCGCCTTCAAGTCCTCGCGGCGCTTCCTTCGGGAGTCGATTAATTTGCCGGTGGTCGGCGAGACATAAGCCGGTATGTCCACAATCCCGGTCGGGGCGGTCAGGATCACCTTGCGGGTCTTGACGCCGCAGCACTCGGGCGTGTCCATGTATTGCGAAACCGGACGTATGTAGTCCTGCACCGCGCCGCACTTGGGGCACATGCACTCGTAGACAGGCATGATTTCCTAGAAAGTCAAAAGGATCAGCGCGTCCTCGTCGTCCTGCTCTTGATGGCGCGCAATGATTGATTGAATGATTGACTCTTGCGCTTGCAACCATTCGGCAATGCCGGAATAGTTGATGAACGCAAATTGCTCGGGCGCGGTTTCAACTTGCCGCACGACTTCCTGCAAAACTTCCGGCTCGGGCGAAATGCCCATAACCTGCCGGTAGGTTGAAACAATCGTTGCCTCTAACGCATCATCGCGGACCTGCTTCTTTGCCCACGCCTCTTTGTCCCATCCTCGATGATGGAAAGCATCATCGCCGCCGCGCGCAGACTCAACCGGAGCCGGGGCAACGGTCGTCCAAGACGAGCCCCAAGACGCGCCCCATGACCCGCCCCATGCGTCGGCCATTTACGGCCCCCAAGGCGTCGCCGAGCCATCCCCATTGATTGCGACCGAGTTGACATATCGAATGTTCACATCGGCATAGCCCGCCACAGCGAAATTCAGGCTATCCGTCTTAGCTTTGATGCCGGTCACGTTTGCGCCGACCGTAGACAGCGCGGCAGCGGTCGCTAGTGTTGCAAGTTGCGTATCCATGTTGGCCGATGCCAGCCCGACCGCAGAGCGGGTACCGGCAGCGTCAAGCGGTGCCGTGTAGCCTGCCGTTGCCAGCCGAGTCGATACCGCTACGTCCAGATTCGCCGCCGTCAAGCCCGTGACCGAGCCAACCGAGCCGACCACGTTGCCGCCTACATTGCCCGTTACCGAAGCCGCTACCGGCGTTGCAGCCGTCGCAGCAGTCGTGACCGATGCCTTCATGACTGCCGTTAGATCGCCTGCGGTCGGCGCGTTGGTCAAGTTTGTAACGGTTGTAATCGTGCCTGCTGTAATGTTCGTCGTGCTGGCAACCGTTAGCGGAAACGTCGCAGCCAAAAAGCCCGTCGGCTGCGTATAGGTTGCCATGCGCGTCGAGACTGCCGCATCAAGTTGCAAGCCCAAATCGCGGGCCGTCTGGGTAGTCCCCGCAACCTTAATCACATCCACGCGGCCGTTTGCATCCACTGAAAGCTGACCGGCGGTCGCAATTGGCTGCGGGTCCCAAGCCTCAAACACAAACGCGCCCCACGCATCATTTGTCGTGGTGTTGTTCGGGCCACCGTATTTAATATTGGTCGAAGCGACCACCACCTCAACGCCATAAGCGGCGTCAAAATTTGCCGCACCCGGCGTCAATCCCGGCACCGTGAATTCAGCGTCAAGGTTGAAGTCTTGCGTCGCCGCGTTTGCTGTGCAAGGCGCATAGTGAGGAATAACACGAGCGACCACGCTCGCACCGTTCAATACGCCAAGCATCACGACCGGCACGGTCGTTGCGCCAGTCACGACACAGCGAATCCGAAAGCGCACAAATCCATGGGCCGGAACAGTGATTGCAAGGCGCAAGTTCGTCGTATCGAACGCGGTCAGAGCAAGCAAAGACGATGTTGCCTTGCTGACCGCGACCGCCGGATCGTAAAGTTTTGCGCCTAACAGATTCACTGGATGCCCTCAACTCGACCGTCAGGCCCGCGCACGATCCGGCGAGGCTGCGACAGGCGCTCAATTGCCATCTGAAAGCCTTGCATTGCATCCGCAATCGTCTGCTGCAACTGAGTGCTGGTCGAATCGCCTTCCGGCTCTACGGCTTCGGACTCCTGCTCCGCAGTTCTCGTCTGAGCGTCCATCGTCATGCGCGCTTGCTCGTTTTGCGCGGACAGTTGCGCAGATTCCGATTGCACTTTCGCGCCGATGGTCGCCACGATGATTTGCGTTTCGGCCTTCAACTGCTCAATGCGCCACTTGTAATCATTTTCAGCGTCCAGCCGCATGCGCTCGCGCTCAGTCTCGGCCTGCTGCTTGAATTGCTCCAACTGACCGGCCTGTTGCATTTCGGCTTGCTTGATCTGCGCCGCGTGCTGATGCTCCATTTGCACGCGCTGCATTTCGCCCTGTTGCTTCATCTGCTCAACCTGGCCCGAGTTGTCCTGCTCGGCTTGCGGCGGCGGCGGGGCTTTCATCTTGTCGAAAGCGTCTTCAACCGCATTGCCGAGCTTGGCGCGACGGCATACGGTAAGCATCAATTCCTTCAGCGCCTCGATGGGCATTGCGCCCATTTGCACAGCGGGCCCGAATCCTTGCAGCAATTGGGACAGCCCGCCAAGCAATTCTTGCAGCGCCTTCATGTCCGATTCTTGGGACGCGGCGACGGTCGAATCAGTCTCAACGTCCACTTTGAACGTGCGGAATTTGTCATCCCGCAGCACTTGGACGATTTCATCCCATGACGGCGGCAAAGGCTGCGCAGGCTGCGGTGGTTGGCCTTGCTGCTGCGCCATCATCGCTTGCTGCTGTTGCTGCATCATCAACTGCTGCTTTTCTGCGCCGGTCGGGAACTTCAAGCCGGTCATCGAGGCCAGCGTTTCGGGCGAGAACCGCTCGCCAATAATCTCGGCTTGCAAACGGATCAGATCGCGCACAAAGCGGGCTACCTCGGCTTGCAGGCGCTTGAGTCGATTGCTGCCCCAGTTGGCTTTGATTTGCTGCGCCGTAGCCGTTTCCGTTGCCTTGGTCGAGCCGCGCAGAATGTCCGATATGCCGGTGATTTCGTAAATCGTCTGCTTAGTTGCCTCGCGCTGTTCGTACAGGATTTGCAGGACTTTGGCGGCTTGCTCAATCGGCATAAACCAAATTGCCTTTTCAAGCCCGCCGCGCTCCAGCAAAGCGGTGACGTTTGCAGCGGGGATCAGGTCGTTATCCTCACCCCGCATCAATTCGGACAACTCGGACAACGTGGCATCGTAAATGCCGCGCATCTTCAAGCCTTTGACAAGGATGTTGATGCGCTTGGAAATCGTGTTTAGTTCTTCGGCCTGCTCGCGATATTGCTCATACAGCGGCACAGGAACGAGGCTTGCAGAGTCTTCGACCGCGTAGAGCGGCGAAGGTATCGGAAAGAAGTTTTGCAGCGTCAGCGGGTCATCTAGCGATTGCAGCGGGCTTTCTTTGTAGCCCGACGAAACGAAATGAACCTTGCGCTCGTCCTTGTCCCAGATTTCCCAAACGCAGGCGGTCTTGAATGCTTCCTGTACGCCTTCGTCGCGCTCGGCTTTTACATCCTCGTCGTCCACATTGTCGAGTTGGACAGCCTTGCCGATTTCGTCGCCAAACTTCTCGATCAATTCATCGCGCGTCAACTTGTGACGAAAAGCAATCCAGCAAATCTCCTGCCATTCCTTGCCCGCCGAAATGCGGAAGTCGTCCCATTGGACATGCTCTACCGGCGCTTGCTCCCATTCGACTTCCTCAGTCTCGCCCTCGCCTGATTCGCCGCCTTCTGCGTGTTGCTCGGCTTCCTCGTCGTGCGCTTCCTCGGTCACACCAACTTGCGCCAGGCTCGGCACATAACGAACGCGGCACACGCCGCGACCGGGCAACAGAAGGTCGAGCACCGTCGCCTTGACCTGTTCGTCAAACGGAGTCGTGTCCAACTGATACTCAATCGACCGGCTCAAAGTTTCCGAGACAGCCTTACCGATGGGGTCTTCGTCTTTGTAGCGGCGGCGAACATCGGGCGAAGGCAGCGAGTTATAGACCGCAGGGCGCAGCGTTTCGGTGTTCGACCAGAGAATGTTAAACGTGTGGGCGCGGCGCGTCTTTTGACGATAAGTGTCCCATACGCGCTCGCCTTTCTTGCGCCATTCCTGCTCGCGCTTGTCGGCCAACTTGAGTTCGAGCAACCAGCGGCGAACGACGCCTTCCTGATCCTTCTCTAACTCCTCGGGACGCTCAATAGCGCCTGCCTCGTAGTCCATCGTTTATCGAGTCCAGAACGGGCAGCAATCAACCGTTCCGCTGATCGTCACGACACAAGAGCCGGTGATCTGCGCCGGGATCGGGTAATAGGTCGCAGCGGTCGGGGTAAACGTATTAACGACCGTCGTCGCCCCATCGGCAACCTTGATCGTCGGCGTTGCCGAAGCACTGGACACAAAGATGCCGAGCAGTTGACCCTGACCTGTAAACAACGTGGTCGTACTGGTAATGTTCTGATGCTGCCCTGATTCATTGACCGGATTAGCCATTGTCGTAATCCCTTTTTCGCCGCGCATTCTCGCGGATGAGTTCGTTGATCGTTTGATGCACCGGGTATTTCGGTTGCTCCGGCGCCTTAGGCTTCATTTCCTCGCGCCACACAAGACAGGCGTATCGGAAGGCGTCTGCGTAATGACTTGTCCAATCGTGGCGCGGCTTGTCTTTGAACGCCCGCTTGTCCTCGTCGTATTCCCGTTGGTACTGTTTAAGCGCGTCTAGCCCTTCGATACAGATCAAATCGAAATAGCATTCAGCGAGGGTTAAGCGCGCAGCCTGAATGCCATCAATCAGCCCCATTTCCGGAACGATTCGCGGCTTCCAACCTAACGCAGTGAATTGCTGCTCAATGCTGCGACCCGTCTGCAATGACTTAGCCCGCGCATCGTGCGGCAGGTAAAGCCATTCACCGTACTGATAAGGCCGAGCCATTAAAACATCGTGGTAATGCGCGATGGGCATGCCATGCGTCGAATAGCAGTCAATCAGGCGAAGCTCTTTGCTGACCTGAAAAAACCATATTGCCGTGTCATCGCTAAAACCCAAGTCCAGAACCGCATGAACCTTGAGGGCCGGATCGTACAAATCCGCTTTAACTCGCCCATCTTGCTCGGCCTGCCAAATCTCTTTACCGAAGATCGCACCCGGCAACGCAGCATCAAAGTCGCACTCCATTTCCTGACGCCACGCATCTTCGGTTAGCTCTTTGCGCAGCGCGGCAAGCTCAGACTCAGGCAACAGTCCCGAATCGCTTGCCTTGACCGTCAGCGCCAGCCAATCCGCATCACGCTTGGCGCTTTCGTAGACTTCCCAAAACTGGTTTCGACCTTTAGGCGTCCCGATGATGATCGCCCAACCTTGCCGATCAGCAAGCGCGGGGCGAATCACATAAGACCAGACGCTAGGCTTCCAATCGCCATATTCATCAGCGACTACGCCATCAAAGAACAAGCCCCGCAGGCTGTCGGCGTTATCCGCGCCGTACAGTTGAATCCGCGAGCCGTTCGGGTAATCAATCCGAAGTTCCGACTCGTTAACCTGAATATTCGGAACAACCGCACTAAAGCGTTTCAGGTAATCCCAAGCGACTGACTTGGCCTGCCGATAAAACGGGGCCACATAAGCAAAGCGCCCATCATTCCGGTGAAATGTGAGCGCGGCTTTGATTAGTTCGTTGATGCAGGCGACCGTCTTGCCCGCCCGTCGATGAGCCACGACAACAGCCCATCTTTGCTTCCTTCGGTGCAGCGGTAGGAATGCCCCTCTCGGTTTATAGGGGATCGTGACAACATTCACTCAAGCCAACGAAAGCCAATATCGCCGGTATGGTTGATATTTGCATCAGTTGGCGCATTACTGATTGATTTGTCTAACAAAATGCGCGCTGACTGAACTTGGCTTGCGGTTAACTCAACTTCTCCGCTCAAATGTGCCGTCAAGCGGTTGATAATGTAACTCGCCTGTATCTTTGCCCGCACTTCGTCTTGATGATGTTTCTTGATTCGTGCCGCCATTTATTCCCGCGACTGTTAAGCCACGCCTCGTATTAAAGCCAAACGCGAACGGGTTGCATCGGAGCCGGATCGAGCGAATAAGGCTTCAATGCCTCGATTTGCTCGTCGGTCAGATCGCCCCGAAGGTTTGCGTGCCATCCTTGAACGGGTGCCGGTGGATCGCCTTTGTAAATCACGCCGATCACATCAACGGAACCGACGATGGGAATGCGGAAGCCTTCTACTTCCTTGAACAGAACCTCATTGCACTCTGCCTCATCGGCAAATCTTAAATAGAGGTCGATCATGTCGTGAGGTCTTGCATTTCCGCATTCGACAGCCTGCGCGGGTAGTAGGTCAGGCGTTTTATGGTGCCGTTCATCACGTTAGTTGAAGCGCCGCCATTGCGGCCAAGATAAAGATCAGACACGGTCCCAATTGAATTAGCATCAGTCACTACTGATTGACCATTCCCGCACAGAGCGCGCCCCGCCGAGTCATACGCAGCCCCAGCTTTCCCGCCGAGCAACCAATAATTGCTGCTTGTAACCGTCACAGCTAAACTGTTAGTGCCGTTATAAAAATTTAGAGTAGTGGTTAGGCTGTTTGAAACAACAAATCCGGGGTTCCCGCCGCCCGTGTATCCAATGATTCGCCCATACCCCGACTGCGACCCATCTAAACCGCCGATGTAATCAACAATGAACGTCCCTGCGCCTGCGTTAAACCACGCCAAGTTATTAAATGATGCCGAATCTGCGGCGCGGGTGACGCTCGCCGTAGTTGTTGGGATGTACGACGTTTCGCTAGGCCCAACTTCCAACTGCGCAAAATCCGCATCAATCGTCCCCGACGCTGCCGATGGGTAGATCGTGCTTGTGTAGGTCGTGCCGTCACTGACGCCTGCGCCGAACTGCGTCGAGGTCTGCCCGACGCCGGTTGTAAACGTCAGGGTGCAGCGATACAAGCCCGTTGCAATCTTCTTGATCGTCCCCGCAGGCGAGCCCGTCCCGGCTGTGCTGACCACGCTTCCGTTGCCGGTTAGCGTGAAGATCGCGCCGCATGCTGTAGGAACGCCGCCGACGCCATTAGCTACGATCCCGGCAAAGTTTGACGAACCGGCGCGCATGTAAAACGATCCGGTGTAGGTCGTTGAGGCGGCGGTGGTCATGCCGGTGCCCGCCGACTGATTGCGGTTGCCCGCAAGAGTCGAGGTAATCCGGGTCATTAACTTGGTGCCGTCCGGGCCTGCCGCGCCGTTATTGGCTACCGTGCAACTTAATGCTGCCCATCCGGTTGCATTTGTCAGGTCGCCCGAGTAAAACTGAATATTCGTCCGCGCCTCCTCAATCATCAGCCCGAGCGCCGAGAGGGTCGAGGGATCGTAGGTGAAGCGGGGGCCGTAGTAGGCAGAGCCGGCGGTCGCGTTATAAGCGCGGGCGGCCGTTTCATAAGTGACAATTTCAAACTGCGCTGATGTGGCAACCGACACGCCGCCATTGACCGGGGAAAATGCCGTTGTTCCGCTGCTGTTATAAGCCGGGTAGATTGAAAGCGCCGCAAGCGTGTTGCCGGAGCCGTTATTTGCGGTATTGACTGACACGCGCCAATAATCGCCATCACTGTTGACCGTCACAGTGACCGGGGTGCCGCTTGTCACATACGTTCCGGTAAACGGATTAAGCACCACGACAATTGAAACCGGGGTGCCATTGATTAAAGCAAGCTGCAAGCCGGGGTAGGTCGTGGGCGCGCTCGTTGCTTTTTTTAAATAAGTTGAAAAAACATAATTGGCCGAATTATTAGGAATGCTGGCGTTAAATTGAATTCTGGAATCTGATCCATTTGCGCCAGTCTGCGTCAAAGTCCAAGCAGATATTTTGCCGTCAATGCCTGTCGCATCTTGCGTTGCCGTTACGCCGACAAGCGCCCACGACGAAAAAGTATTGCTGACGGTAATTAGGTTATTCGGCGCATAAGTCAGCTTCCCCGTCGCGTCGAACATCGTCGCGTTTGAGGTGCGGGAGAATGTGATACGCGAGTCTAGGACGCCTGCGTTGGCAAATTGAATGTCAAGCCCATTTCGGCGGCCTGCCCACGACAGATTAAGCATTTACTTGGTGAGCGCCGCTTTAATCGCGGTGTAGGCTTGAGCCGATGTTTGCGTCTGCGCAACCTGCGTCCAGCCGGATTTGAGCGAGGAATTGATATTGCAATTCTGGACGTAAATATCCGTACTCGATCCCGCCGCGTCAAATCGGGTAATCAGGCAACCGGGATCGCCCGCGTCGATGGATGTCTGCAATTGCGCTTGAGTAAAAGCCATTTTTGCACCTACAAATAAAAAAGCCGCGCAGGCGGGTACACAGCGCGGCAAAACGCTCTTGCGAGCGCGGGAGATTGGGTAGCCGGTCTATTCCCGACTGTCATCCGCGTGTCGATCAGACGCGGCTCGATAAAATAAAAACGCCCCGCTGTTTAGGCGAGGCGTCTAGGTTCTGCTATCAACACGGCTGCGGACTTAGGGAGTTCAAGCCCCGCGCCCTGCTTGCGCTTAAATCCGCATGCGTTTTGATGATTTACGTTTCTTCAGGGCGCACGAAACCCGCCGCTGAGTAAATAATAAATCAAGTTGCCATCAAATTAACCTCAAAATTTCACTCCGGTGCAAATATTTTTCTTGAGCCTTGCCAGAAGGTCTAATTCGGCTTCCATCAAGGATCGAATCGGATCAAGGCGCGGAAACCTGACCGCCCTAGCCTGCCCGTTGGCGACGTAGATCGCAACCTTCCTATCCGGCGTGAGACTGTCGATGCAGGCGTCTGCACCCTGATAAACGGCGAAATCAGCATGAGCGCACAGTTGCTCAAAGTCTGCCGCCCCGTCCGATTGCAGCAGGGAATCGCGCTTGCTGTACCCGGTCGAGTGATCGCCGTCGCGCATAAATTCGCGCCAGATTTCCATGACAAGGTTGTACGCCTTGCGGTCTGATTCGCTCATGTAGTCGGGATTAGTAGATTGCATTCGGTTCCCAAGAAAACGGATCATTGCCAAACCGGCGCAGGGCCAGCACTTCGCCCGATGAAAGCCCATCTTCCAATGCGCGGCGAACCCTGAATCTCGACAGCGGCGCTTCCCACGCCAATTCATCGACCACAAAGGCGAATACGTCCGGCTGCGTAAGCTGGTGAGCGATCATTGTTTGATCCCCAAAGCCTCGCGGGCGAATTGATGGCTAATCGCTGGAACGTCCGTCCTTGCCAATGTCCGGTGCGCCCAATCCTTGCTGCCCGCCTCTACCCGCTTGACCGTGCCGGTAGCCTTCAATTCCGCGATTCGCTTGTCGGCTTCCTCGCGGGTCGTGTAAGCCTTCCCCGGCGCAGGCAAAGCCACCGACGGCTCTGGGATTTCCGGCCATTCGCCTTTAGCTACTTGCTCCCCTAGGATGCGTTCCCAACGCGGGCGCAGCTGCGTGAATGGCGTGTTGTTCAGGTCGAATGGCCCGATGGCTTGATAGGCCCAAAACACGGCAGGACTACTCCATTCGCCCATGTTTCCCTTTGCCCGTTCC
>Ga0075458_10000201_pt1 | contig 19805 bp, 14 predicted proteins | sample DEB3_08_DNA_FD_77576 | JGI IMG/M metagenome (GOLD analysis project Ga0075458, IMG submission 77576) | Aqueous microbial communities from the Delaware River and Bay under freshwater to marine salinity gradient to study organic matter... | ecosystem: Environmental > Aquatic > Marine > Coastal ... | reverse complement strand
GAAGCTGGTCATCTTGCACCACTCGCCTTACACGAACGGATCAAGCTACACCCCCGGCAAGACAATCCTTCGATGGCCGTTTGAAGCTTGGGGCGCTGACGCTGTTCTGAGTGGCCACTCGCACGTCTACGAGCGCATTGAGAAGGGCGCTTCCAAGTTCCCATACTACGTGGTTGGTACTGGTGGTCGGACTCTCGACTCGTTCATCGCATCCCCCGTTGACCAAGCCTACGGGTACAACACCAAGAACGGCGCTCTGAAAATTACCGCCACTTGCAGTGAGTTGAATTTCGAGTTCGTGAACGTTGACGGAACGACCATTGACGATGGAACGGATGATAGCGAGTACGTGCCGCCCGCCGACACGTTCACCTTGTACTGGGGTCGCTCTACCAACACGACGCTCACTGGTGCTCAAATCCAGGCGCTATCGAACTCTGCATCTGCAAGCAGTGTTGCTCGAACTAACAGCTACGCGGCTGGAACCGGGTATCTCTACTTTGCGTGCCCAGACTCTGAAGACCCGGTAAGCATGATGGTTGGAGCGTTCGCGCTGTCTCTTGCCGATGCGTCGCTTGGATACGCTTCCACATCGAACGGGCTCACGTACACCACGGTAACGGTTGGTTCAACGCTGTACCGACTCTACCGCTCTTTCAACACCCTCGCGGGAGTAACCTCCGTTATCGTCTCTTAAACCATGCCAATTTCCGGATCTGTACCAGTAACCGGGTTTGTAGCTCCTACAGACTCAGTGGACACATACCCATCGCATTCAGAGGAATACGGCAAAGGTGGGTACAGGTCTGTTGACACTGTAACGGATCGGGATGCCATCCCTGCCGCAAGGCGCAAGGCTGGAATGGTTGTTAAGGTCTTGGCCAACAAGATGGAGTACATCCTTGGGGCTGGTCTTGGAAATGGAGACTGGGAGAAAAACCCATACGGAACAATGGAGCTTGGCGCATACTCGGAGCTGGAGGCGTTGAACGGATCTCAACTTGTCGATGGGTCAATGTTCTTCTGCCGATACAGAGAGAGTCAGGCTTACGGTGGATCAGGTCACTTTTACTTCTCGTCGTCCAGCACGATAGCGGCGGACGGAGCAATGGTTCTGCAACCGGCTGACAACTCCGGTAGGTTTCATCGCGTTTGGGAAGGTGAGCCGATCAACATTCTCTGGTTTGGGGCAAAACCGACGAAGGACATCGGTGGATTAACACCCGCTGGAACTTTCGACAACTCCGTTCCCATCAACAACGCAATCAACTGGGCGAGAACCCCAACGATTGGGCCGACAGACGTTCGCGCATCGGTGTTCATCCCGGCTGGCGACTTCTGGATCTCGAACTCAATCGTCAACCGATATAGGGTGGATGTGATTGGGCTTGGGTGTGTGTTTACAGACAACGAATTCACAAGCCACGCAGTTAGTTCTTCAGGGTTGGTTGCTGGTGCGAGCCGCATCCGTCTCGCAGACGGCGCAAACTGCCCAATGATGGTCTGGGATCTTTCCGACGCATCAAAGCGGTACGATTTTTCATACACGGACGACGGGTTGACAATGACCGCGACTGTCACAGTCGCATCTCCAGGCGTTATCACCTGCACCGCGCACGGGCTCACTGTTGGGCGTCGAGTCGCGTTCACTACAACAGGCGCTCTGCCAACGGGAATCGCGGCATCCACTATCTACTACGTCCAGTCAGTACCAACTGCTGATACGCTTACCATTTCAGCGACAAGTGGTGGGGCTGTCATCAACACAAGTGGGTCGCAATCCGGAACGCACACGCTCATTAAAGATCCGGCTATTAAATACGTCGCCGGGAATACGATTCGCGGAATCAATTTCTTCGGCAACTCAGCAAATCAGACGCGCTCTGACTGCCACATTATTAAGGTGGAGTATGCGTGGAACATTCGATTGGACAACTGCAACTTTGGAAATCCAAGTGGATATGCGGTTTGGGCATATGAGTGCAACACTTTGGATATTGTCGATTGCTACGGAAACGGAGGCCGAACGGCTAACAAGGGTGTGTTCTTATTCTCGTGCGCTGATGGATTCATGTCTCAATCCAAGTTCGGAGGCGCGGCTGGTCCCGCTCTTTGGATTGCTGGAGCTAACGGATGGCAGCAGCAGTATCTTGGCAACTTCCTTTACAACAACTTCAAAGGGCAGTTCCAAGTTTCCGGTGTGGCAAGCGATGAGTTGACGCTTGCATCAACGCATGACTTTGAGACTGGAATGCCAGTTGAATTATCTGCGGATTCCGGTGCCACTCTTCCGACACTGACCCGGTATCCATCCGTCGCGCTTGACTCCAAGGTATTCTGGGTAATCAAAGTAAGCAGCACGAAGATCAAGTTGGCGTACAGTTACGAAGATGCTGTAGCTGGAACATATTTAGCTGTCACTGGTGGATCTGGAACCTACTACGCATGGCATGGAGCGGCGGCTGGAGCGTACCTTTCTGGGGGCGCGAACAACAACGTCCTCTCAGGAAATCGTTGCGACCAAAACCAGAACTTTGGAATCGCGTGCAATAACAGCACTGAGAACGTCATCACCGGGAATCTTCTCAACCTTAACGGATACGACAGTTTAACAGCCACCTCTGAGGCGACAACATCCGCAGGCGTGTATCTCCGAAACGGCTCCAAGAACAACGTTGTTCTTGGGAATTCCATGATGGACTGGAACACATACGCGCAAACTTACGGAATATGGGTGGATGCGAATTGCGGCAAGAACTACATTGGGCAGAACGCATTTAAAGCTAACCCATCGCAAGTCGATACGCTTCTTTCATCCACTGGAAACACTACGGAGACGGCGATTGTTCAGAAGACTGGAGGCGTTACAATTTACGCCGATGCAACAGGAAGCCCATTGACGATTGGCAGGTCTGATGTTGCTGGTGAATGGAAGTTTGAGCTGAGCAGCAACTCCAACGTGATGCGGCTGAAGAATTCATACGTTGGCAACACCGCTCTAAACGTATCGTCTTCAGTAACAGATACAAGCATCAACATTGGGTCAAGTGGATCTCCAATCGCTCCAAGAAGCTCTTTAATTTACGGAGAGCAGCCATCGACAGCTTCTGGAACAGATGTTTCTGCGGGCGACTTTTACATCGTTGCAGGCTCTGGCACTGGATCGTCAACTGGGGGTGGTAAAATTCGGTTCCTGACTCCAAATGCAGGCTCATCGGGGACAACTGTTCAGACTCAGACCGAGAAGTTCGCGTTGATGCGCGAGGGGGGTGTCATCATTAAAACGATGACATCCGCTCCATCTGTTGGAATTGACAACGGGGCAATCTACCCAAACTCCACGGACAGCATATTCTACGGCAGGCTCGGCAGCGCGTGGCACACGATGTCGAATCCGAACATTATCGGCGTTTCGACAATATCAGTGGATGCAAGCGCGACGTTTACATTCTCTCCATTGGTTAGCCGGTGGACGCAAGTGCTGACAGCTCCAATCACGGCAAATCGAACAGTTACCCTTTCATCTTCATTCGCCCAGCGCGGAACGAAGGCAAGATTTACTCGGACATCCGCATCCACAGGCGCTTTCAACTGGGACATCGGTGGGCTCAAGAATCTCACCGTTGGAACTTGGTGCGAGGTTGAATGGGACGGTTCAGCCTGGATCTTAACTCAATTCGGCTCTCTCTAAACATGCCATACATCTCAGGTTCAGTTCCGGTCACAGGATTCGTTGCTCCAACGGATTCGGCTGATACGTATCCGTCTCACTCGGAAGAGTGGGGAAGGGGTGGGTATCGAACTGTGGCAAACATCACCGAACGGAACGCCATTCCTTCAGGTCGCCGCAAAGCTGGCATGAAGGTGTTTGTTGTTTCTAACGGAACAGAATACACTCTTGGTTCTGGGTTGCTGGATGCTGATTGGGTTGTTTCAAAGTCAGGAGTCAGAGTTGTGCCGCTTTGGAGCGACCTTGCAGCGATTGCGGCCACTGGAATACCAAATGGAACAGCGTTTAGAGTGCTTGGAAGGGCCGCTGTTGGAGACGGTGGAGAGGGTGATTACTGGTACGATTCCGCAAGCTCAATCGCCGCAATACCAGGTCTTGCAATCGCTCCGTCTTCAGGGGGTGGAATGTTCCTTCGATGGTATGAGGATGTAATTCGACCGCATTTGGACATGGGTGCCGACAATACTGGCACAACGGATTCCTGGGCCATCCTTCAAGCCGCACTCGACTTTGCAGCCGAGCCTACCTACGGCTGGTCAAAAGACGCTGGTTCGTCTGGGAAGCTTGGTCTTGCTGTTGAGATACATGGAATGTTCGTGACGAGCGCACCTCTCGTTATTAAGGGTGCTGTTGATTTTCGAGGGGCGAAGGTTGGCGGCAGAGCAAACGACAATAATCAGTACGCCTCTATCCATTTCAAGCACGGCGGCCACTGCATTGTGTATGACCTTAAAAACGACGACCCGCACTACCGTTTACCTTCATTTAGAAACATCAACATAGTTGGGTACGTTGAAACTTACATCCAAGGCAAGAAGTCTATTACGAGCGTCACGTCAAGAACCGTGTTCTCAGTGGCCGATGCTGATGCTCCTTCTGGGATGGAATCGACTCTTTACTCGGCATATAATGTCTGCGTCTTCTTCGACAATGAGGGAACGTGTCTTGGCACTGGTAGGTACATATCCATGTCGTCATCTGGCGGGTTGACGACAATCACGCTAGAAGCAGGAACGGACACTTACAGCTCAGTAAATGGGTCAGTTGGAGGTTTGCTTACAACAGCTTGCAAAGTCGTTTTTACTCCAAAGGTGACTGAAGAAAGCCAAGGTGGTATCACTGACTTTTACGATCCAGCATCAATTGGATGCACTGGCATCTTCGTTAAAAACACCAGCCCAACGTACCTGTCCACCGCGCCGGTAATCGACAACGTGTCGATTCGGCAGTGCCTAGTTGGAATCCGAATCGGGCCTCGCTGCTTCGGCGGAAGCCCTGGAATCGGTAGCATCTCGATCATGTTCTGCAAGGTGGCGAGCTGGTGTGTGCCAAGGGCGATCTCGACTACCGACTTCTTCTTCAACAATCAAATCTACACCCACGGCGGGCGTAGGTACGATTACGGGAGGACTGGAATGGTCAATACGCTCGACCAACCGGCGCTGGCTTACGGAACCTACGGGTTTCTTGGCATGCCTACCGTGTCGAAGTTTGACCGGCTTCTTTCCGAGGAGCACGCCTTAGCGTGCGTATACGTGTCTCGCAACATAATGATGCAGATAAACCATCTGCTATGTGATGGAGTGTGTGGAACCGGATTGCTGATTGGCCCAGGATACTCGGCTTACGTTTCTCCTGCGTCATCAACACATCACTCCAACAGCATGTGGATTGGGGCATTCTACGCTAGGCATAAGCTTGATGATGGAACCAGTTGGGACACGATCCACACGACAACTACTCCGGTGGCAATCCGATTCGAGTCTACCACCGTTTCGCTTAACCTTCCGGTTTATGTCTACCTTGGATCTGCTGGGATAATGACGACCCAGAATTTTGGAGGTTCGCCTCCAAAATTCCCTTACGCATTTGACCTTGGAACAAGGGCAGGAAACACGAACAGGGTCCGCATTGGAATGCTCCAAGAACGGAATGGGTTCATCCTGATGCACAAAGCTGGAACCAAAGAGGTTGAGTTCGACGACAAGAGCGCCGTATCTGCTGCTGAAGTTTATACTGGTTGGTACTGGGACGTGGCTACTTCCAAGAGAGTGTACTGCGACGCAACTCAGGACATCTTGGAGCTTTCATCGACTGGAGCAGTGCTTGGCAACTCTGCGCTCGTTGGTGTTCCGATCAAAACAATCAACTCCAGCGGCGATTGTCTTGTCATGCAGAAGACCGGAGGGAGCCCTCAGACGGTCGCCGCACGTGTCTCAACCAACGCACTGCTTTGGGCAGACTTGGACCTGAATTTGTACTTCATGTCCATGTTTGCAAACGCTTCAGCGATTCAGATGTGGATCGGATCAAACTCTGGGAACTCTGGCGCGGCTCGATCCTCAAATCTGTATTCGGAGAATAGGATCGGTGGTGTTGATCTTGCCCCGAGCAATTTCAACTTGGTCGCTCCCGGTGGAACAGGGGCGGCTATGGCTAATGGAGCCTTTAGTTTCTACACCGCAGACCCAGGAGCCAGCGGATCAACCCCTCAAGGAGTCTCCCTCAAGTTGCAAATCCTCAGAGAGGGTCAGTTTCGATTCACGAACATCGCGCCAACAGTCCTTGGTGAAGGAGATTTGTGGTTCGATTCCACGAAGGGTTTTCGGCAGTACTTCAACGCCGGAAACAGACCCGTTGGGTTTAAGAGAGTTGGATCTGTTGCGCTTGTTGCCGGTGTTGCGACCGTGTCGCTTGGCGCTCTCATAACTCCGAACACATTGATTTTCCTCACGTCACAAGCGGACGGAGGAACACCTGGATGGGTGAGGGTTTCTTCGCGTGTTGACGGTGTTTCTTTCACGATCACGTCTTCATCGAATACGGACACATCCACAGTTGGTTGGACACTTGTTGAACCATGAAAACACTCGCAGCAATTGGTCGCCAGCCCGTTTGCAATACACGCCCGAGCATGATCCCGTCATCAATCCGAACCAATCAAGCTGGCAGCTACGGCGAAATCATCGACATCACGGATCTGTAATGGTACAAGTCAACCCATGAAGTTCAACGTCACTACAGCGACATGCACAACATCGAACGGTGGCGCTGGCTCATGCGGAAGCAACGCGGCTGACAATCCAGAGGAGTGTCAAGACCCTCTGTATGCAGCAGACCATCCAGATATTTGCACCGATTCCAACGGCAACCCGGTAACAATCCTACGCCTGCGAATCAACCCAACGTCAGGCTCAACCGAGGTTGGAAAATACTACCCGTTCCGAGCCATCTTGGTGTTCTCGGATGGGCGCGAGAAGGATGTCACCGACGTATCCACTTGGACCGCTGGTAATACAGCAGTTGCGACAGTTGCAACCACAGGATATGCAACAGGCGTTGCCGAAGGAATCACCACGATTGCGGCTACGTTCCGGACATACAATGCGTTCGCGCAGCTAACTATCCAAACAGCGTGCGCTGATGGGGAGGTTGACTTCTGCCTCGTCATCGACCGATCTGGCTCCATGCAGGACGTTGGAAGCGACGGGAAGACTCGGATGCAGTCCGCCATTGAGGCTACAATTGGCTTTGTCCGCAACGTCGAGTACACCACCGATCAAGTTGCTGTCGTGTCGTTCTCTGGCACCCTTGACGAAACTGGAGCTACCCCTGTTTGGGAGTCGAACACCACGGTTCACACGACGCTTACAAGTAGCCAGACTGCCGTAGAATCTGCGGTTGCAAGCATTGACCCAGACTTCAGCCAGTGCATTCAGGCCGATCCTGTTACTGGTAAGAAGAAGTTGGTATGCCTAACAGCAATTGGAGGCGGATTACAGGCCGCGTTTGATGAACTCACTTCGTCACGGGCGCGTTCCAGTGCGCGTAAATGCGTGATCTTGCTCACCGATGGCGGTAACAACGTCTGTGAGATTGACCCAGAAAGCGTCGCTGAGGAAATGAGGAAACATGATTTCCTTGTGTGCATCATCGGATTGGCCATCGGTGACGGAGACGGGATGGTTCGGTGCGATGGCAAAGGATCGCAAGATGTGAAGTCGTGGCTCACGTCGCTTACCAACTGCGACTTGTTCTTCGACGCCGAAACGGCTGAAGACTTGCCCGACATCTACGCCACGCTTCCTCGCGCCGTGTGCGGATTCGAGTCAGACCCGTGCTTTTATTACCCCGATGCGACCATCGCGTTTGAGTGGCTCACCACTTCCGCGACCGCTTCAACCGGAACTGTTGGCGTCGAGTACTCCCACAGCTTCCATGATGAGTCGAATGACTTTGGAACATGGCAAGGTGACGGCGCTGTAATCTGGACTGTAAGCGGAGACTTGCCCCCTGGGATCACTTACAACCGATGGACCAAGACATTAGAAGGAACCCCGACCGAAGCCGGGGTTTACGTTGTCAACATTGCAGGGGAAAACGGTCTGGACCCTGTGGATGTGAACGATAAGACTCTCGTTTACACCATCACCATTTCCTAGCAACACATCATCATGTTGCTTCTGAAGGCGGATTTTGGAAGCGCGTAAGCTCCAGCAGCGTCGTATGTGCTTCTTGGGTTTCCGTCAATATCCCAAGGAATAAGAAGCTCAAGAGCTTGAGAGTTTAACGGAGACGCCACGGTTGGAGTGTAGTCTCCGTTTCCAGCGCCGGATGTGAATGTGAGGAGCGGATTCTCAACAATGCAAGCGGCATTCTTGAACCCCATTTGGGCAACTGTGCCGTAAGATGAAGTTGCTGGCTGGTAGGTTTTTATTCCAGCAAACTCCATGTAGAAGTTTCCAGGCAACGACTGTGTGTTTTGGTTGTGATGCTCTCCTGAGCAGTTTGGCCCAAACGTGCAAGGCCAACCACCAACACGAACACCGTCTGCGGTTCCAAATACATCACCCTTGTTGGCCGACCTCCCCCATGCGTTGTTTTTACGCGACCAGTACCGTCGATATTTTACAACTGAAGGAGTAGCCGAATCGTTGTATCCAACAAAGCATCTTTCTCCGACGAACGTGTTGTTCCAGACTATGAAGTTGTCACAGGGGGTGTTTGTTGAAACGTTATCCGAGCTAGACAAGTCAGCAAGAGCGTTGCCAGCCGCGTGCCTCTGGGAATGCTCAAGAACATTTTGCACAAACGCTGTCCCGTATAAGTTTGGAAAATATGTGTTACACGACATCATAACGGTGCTGTTCTGCCCGTTCATTATTTTGTTGTACGCGATGATGTTGTTTGCGGGTTGGGGCGCTAGCATTCCGCTGTAATCTGTCGTCAAAACAGTAGACCCAGAAGGAGTGCCTCCGCGAAGATTTCCAAGCGTCGTGTAACACAGGATTGTACCAGAAAACCCAGGCATGTTATTACCGCGAACAAGACCCCATGGATTATTCACGGTTGAGTTCGGCCTGAACCCTTGACCAAGCGCAGTGACTAGATTTCTTGTGGCCCACACATTTCCACCGGAGCTGTTCGCAAGCCCAACATTCGATGTGTTGAATTCACACTGGTCAAACCATAGCGCGAGGCATCCTGAGAAAGTGTTTACCGTAGCCGTAGTGATTGTTACACCCTGCAACTTAACCCTGTCAGATAAATCTGTGGAGCTGGCGTTAGATGCTATAATCGCGCTGGACCTAGACACTCCAGATGCTGGTTTTATGGTACACCAAACAGCAGGAGTAACACCAATTGCAGCAGTAGAAGATCCGGCAAACGCATGTGAACCGGCTTTCAAATAAATAATACCACCACCACAGTCGTTCCTTGAACGATTTGAGTTGTTGTACGCAGAAATTGCAACCGCAGCAGCTCCGATATTAAGAAATGGAGACGCCGAAGCCGCTGAATCGTTTGATATGTCAGTTGCAACTCCTGTTGCGTTATTTCCACTTGTCGAATCGACGTATGCAACAGTGGTTCCGTAAGTTGAGTTCTTGTCGCAAATCCCAGTTTTCGGGCCGTACAAAGGAGTCGGGTCTGCGGTTCCCACAGATGTGTCCAAGATTGATCCAGAGTCGCCAATCCAAGGATAAGCTACAAAGTTGCACGTCAGCGCGGCGCTTTGGGTGAATTGGGTGTTATTGAACGTGCAGATGTATTCAGGAACATACACGGCATCACCAATCGACTTGTCTATGGACATCTCTTTGATGTATTGAGTGTCCGTTACGGTCCCGTCTGTAGTTGTAAACTTTACAACACGAACCGGCCTTCCATATCGACCGTATGCGTGAAAAGCGACGCATCTGTTTGTTCCTGTGGACCCTTGATACAACTGGTATCCAGGCCATGACCAATTGGCGACAACCTTCGGGTACGCTACAGTTGAATTGTTTGTAACAACAATTCCAGACGATGCGTTGTTTGGAACCGCTGTTTTTGTGTAGAACCCAGAAAGAATGTTACACGTCACCGCTGTTCCTGAGTTTCCACCACCAACATTGTCTTTCTGGAAAATGTAATCAGACAAGAGTATTTGGACAGTCAAAGTTGTGCTTACAACAGCCTCCTCAAGAGAGGCGTTATTTGGATATGCTTTCCTTTGAGAATTTACCCCGTAAACCATCCTTGACACCGTTGTGGAAGCCCCTGAATCGTCATATCCAAGGCTGACAACATTGAAAACAACCTTTGGAGTGCCTGTGTTCGGGTCGTTGTTTGCTCCAAGGCCAAAAGCGTAAGTTCCTCCAACGGCAAGATTTTCAATGTCAATCTCGGCGTGATAACCATCTGAAAGCACGCGCACCGCAAGAATGTCTCCTGTAGCCATAGATTAGAATCCTCGAATCAATCCAACGCACCGCCATTTTGTGGAAGCAGTATTGTACCTGAACAAAACCTCGAATGATGCGCTTGCAGTCGTTGGCAAATCGGCAGCAACCACATCCGTTCCAAATGCGAAAGCAGAGTTCCAAGTGTATGTCCATCCGCCTGTTCCGTTTTGCGTAAACCTGAATGTGGCGGTTTGACCGTCTGATGGGGTTCCAGTTGGCGCGTTGATTGTGATATTCCCAGTCAGCGTTCCAACATTGAAAATTCCATACGAGTTGATGTCCGGAGTGATGGATGAATTGTAGGCGACATCGGTTGCAGGCTTGGTTCCAGAGCCAGATCCGCCGCCGCCATCCGCGTCATATGGAGCATTGTCGATGTATGTGATGACTGAAGCAGTTCCAGCAGTAGCGCCAACCCTAGCTAGATAAATCTTGTTCGCGGTTCCAGCGGAAGTTGTGTACGCGGGAATCCCAGTAGTCTTGTCGGCGATGATATACCCGACCGTGTTGTTCGTAACAGAAACGTCACCCCCGCCGCACGACACAAGCCCGGTTGAAGTAAGAACTGTGAATGGATAGACTCGGATTGTTAATCCGCCAATAGCCCCAACTGGAGCAATTTGAGTAGAGATTAGGCTCATGGAATGTTGACTGTAATAATGACCTGTCTGACGAGATTTTGAGGGGCAGGAGGCGTTGAATTGTTGTAAACAACAATGTTGCTTGGAAGGCTTTCCAAACCAGAGTCATTAACCGATGTAACGTACACGTAGTTTGTGCCCTTTAGCATTGTCTTCAAGTCAACCAGAACATTTGTCCTTCCTTGGATTGCGACAGTGGACATGACGTTTGTTGAGAGCCCGTAGTATGCCTTGTACCCAATCACGGATTGGTCCGTGACAATATCCCAAGTGAATTGAGCCGCCGACACCGACGCGATAGTTGCGGCGAATGCTGTAATAAATTTCATGGAGTATTGTTAAAAATCAGGAAGCGGGCTTGTTTGGCCAGCCATTTCATGTGTGCTTTCTTGCGCGAATTTAATCTGCCCATCGGTGATTGTGGATTTGCAAATATACGGTTGAGATCCTGTCAGGTTATCAATCGTAAGACTTATTGGCTGCGTAAATGACGGCTCCTCATCTGATCCGTTCCAGTCCCAAACAGCCCCAGAACCACCCTGCTTCACAAGCACTTGCACGTAATGTTGAATGCGACAAGCGGGGCAGAAGAAAACAATCCTCTGATTTGTTTGGTTGTCGTGTATGTAGATTTTTGACATGTCGATTTCAGTTACCAGCACATGACAATTGCATACCCCAATCCACCAGCGCCACCGTTTCCACCAAGGCCAGGGTTCATTCCGCATCCACCACCGCCACCACCACCACCACCGCGACCACCAGCGCCACCGGGTTGACCTGCTGTAGATGCCGCCACGGTTGACCCGCCACCGCCACCACCACTGCCGCCGCGATAGCTGTTTCCGTCAGTTCCAGCAGATCCAGCAGTCGGAACAGCTCCGGAAGTGCCAGCAGCTCCACCGCCTCCGACAGCAAACACGCCAGATCCACCACCAGCGGATGCCGCTGTTTCAACGGGTGTGGATGTATGCCCTCCTCCAGATCCGCCGCCGCCACCACCAAACAAAGATCCACCACCAGCTACAGACGCGGATGCGTTTGTAGATCCAGCGCCAGCCCCACCACCGTCGAGCGCGAAATGGTTCGCGCCCGTGCCTACGGTACCGGTGATTCCTTGGCTGTATATTCCTGGTCCAGTTGAATTTGTTGGAACACCTCCAATTCCTCCAGTTGTAGTGCCAACACCCCCCGCGCTAAGAGCGCCACCGCCACCACCCCCACCAGACGCCGCAGCGGAAATAGCACCGCCAGCGCCACCGCCACCGCCAAATGCAGTAAGCAGTGATCCAAACGTTGTATTACCTCCGTTTCCACCGGCTCCGCCAGCGGCACCGGCACCACCGTTTACCCCGGCAGTTCCAGCGGACCCAATTGTCACGGTCAAGCTGGACGGAACATCGGTTGCGTTGAAAATGCGCTCCGCAAAATATCCACCTCCACCACCCGCGCCGCCTTTAGCGACAACCGCTGTGGCTAACGACCCGCCAGCACCACCGCCGCCGCCACCGCCCCACAATTTCACATGCACAAAACGAGGCGTGAAATTGGTTGGTTTAGTCCACGTTGCAGTTGCCGTGAACGTCTGAACGTCAGTTGGAAGTGAAGACCCCATCACTTGCCATCCGATTCCTTCCGCATATTGCACTCCAACACCAGCGGCCAAATTGACCGAATAAATAGTCGGCGCGTTCGTTCCGTCGGTGTGCAAAAACGTCAACTGGTTGGCGGACGACGCATGATTGTTCCAGATAGTAATGCTTTTTACAGTCCTCTGCGTACTGGCACCTGGAGATGCGACAATTGTAGTTGTTGTGGCAGTTGTAATCAGCGTGTTGCTCCTGCCTGGAGTTACAGTGGTTCCATTTACATCAACCCAAGATGCTTGGACGTGAATGTCCGCCGTGGTGGTCGTTGTGACGCGAACCAAATCAGATGTGGATGAGAGGATTATCATGTTAAAAAATTAGGAAATAAAGCGGGGCGGACCCGCTTCCGGATGGGGTTGACCAAGCGCCGTCAGCTTTCAAAAATTTACCAGCAGCCGCATCCCCTGCGGATGGGGCGGGCACTAGTCCTTTCGTTCCGCCAGATCCAGAATCGCCAACCATCGCGTTTAGGATGCTGGTTGCCGTAGTTGCGGACAGCACTTCAGGCGCTCCAGATCCGGCTGTATTGCGACCCAAGAAGCTCGCTGTGGCCATGTTTGCCATCTTCGCAAGCGTGACTGCGCTGCTCGCGATAGTGGCCGAGAACGAACCTGTTCCAGATCCGGTTACATCACCCGTCAACGTGATTGTTTGGTCGCCAGTATTCGATCCGCTGACAGAAGTTGTTCCAGTTACGGCCAGTGTCGGGGTTGTTGAGCCAGAGATTGCAACGCCGTTGATAGACGTTGCCGTAGCCGCTCCGATGGATGGCGTAACCAGTGTTGGTGAGTTCGCAAACACGTTTGCGCCAGTGCCGGTTTCATCAGTTAAAGTCGCTGCAAGGTTGGCGCTTGTTGGTGTTGCGAGGAATGTTGCAACGTTGGCGGCTAAACCAGTGATGCCAGTGCTAACCGGAAGACCAATGCAGTTCGTCAGCGTGCCGCTCGCGGGAGTTCCCAACACGGGCGCTGTAAGCGTTGGGCTTGTGAGTGTCTTGTTGGTGAGCGTCTCGGTTCCAGCAAGCGTTGCAAGCGTGCCTGTGGTTGGAAGCACTACGGTTCCAGAACCGGCAGTTGCATTTGCGTTAAGCGTAGTTGTTCCGCTGGTTGATCCAGCGAGTATAAACTTCCCGCTATCAAATGTTTTAGCACCAGTCACCGATTGGACAGCCGAAAGAACCATGTCCCCAGAGGCTCCAGAGCCGGTCCAGTAGGCGAGTGTGGCCCAGTCTGAAGTGCCGTCACCAACCTTCATTGAACCCGTGTCGAGTTCGTACCCAATTTCACCCTCCAAGAGAGTTGGGTTTGCGGAAGTCCAGTTAGCCGCAGAATCCCTGCGAAGTTGAAGCTGAATAGCCATTATATAGACCCTCCGAGATCAAGAAGAACACCGCCGTAAACCGACGAGGATATTCCAAAATCCACAGGGGCAATCCCCCCGTACACAGACGAAGCCGAGCCGCCGTCGATTGGGTAGCTGAATCCACTAGATCCATCAGCGCCGGGAGGCCCTTGAATTCCTTGAGGCCCACGAGGTCCAGTTGGACCAGTCTCGCCTTGAGGACCCTGCGTCCCAGTTCCGGTTGACGAAGTTGATACTCCGATCAAAACCGTTGCGATTGCCGTCTCAATTGCTAGCTGAAGCCGCTTGCGCCATTCCTCCATGGCTTGGTCGTTAGCCGCAGCGACCGGGAGCAGGTCTTTACGGGTAGATGCTACAATTGACGCCAACGGAGGAAGCGTTGGGATCTGAATCGGGACAGTCTTGCGCGTGATGCGGTCAGGATTAGACATTGGGTTTCAACAACCTCCCTTCAATGTCGGGTGCGATTTGAGTGAAGCATGCCAAGCCCCCTTTGCCTTCGATTTGGAAGCGCATGTAGAGGTTGCGGCCTTTGAACATCATGGTCCACGCCTCGGCTTTGAACGGCTTTGTGCTGTCAGCAACGTGCTCATCTTCTGTTTTCTGGGACGCGCACTGAAGCGACTTGCTAGACAGTTGCTTCCAACGAATCGGGCAAACGGGGCTGTTCGGGTCGCTGCAAGTACCAGAGATGCCAACCTCCAATGAGATGCCGGACGGCGTTGTGGACACGTCGGCGTTGAACTGGATGCCAACACGGGTCATCTTCAACTCGTCCTCAGATGTCTTTCCGCGAATCGGGCCAGAGGAAAGGATCGACGTGTAACCGTCTTGTACGTACGTCCCACAGGACGTGAATGCAGTGCAGCGTTCTCGGTATCCAACCTCGGCATATTCCTTCAAGCAGTAGTCAGTTGCGCTTGCCAACACGAACGGCGGGCGTTGGTCGCATTCAGAACAAAGCGCATCGAAGTTGAAGCTGTTCAGGAAGTCACACAATGCGCCATCGGGAGACTCATCGAAGTAGTTCTCGATTGTGACGCCATCCAGATCCATCGTGTCACTGGTGTACGCAGGAACCGTTGTGTTCCGAGAGCATGCAGTTGCAGTCGTGGCTGAACAATTGACACCTTCCTTCAGTGGCTCTTGCAAGGACTCATTTGCATCCAGCGCATCCAACTCGGCTTGTGAGCATAGACAGTTCTCCAAGACATACGTGTCCGTATCCGGTCGCATGTCCGCGTTAAACGTGGCAAATGCCGTAAACCCGTGGTCAACGTAGTCGCAGGCTTTCGCCTCTTTGTCCACGTTGATGACAAGCGTGTTCTCTGGAAGCGTCTTGCCTGGCTTCACCCAAGAAACCCACACTTCATCAAGCACCGGGTCATAATGCGCGCAATGCGTCTCGCAAATGTTGGTATTGAGCTGCGAGTAGAGGTAGCCAGATGCCGCATGAATCCAGGTTGGACGCTCAGGATAGGGCAAGTACTGGTTGAACAAGTGGAACCCATCCCGCGCCATGTAGAGGTGCGAGTCTCCAATGGAAACAAGGGTGTTCGGATACGCAAGGCATTGGTCCCCATTGTCATTGAAGTACTTTCTCGTGAACGCGAAGACCTGATCCCCTCCAACGTAGGCAACCTGCCAGATGCCTTTCGTGGTGTAGATCATCAGGAAGTCTCCAAGCTCAAGCATCTTCAAAATGCGCTCGCCATAGTCGAGATCCTGAAAGCCTGCGATGGTGTCAACGCCGGGAGTCCACGACAGAGGCTTGTTCAGCCCGCTCCAAACAACGCGATGTTGGACACGTTCCGCATCCATTTCCACGTCGCCAAACCAGACGATGCCTTTCCATGCGTAGACAACCGATGCAGTCGTGAGCCCAATGTCCTCAAGAGTTGGAACCGGAGCCGTCCCTTGCATGTCGCAACCCTGAATCGGTTGGTCAAACGCCCAATAGATGGGAGCGTCATGTCCGTTCACGAAGATGACAGCATCATTAACCTGAGCCGCTTTCCATCGCCGTTCAGGAGCGCCCGTTTGAGCCGAGCCGCCAATAGCATCAGCAATGACCTGCCAATTGCCCCTAGACGCACGCTGAACGTACAGGCGGTTCTGAGTCCCAGCGATCAACCGGCGAGCGCCTGACGTGCTTACCGCTTCAAAGAGCAGCGTTATAGGCTGCCTCGACTGCGTTCTATTCCTCAACGTCGTTCCGCACTGGCTTGACGGGTAGGCTTGAACCTCATCCGAGGATGCCGACACCGGGCTCGCCTCATCGTAATAGGTAAGGGACGAGAGCAGTTGGTCGTGCAGGTCGTGGTTCTGGTAAGGACTTTCGCCATACATGAGTTTCCGCCAACCCCATCGACGGCAAACCTTGTTGATTGGAGCCGATGCGATGTTCTGCCGCCAACGCCAAGCGCCAAAGGGCACATCCGCAGGAAGACTGCGCGTGTCGAGTAAGCCTGAGAGTGGCTCTATAGCTTGGGTTTTGGAAGCGGATGCCATGGATTACCAGTTGAGGACGATTTTGCCGCTCAAACCATTGGTAGCATCGGACGCCGCAGTGCTACTGCCATTGCCACCAGTGCCGTAGCCAGTAACAACTGGGGTTGTAGCTCCTCCAGCTCCGCCAGAAGATCCAGAGCCAGAGCCGCCAACAGTTCCAGCATTGCGCGTGGTTGACGTGACGGTTCCATCGAAAGATCCCCCAGTTCCTCCAGCACCACCAGATCCACCTGAAACACTGCCCGCAGCGCCGTTTGACCCAGCAACAGAGGAGATAAGGACAGTCGTGCCGCGTTGGATTGCTGCGCCCGTAGACGTGATAATGATGTCCAGCACTTCCAGCGGCGTGACCGGGATCGTTCCCTTGGCGTATTCGCCACCACCACCGCCGCCACCTGGATTGTACGTGCCGGGAAGACCCCAAGGAGGAGCGCCACGATCGCCACCATTACCGCCAGCAGCCAACACTTCGCAGTTCGTTAGACTGGTAATACCAGCGGGAACAGTAAACGTGCCGGTGGCCGTAAACGTGCGGCTTGTGGCTCCGCTGGATTGGGCGAACCCAGTGTCAGGCGTGGATTCAGAAGACGTTCCACTCGCAGAACTCGCAGTGACCCAGTAGTAGTAAACCGTGTCAATGGTAACGCTTGAATCCGTGTAACTTGCGGTCGTGGAAGTTCCAATCAACGTAGCGCCAGAGAAAACCGAGCCAGTAGAGCGATGAATCGTGTAGTACGAAGCTCCAGCAGAAGCGGTCCAGCTAACCACGACAGAGGACGAACTGGTTCCATCACTTGCGGTGACGTTTGTGGGGGCTGAAATTGAGGTGGACGTGCTGAGTGAAAGCCAGTTTTTCAGGTCGTCGCTGGCGGTCAGGTCGTCGTTGATGGCCCACTTGACCATCCTGTAGGCGTAGACCGCGAGCTTGCCGGGGGTTTGCAACAGTTTTTGGCAGAAACTTGAGCTGGCGGTTGGAATCAACGCCTTAAAATCCGATGCTGAATATGGTGGCAAGGCCATGCAGACATCACGTTATCGTTAAACTCAGAACGCTGACAACGGTAAAGCTGCAAGCGAATATCGGTAACGTAAGCCTTGCTAAAGCCCAATAAAACGGGCTAAATCCAAACCGCACGCACTAGCATCCACTGCAAATGTCCACCAAAACCACCCGAATTGACTTACCAGAGCGTCGTGAATACCTGCTTGCTCTCATTGGTAAATTCCCCAACCACGGAGCTTTAACGCTGGCGAAGGCGGCTTGCAAAGAGCGTCCAGAGTGGTTTGACAGCGTGGAAACTGCCCGCACCGCCATTCGCACCATTCTTGGGTGCAAAGGGAAGGCTACCGTCGAGTACGGGAAGCATTTGCGCCGCGAGCCTCGCAAGCCCGGCCAGAAAATCGAACTGCCCGAGTCCCTAGCCAAGCCTTGGGTTCCGTTTGAGCTTCAAGCAAGCCGGGTGGCTATCTTCAGCGACGTTCATGTTCCTTACCACGACACGGGCGCAATTGTGGCAACTGTAAGCAAGTTCAAGGTGTTCAAACCTGACTGCATCTTCCTGAATGGGGACATTGCCGACTGCTTTTCGATCAGCCGATGGGAAAAAGATCCCCGCATGCGTAACTTCAAGCGCGAGGTTGGGCTTGTGATACAGTTCTTGAAGTACATCCGTGACGCATTTCCAAAGGCTCGCATTGTTTACAAGCTTGGGAATCACGAGGAGCGTTGGTATCACTATCTATTTCAGAAGGCTCCAGAACTTGTCGGGTTGGAGTTTTCGGACTTCGGGTCATTGATCCACGCGGGCGAGCTTGGAATCGAGATCATTGACGAACAGCGCATCGTGAACCTTGGAAAGCTGCCGGTGCTGCACGGTCACGAACTGCCAAAGGGGCTTACCAATCCTGTAAACCCTGCTCGCGGGGCCTTCCTTAGAACGATTGATTGCGTCCTGATTGGGCACCATCACCGCACCTCGGAGCATACCGAGCAAAGCATGGGCGGACGCATGATTACCACTTGGTCAACGGGATGCCTCTGCGACTTGACCCCTGAGTTTGCCCGCTTGAATCGCTGGAACCATGGCGCGGCTCATGTGGAGATTTCCAACGGTGGCGATTTCCACGTCACCAACTTCCGAATCCGCGAAGGCCAGGTTCTCTAACCCAACTCAATGGAAATGCCACAGCAAGCAGGACTCTACAACGTCCGGCTGAAGCGAACGTCGCCTCATGCCCGTGAATTTTTGGACTTTCGGGCTTGGTACCTGCCAAGCAAGGAACTTTGGCTTTCCGAGGATGGACGCCAAATTGTAGGCACTTCCAGAAAAGTAACTGCACGTTGTAATGGGGTTGGCGGCTGGGAGTTTTGGAAATGCGCGATTGCTCCGTAGTTTGTTGGCAATTGAAACTTCAACTTGTCGGACCCGCTTTGTTGGCATGAAAAAGCCCCGGTTTTTAGGCGGGGCAAATTACGTCTTTCATGTATACCGTCTGCTTATTTCACCCTTTTACGGGGACTGTTGGTCAACTCATAAAGTTCCCTATTGGGCACTCGGCCCGGTTGTCGTTCACTCGCCTAACATTGGCGACGGGTTGAAGATTGCAAACCAGCCAAGCTTGGTCAAATCTTATTCGCAGAAATACTAAAGCCCCCAACCGTATTCCCCACACGGGGACCGGAAGGAGGCTTTAGTTGTCCTTGCCCGAGTTAAGGGCGCTCAAAACGTATGCGACTATTGGCGCTTGGCAAGTTTCGTTTCATGCCAGAACCAAAGGCCCAAGCACGCAAGGCAAGATCCCGCCGTGAGGATTGCCTTCCAGATGCCGATAAACTGCGCGGCGGCGGCAGCAAACGCGAAGACGATGCCCCAAGATGCAAGGCAAGCTAGGAGGAAGAAGAGAAGGCTGAAAAGTTGTTTCATGGCTTGTGAAGAACAGGGGGCATTGAAGACGTTTCAACCGTCACGATTTCAGAGCCAGGACAAAGGCTTGCAACCCTCGCGGCGGCTCTATGCGTCTCGAATTTCAAGGCATGCTCTCGGTTGGCAGTGTGTTCCGGACCGCCTGTTGAACCGTCGCGAACTTGCTCCCCGGTTTTGGATCTATACCAACCCGGCCTAGCGGCGACGTAATACGTAGCCCGCTTATCTCTGCGATACTCCTGCACGATGAATCTTGTCAT
>Ga0075458_10000200_pt1 | contig 19815 bp, 16 predicted proteins | sample DEB3_08_DNA_FD_77576 | JGI IMG/M metagenome (GOLD analysis project Ga0075458, IMG submission 77576) | Aqueous microbial communities from the Delaware River and Bay under freshwater to marine salinity gradient to study organic matter... | ecosystem: Environmental > Aquatic > Marine > Coastal ... | reverse complement strand
TGATCCTTCTCGTTAGAACGTGTTCTGGCGCAGACGATCGTCGGCGTCAGAACCGCGCTCGGGGCGGGTGAGGTTGATACCAAGTTCTTTTTGGGTCTTGTAGATGTCGTCGTCGAGGTCAGCCAATTCAACTGGGCGTCCGTCTTCGCGCAACACTTCGACGTCGAGACACAAGGCCTTCATTTCCTTCATGAGCACCTTGAAGCTCTCTGGAACGCCCGGCTCCGGCAGGTTGGAGCCCTTCACGATGGATTCGTACACGTGCACGCGTCCGAAGACGTCGTCACTCTTCAGCGTGAGGATTTCCTGCAAGCAATACGCGGCACCATAGGCCTCGAGCGCCCACACTTCCATCTCACCGAAGCGCTGACCACCGAACTGTGCCTTACCACCGAGTGGCTGCTGCGTGATCATCGAGTATGGGCCAGTCGAACGAGCGTGGATCTTGTCATCCACCAAGTGGTGCAACTTGAGCATGTACATGTAGCCGACGGTGACGGGGCTGTCGTAGTACTCCCCTGTTCGGCCGTTACGCAGGCGCACTTTGCCGTCGGTGCCAACGAGACGCTGACCATCGACGCTCTCCGGGTTCACCGAGCCGAGCACTTGCTGGATGGTGGGGTGCTCGTACGTTGGTGACGTTTCGTCCCAACGTGCACCGTCGAACACCGGCGTCGCAACGTACACCGATGGCTTCGTCACGGGGCGAGTCTTGGTTTCCGTGCCACGCAGCGGAGCATCGCCCACGGCCTTGCCGGAGGTGGGATCGACCCAACCCCAACGTGCACCGTAGCCGAGGTGCGCTTCGAGCACCTGACCGATGTTCATTCGGCTCGGTACGCCGAGCGGGTTCAAGATGATGTCAACCGGCGTACCGTCGTCCAGGTACGGCATGTCCTCGACCGGGAGGATCTTGGAGATGACGCCCTTGTTGCCGTGACGACCGGCGAGTTTGTCGCCGACGCTGATCTTGCGCTTCTGGGCAACGTACACGCGCACCAGTTCGTTGACGCCCGGTGGCAATTCGTCGCCGTCGGAGCCGTCGTCCTTCACGCGCTGCAACACCTCGATGTTGATGACCTTGCCGGTTTCACCGTGCGGCACGTTCAAGCTGGTGTTGCGTACTTCGCGGGCCTTTTCGCCGAAGATGGCGCGCAAGAGGCGCTCTTCCGGGGTGAGTTCGGTTTCGCCCTTGGGGCTGACCTTGCCAACGAGTACGTCGCCTGGCGCCACATCGGCACCAACACGAATGATTCCCTTGTCATCCAAGTCCGCGACGATGTCTTCGGACAGGTTCGGAATGTCGCGGGTGATTTCTTCGGGTCCGAGCTTGGTGTCGCGTGAGTCGACTTCGTGTTCCTTCACGTGAATCGACGTGAGCACGTCTTCCTTCACGAGACGCTCGGAAATGATGATGGCGTCTTCGTAGTTGTAGCCCTCCCATGGCATGAGTGCCACGAGCAAGTTCTTGCCGAGCGCCAATTCGCCTTGGTCGGTGCTTGGGCCATCGGCGAGCAGATCGCCCTTCTTTACTTTCTGACCTTCGCGCACACGCGGCAATTGGTTGATGGTGGTGTCTTGGTTCGAACGACGGAACTTCACGAGGATGTGCTCGTGGTCCTTCTTTGGCAGGTTCTCGTAACGCACGACGATGCGATCGCCGGTGACGGTTTCGACGACACCGTCGTCCTTGGCCAACAGCAAGTCCGCTCCGTCACGTGCGGCGCGACCTTCCACGCCGGTGCCGACGAACGGCGCTTCGGCACGGATGAGCGGCACTGCCTGACGCTGCATGTTCGCACCCATCAAGGCGCGGTTGGCGTCGTCATGCTCGAGGAACGGAATGAGTGAGGTTGCAACCGACACGATTTGACGTGGTGACACGTCGATGAAGTCGACCTGCTCCGGAGCAACGAGTGCCAAGTCCGTGGTGGATCCGAAGAACGACTCGGCTTCGAGCATCTTCTTCAGGTCTTCCAGCGTTGCCGCCTGTGGTGAACGACGTACGAGTACGCGCTCATCGACGAACGAACCGTCCTTGTTGAGGGCGGTGTTCGCCTCGGCGATGACGTATTCCTCTTCTTCGTCGGCGGCCATGTAGCGCACTTCGTCGGTGACGCGACCGTTCTTCACTCGGCGGTACGGCGTTTCGATGAAGCCGAACGGGTTGATCTTGGCATAGGTGGCAAGCGCACCCTGAAGACCGATATTCGGACCTTCAGGAGTCTCGATCGGGCACATACGGCCGTAGTGCGAGAAGTGCACGTCACGAACCTCGAAGCCGGCGCGCTCACGCGACAAACCACCGGGTCCGAGTGCGGACAAACGACGGCGGTGGGTGAGGCCCGACAGCGCGTTGGTTTGGTCCATGAACTGCGACAACTGTGAGGAGTTGAAGAACTCCTTGATCGCACCCACGAGCGGACGCACATTGATGAGAGTCAATGGCGAAATACCGTCCTGGTCCTGCGAACTCATGCGCTCGCGAACCACGCGCTCCATGCGCGACAAACCAATACGAACTTGGTTTTGGATCAACTCGCCGACCGGACGCACGCGGCGGTTGGCGAAGTGGTCCTGGTCGTCGAGGCGGTAACCCGGCTCCTGCTTCACGAGGTGCAACAGGTAGGTGATGGTGGCGAGCACTTCGCTGCGAGTAAGTACCGTTTGTGAGTCGCTCGGAATGTCGATTTGACCCAGTTCGTTGCCAACCTTCAAACCGAACAAGTCGGCAAGTTTGCGAACCTCCGGACCGATCTTGCGGTTGAGCTTGTAACGACCTACGCGCGAGGTGTCGTAACGACGCGACTCGAAGAACGCACCTTCGAAGTTGATTCGTGCAGTGTCGACCGTTGCCGGCTCGCTCGGACGCGTGCGACGCATGATTTCCACCATCGCTTCGTCACGGGTCGGTGCGATGTGCTTCTCGCGCAGCCACTGCTCTTCCAAGAAGTCGAAGTACTTGACGAAACGCTCGAGGAAACCCGGCGCGTTCTGCTCGTCATAACCAAGTGCACGAAGGATGAGGAAGATGCTGAGACGACGCTTGCGTGCGATTCGCGCACCAGCGGTCGGGTTCTTGCCCGGCTTGTGTTCGACGTCGAACTCCAACCACTCACCGCGCTGCGGATGAATGGTGCCCTTCACCAACTGATGCTTGGCCAGGTTGCGGAGGCGGTAACGCTCTCCCGCTTCGAAGATCACGCCGGGCGAACGCACCAGCTGCGACACGATGACCTTCTCGATGCCGTTCACGAGAAACGTGCCACGTTCGGTCATCTTCGGGAACTCGCCGATGTAGACGACTTGTTCCTTGATTTCACCCGTATCGCGGTTGGAGAAACGTGCCTTCACGAATCGCGATACCGCGTACGTGTGGTGCTTGATGCGGCATTCGGTTTCGGTGAACTTTGGTCCTGGCGTCAGTTCGCGATCGTCGGGATCGAACTCCAACTCGAGTTGAAGTTCGCCGGCAGTCGTCTTGATCGGCGAAATGTCGGCGAACACGTCGCGGAGTCCGTCGCGCATGAACCACTCGAAGCTGTCCTTCTGCACCGCCAACAGGTCGGGCATTTCCAAAATTTCTTCGAGTGACGCGAACGTATAACGTTCGCGTGCGGCGGCGCGAGACGGCACGAGATACGACTCCTACTTGCTTGCGGGTTGACTTTCGGGGACTAACGAATTGCGACGAAGTGATGTGGGCGGGTCGCCAATGCGCGACCGCTGAGCCTCTGTGGAGAGGTTTGGCGGGGGCGTCGCACGGCGACTCGCCACGCTACCGACGGACGTCCCACTTTCCACCCGAACAGTGCTGTCGGGTGGCGGGGCGGGACCCCGTTCTGGCGGGTTAGGCCAGTTCGACGGTGGCGCCGACTTCTTCGAGCTTGGCCTTCGCCTTGTTGGCGTCGTCCTTGCTCACCTTTTCCATGATCGGCTTCGGTGCGCCATCGACAAGCTCTTTGGCTTCCTTCAGACCGAGGTTGGTCAATTCGCGAACGACCTTGATGACCTGGATGGGCTGGCCACCCTTGTCCTTCAAGATGACGGAGAACTCGTCCTTGTCCTCTGCGGCAGCGGCTGGGGCTGCTCCGCCACCGGCGGCAGCAACGGCTACAGGAGCGGCGGCGGTCACGCCGAACTTCTCCTCGAACGCGTCGAGCAGTTCCTTCAGTTCCAACACGGTGAGGGCTGCGATCCCGTCGAGGATCTGGTCCTTGGTGAGTGACATGTGTATTTCCTCTTTCTTTCTTGGTTACCTGTGGTGATTATGTGTATTCGATCCGTGATGATGGCGTTGCTTCCCTGCCGCGAGGCAGTTCGTTACGCCGCTTCCTTTTGCTCCACGAGCGCCTTCAGGCCGTAAGCGGCCTTACGCGGCAACGCAGAGAGCATGTAGGCGGTGTTGGCCATCGGGGCCTTGAGCAAGCCAGCGAGCTTGGCCAGCATGACTTCGCGCGATGGCAGGTCGGCAAGCGCCTTCAGTCCCTTGGCGTCCACGGCCTTGCCGTCGACGACCGCGCCGGTGAGTTTGAGTTCTTTGTTCTCTTTGGCGAAATCACGCAATGCCTTTGCCACTGCCGACACTTCACCGGAAACGAAGGTGATGGCAACCGGTCCACCGACCATGCTCTCCACTGCTGCCATCTCTCCGTCGCGAGCGGCAATTTTCACGAGCGTGTTCTTGTACACCTTGTACTCGGCACCCAATGGGCGCAACGTACGGCGCAATGTTGCGAGTGCTCCAACGGTCAAACCGCGGTATTCAGAGACGATCACAGAATTCGAAGCGGCGAACTTCTCGCGAACTTCGGCGACGACGGCTGCCTTTTCGGCGCGTGCTGTTGACATGTGATTTCCTTCCTCGTGTGGCCAGGTTTCCCCGATTATTCACCCGATTGGGTGAACCACATTTCTTTGGTTGGTAGTGCGTGGGGCACACTATCGGCGAAACTCGCCGGTTCGCTACCCCGCTTCGGACTATGCCGACTTGACCACGTGCGTGGCTATGCCGACTCGACCACGCTCGGGTCGATGCGAACACCGGGGCTCATCGTGGACGACAACGTGATGCGCTTCAAGTAGCGCCCCTTGGCTGCCGACGGCTTGGCGCGAACCAATTCGTCCAACACTGCCTTCACGTTGGCCACCAGGGCGGGCACTTCGAAGCTGGCCTTACCCACTGGAACGTGCACGTTGCCGTAACGATCGGTTCGGTACTCCACTTTTCCGCCCTTGAACTCACTCACTGCACGAGCCACATCGGTGGTCACGGTGCCGGTCTTGGGGTTCGGCATCAGACCGCGTGGGCCCAACGCGCGACCGAGCTTTCCGACCATCGGCATGAGATCAGGCGTCGCAATGATGACGTCGAAGTTCATGTTGCCTTTTTCGATGTCGGCAGCGAGATCGTCGGCACCGACGACATCGGCCCCTGCGTCGCGCGCCAACTTGGCGTTGTCGCCCTGAGCAAACACGGCAACGCGAACGGACTTACCCGTACCCGATGGCATGGAGACGGTACCGCGAATGGTCTGCTCACTCTTCTTGGTGTCGAGACCCAAACGAACGGCAACATCGACGGTTTCGTCGAACTTGGCCTTCGCCATCGACTTCACCTTGGTGACGGCGGCAGTGAGATCGTGCAACTCATCGCGATTCAGGCCCGTAGCCGACGCGACGTATTTCTTTCCTCGGTGATTTTCCTTGGCCATAAAGCCTCCCTCGTAGTAATGCCCGCCGGACGAGGTAGTACCGACGAAGCCGTTGTTAGGTCCCTGACGCTATCGGCGTCGGATTCGTTGTTGTCGCTGAGATGACGTCACGCCGATGGGCGCGACCCTGCCGCGCTCCCCTTATGGGGTAACGGTCAACCCCATGCTTCGCGCGGTGCCGCGCACTTGCTGCTTGGCAGCTTCGAGGTCATTGGCGTTGAGGTCGGGCATCTTGCGCTTGGCGACTTCCTCGATGTCCTTCTCGCTCACCGAACCAGCAACTTCCTTGCCGGGGTTCGAGGCGGCTTTTTCGATCTTGGCCTTCTCGCGCAACAACACCGGTGTTGGTGGTGTCTTCAACTTGAATTCGAAGGAACGGTCGTCGAAAATGGTGATTTCTACGGGGATAACGGTGCCCACCTGGCTCTCCGTCGCAGCGTTGTACTGCTTCACGAACTCCATGATCTGAATGCCGTGTGGTCCGAGTGCGGTACCCACCGGTGGAGCCGGAGTGGCCTTTCCTGCCGGGATTTGGATCTTGACGATCGCAGAAACTTCCTTCTTTGCCATGGTGAGCGTTGTCCTTCCTAGATGAAATCGTGAATGTTTACGTGGGTGTTTAGAGCTTTGCGACTTGACCGAAGTCCATCTCGACCAACGTGTCGCGACCGAAGATGTTGACGAGCACCTTCAACTTCATGTGGTCGGCGTTGATCTCGGCGATTTGTCCCTGGAAGTCGGCGAATGGGCCTTCCTTCACGCGCACTGCCTCGCCCACTTCGTAGTCGAGCTTCGGTGCCTTGCGCTTCGGCTGCACTTCGCCCTCTTCCTTAGGGGCAAAGAAGTGCAACACTTCTTTCTTCGACAACGGGGCCGGGCGCTGGCCGCGCTGGTTCTGTCCGACGAATCCAGTGATGCCCGGTGTCTGACGGATGCACAACCACGACTCGTCGTCGAGTTCGCAACGAACGAGGATGTAGCCGGGGAACATCTTCTTCTGCACGGTTTGCTTGCGACCGTTCTTGAACTCCACGACGTCTTCCATCGGAATGACGATCTCGTACACCTTGTGCTCGAGGTGCATCGACTGCACGCGAGCGTTCATGGCTTGTTCGGCCTTCTTTTCGTAGCCAGACTGACTGTGCACGACGTACCACTTGCCCGGACGCAACCAGGGACGTTCGATGACTTCCTCTTCCCCGCCTTCGGAGGTGAGGTCGAACTCGGAGTCGACGAGTGATTCGGTGGTGTTGTCAGTGTTCATAGTTGTTTAGTCCTTGTAGAGCCAGCCTGAGAGAATGCCGAACAACGAGTCGAGTCCGAAGACGTACGTGGTCACGATGACCACTGCGACCAGCACGATGATTGAATACCGACGCACCTCCGGCCACTTTGGCCACGACACTTTTCGCATCTCGTCGCGAACTTCCCGGATGTATTGGAATGCACCGACCCGCTCACGTGCCTGCGTTGGCGCAACGGGCTGACGCACTGGTGCACCCTGCTCGTTGACCGCACCCATGCGTCGCATGGCACGCTTCTGCTGTCGGTTGAGATCCATTGACATACGGGTTGCAAAGGCTATCGGGACGATCGGTGCTGTCGCCCTCGTATTCCGCATAGCCACCTCAGCACATCGAGGCTTTGCCTCAGCTGACGGTGCGATGCCTAAGCGGCCGTCGTACGTATTCTGCAGGGCAGGAGGGACTTGAACCCCCGACCGTCGGTTTTGGAGACCGATGCTCTACCAACTGAGCTACTGCCCTCTGGATTCCGTGCTGGGCAGGCTACCAATGACTTCCGCGAAGGTTCCTTCTTGCACGATGCGACCTGCCTCGAGACGAATCAAGCGATTGCAGTACGCGAGCGTCGAGGTGCGGTGTGCGACCACGATCAAGGTGTGGTCATGGGCAATCTCGCGGAATGACTCCACGATTTCACGCTCGGTGTCGGCATCGAGGGCGGAAGTGGCTTCATCCAAGACGATCACCTCTGGATTGCCGTACAGCGCACGAGCAATTCCCAGGCGTTGGCGCTGGCCACCCGACAGTCGCACCCCACGCTCTCCCACCACGGTGTCCAGACCTTCCGGCAGCGCCTGAACGAACTCCCAAAGATTCGCCAGCCGCAGGGCTTTCTCAACGTCCTCGTTGCTGATTTCCTTTTCACTCAGTCCGAATGCCACGTTGCGACGAATGGTGGTGTCCATCAAGTACACGTGCTGCGGCACGTACCCGATGCGGTCTTGCCAGTATCGGCGATCCGTGCTGATGTCGCGACCGTTCATCGTGATGGTGCCGGTTTTCGGCGCCAGTATGCCAATGAGGAGGTCGACGAGCGTGCTCTTGCCCGAGCCACTCGCACCGATGATGCCAACGGACTCCCCCGCCGTGATTCGTAACGAGGTGAGATCCGTCACGAGGGTCTCGGTATTTGGGTAGCTGTACTTCAGGTTGCTGATCTCAAGACTTATAAACTTGTCCGTCGGACGAGCACGACTTGCCGAAACTTCCTGCTGCGGCAACGAGAGTCCTTCAACGGCTCCCTCGAGAGCAACTCGGCCAAAAGACAATTCCTGGACCGACTGAATTACTCGGTTGACCGCGGGAAGAAAGCGAAAAGACACAACACCGAACAAGGCAATAATCAGTGATGCATCCTGGAGATTCTCATTCCTGACCGTTGACACGAAAATTAGTAAGGCCACCCCGCTAATCGCAACTACTTCAAAGATTGCACGGGGAACACTCTGAAGCACACTGAAGAAATAGGAGGCTCGTGACGCTTCATGCAGGCTCTTACGATGAGTTTCTGCAACCTCACGGTCACGGCCAAATAACTTGATTTCTTTCACACCGCCAAAACCACCCATTAGAGCACTCATCAAGATTCCACGATGTTTGATTCGCTCGGCACCCCATCGCTTGGCGCGAAGACGTGACAATTTGACAATGATTAACCCACCAATTCCGAAAAAACTCACGAGTATCGCTGTACTGGTACTTTGGACCAACATCAAGACAGTCACCAAGCCGAAGCCCGTCACGACGTCAGTCGTGAGAGTTAGCAATGGGCGAATCCCACTGCCGGCGATTGCCGATGAGTACTCCTGAACGTTCCGAACAAGGATTGAAGAGGAGTGAGTCAGGTGAAACTCATACGGCTGGCGCAAATACGTTTCGAATAGCCGCTGAATGATCCGATTGCCGAGTGATAATTGAATTCGCTGCTGGAAGTAGCCAGAGAACAGCAGAATGACGTTTTTCGTCAGGAACAACAACACCATTGCCAACATCAATAACTGAACAAAGGTTGTATAGGACATCTCCTTGAATATCTCAGGCAACCACTCGTACTCCGCACGCTTGTCACCGCTGACGACTGCCTGCACTACCGGAATCACCACTCCGAGGCTTGCCATTTCCAACACCGTGCCAATCAAGATCAACACGAGCGAGACTCCCAGGCGGAGTTTGTCTTTTCGCTCCAATATCTGAACAATCAGACTCAGCGATGAGCGGTTAGCAAACGGTGACATCGTTGTAGCGGCGATCGGAATCGAACCGATGACCTTCCGATTATGAGCCGGATGCTCTCACCAACTGAGCTACGCCGCCGTTAGGCGAGCCCTCTGTGGGAATCGGACCCACGACCTCTTCCTTACCATGGAAGTGCTCTGCCAACTGAGCTAAGAGGGCGCTGACGCTGCTTTCGCAACGCCATTCTTAGACTACTGCCTGATGCAGACCCTGGCGCTTCGAACTGCTGAAGCGCGCGATGCCGAGGCAATCGCGGCGATATACAACCACGAAGTCACACACGAGGTCAGCACCTTCGATCTCGTACCACGTTCGGTGGAAGAACAGCGCGAGTGGATTGCTGCACGTAGCGGTGCCTTCTCTGTCATCGTGGCCGACGATGTCCAGCTCGGAGTGGTCGGTTTTGCAGCGCTCAGCACCTATCGCGACCGCGCGGGATACCGAACCACAGTGGAGAATTCCATCTACGTTCGTCGCGATCAACAGCGACGAGGCATCGGAAAGTTGCTCCTCGCACGCCTTCTTGATGTTGCGCGCGATTCCGGATTCCATACGGTCATTGCCAGAATCGAAGCACGTAGCGAAGGCTCGCTCGCTCTCCATGCATCATTCGGCTTTGTGAAGGTCGGCGTCGAGCGCGAGATCGGCCGCAAACACGGTCGATGGCTTGACAGCGCAATCATGCAGAAAATGCTTTCCGACTAGCCACACGCGCATTCGCACGCGCGCTACTCACATTCGCGATCTCTGTGGGCCGGGAAGGATTCGAACCTACGTAGGCAGATGCCGGCAGATTTACAGTCTGCTCCCTTTGGCCGCTTGGGTACCGACCCCGAGGCCTCTTACTCTAACCGCGTCACCATCGTGTCGCTATCGTGTCGGGCATGCCAAGTTTCGATGTGGTATCCGAGGTCGATCGCCAAGAGCTGAAGAATGCAGTGGATCAAGCACAACGAGAAATCGGCCAACGATACGACTTTAAGAACACTGACTCCTCCATCGTGCAGAACGAGCTCGTCCTGACATTGAAGACCTCAAGCGAGGATCGATTGCGTGCGCTGCGTACCGTATTAGAGGAACGTCTTGTAAAACGTGGAGTGTCGCTTCGCGGACTCGACTGGGGCAAAATTGAACCTGCGACTGGCGAGTCAGTTCGTCAAGTAGTCACCGTGAAGGTAGGAATCACCAGTGAAAGGGCTCGCGAGATCAACAAGCTGGTGAAGGAGAAGGGCCCGAAAGGAATCTCCACACAAACTCAGGGCGAGACCGTTCGGGTTTCAGGAAAAAAACGAGACGATCTGCAAGACACCATTGCCCTGTTGAAGGCTGCCAACCTTGGCATTCCCGTCCAGTTCGTGAACTTCCGCGACTAGTCCTCTGTCGGAGTTTCCAGCGCGCGGCGCTGAAGTTCGGTCACTACAGAAGCGTCCGCCAGCGTGGTGGTGTCTCCAAGATTTCGTCCTTCGGCCACGTCGCGCAACAGGCGTCGCATGATCTTCCCACTTCGAGTCTTGGGTAAGTCGGGAGTGAAATAAATCGTTTTGGGTTTTGCAATTGCCCCAATCTCCTTTGCGACGTGCTCGCGGAGGACCTTCTCGTCTACGGTCAGCCCTCCCCGCAGCGTGACATAGGCGATGATTGCTTGACCAGTGGTGGAATCGTTTGCACCCACCACCGCTGCTTCTGCCACCGAAGGGTGCGATACCAGCGCCGACTCCACTTCGGTAGTAGAAATGCGGTGACCCGACACGTTCATCACATCGTCGACTCGACCAAGCAGCCACAAGTAGCCGTCGGCGTCCAACTTTGCGCCGTCTCCCGCGAAGTATCGACCCGGGAATCGACTCCAATACGTCTCCTCGTACCGCTTCGGATCGCCCCAGATGCCTCGCAACATGCCGGGCCACGGACGGGTGAGCGTCAAGTATCCCCCGCCGTGAGTAATCGCCGTGCCTGACTCGTCCACCACTTCGGCACCGATGCCCGGGAGCGGGTGTGTTGCCGAACCTGGTTTGGTTACCGTCACACCCGGAAGTGGACTGATCATGATCCCGCCGGTCTCGGTTTGCCACCACGTATCGACGATCGGACAGCGCTTCTGTCCAACGTGTTCGTGGTACCACATCCACGCCTCGGGATTGATTGGCTCACCGACACTGCCCAACAAACGAAGCGACGACAGATCGTGCTTGGCGGGCTCCTGTGTTCCCCACTTCATGTAGGTGCGAATCGCCGTTGGTGCGGTATAAAACGTTGTGACCTTGTACTTCTCGACCAACGACCAGACGCGATCATTGGCGGGAAAATTCGGCACACCTTCGTATATGACTTGGGTTGCGCCATTGGCGAGCGGGCCGTACACAATGTAACTGTGGCCGGTTACCCAGCCAACATCAGCCGTACACCAATAGACATCGCGTTCCGGCTGATGATCAAAGACGTATTTGAAAGTGGTCGCTACATGAGTGAGATATCCACCCGTGGTGTGCATGATCCCCTTGGGTTTCCCCGTGGTTCCCGACGTGTACAAGAGGAACAACAATTGCTCTGAGTCCATCGGCTTCGCTGGGCATACGGGATTCGCCGTCGCCATCAGGTCGTGGTACCAGTGGTCTCGACCAGATTGCATCGCCACGTCGTTGGCGCCACGGCGAACCACCACGACATGTTCGATAGTCGGTGTACTCTGCAGAGCCGCGTCGGCCTGCGGCTTCAGTGGAAAGATCTCTCCTCGTCGCCAGCCACCATCAGCAGTAATCAACACTTTCGCGGAAGCGTCATTGATGCGATCAGCAAGTGCTTGCGCCGAGAAACCGCCGAACACCACACTGTGGGCTGCACCGATTCGTGCACAAGCCAACATCGCCACTACTGCCTCGGGAATCATCGGTAGATAGATGTTCACTCGATCACCTCTTTGCACGCCGAGCGACAACAGCACGTTGGCAAACTTCTGGGTTTCGTCCAAGAGTTCGCCATACGTCACCGTTCTTGTGTCGCCAGGCTCGCCCTCCCAATGGAACGCCACCTTGCCACCTCGACCTGCGAGCACATGCCGATCGAGGCAGTTGTACGAGACGTTGAGTTCACCCCCAACGAACCACTTGGCAAATGGCGACTTCCATTCGCATACGGTGGTCCAAGGCGTCGACCACGAAATAAGTTCCCGGGCTTGCCGATCCCAAAACCCCTCTGGATTCGTGAACCCTTCACGATGTAGCGAATCGTCAGCAACGTGGGTGGCAGCAACGAACGCCGCAGACGGCGGAAACTTCCGTGACTCGAACCCCAAATCATCAATGGCACCGCTGGACATGTTGAACTCCCTCCGTAAACCTCATGTGTGAGAATAGTGAGTCGCGATGAGAAGTCACTTGGCAGTTACCCGATTCGGTACTCCCGAGCTCGCACTCTCTGCGTTGCTTGCGCTGACGTGGGGCTCATCGTTCTTGTTCATCGCGATTGCAATTGAGTACGTAGATCCTGCCGTCGTGCCTTTCGGTCGGTCGCTGTTGGGATCCCTCACGCTGATGTTCTTTCCCGGCGCACGGGAAGCCATCCAACGGAAGCATTGGCCACGTATCGCGTTACTCGGCTTGGTGTGGATGGCGCTTCCGTTCTGGTTGTTCCCGCTTGCCGAGCAGTCGGTCACGAGTGGAGTTGCAGGCATGATCAACGGTGGCCTTCCCGTGGTAATCGCCCTCGTGACCGCCGTATGGGTGAGGCGCATGCCGAGCGCCAAACGCATCGTTGCCATAGCCATTGGATTCACCGGCATCGCTGTCATTGCGTTGCCGGCAATCTTGGCCAAGTCGAGCACCGGTGAGTCGATTGCCGACGTGCGGGGCGTCGTCTGTCTGCTCGCAGCGGTGCTGGGTTATGCCATTGGATCGAATCTTGCGCGCCCGTTACAGGCAGAGTTTGCGCCTGCCCGACTGTTGTCTCGCGTTCAATTCGCCGCTGCCATCTGGACTCTCCCGGTTGCCCTGCCCGGCATTGCAAATTCCACGTTTGCGTGGTCGGCTATTGGCGCTATTGCAGTACTCGGCATCGTGGGTACCGGCGTTGCGTTCGTGGTCTTTGGAACGTTGCTCGAACGAACCGGAATCACCCGTGCAATGATTTCGACGTACTTCACCCCAATCGTTGGCCTTGCTCTCGGGGCTGTGTTCAACAACGAGAACATTGCATCGCTGTCGATGGTGGGAATGTGCATTGTGATTGCCTCAGCGTGGATGACGAGCAAACCCGACGAACATGATGTGATGCTCAGCGAATAAGCGTCTTGACAACTTGCTTCGCTTTGACCGGCACCCGAGAACGCAACCAGTGGTCAATTGCTGTCATAAGTCGCCGTCGATAAATGTTCTCAAGAGCGTCAACTGCATGTTTGGGACTTGGCAGATCAGGCGTAGCGGCTTTGCTGCCGGGTGACGCTTTACCGCAAATGACTACTCCTCGTAGTTCTGAGTGAAGCACCCGCAGTCCAGCTCGCTGGCACGAATACTCCAGGGACTCTTTCGTGAAGTGACACAGATGGGCCAATTGAAGATATCGCAGCAAATCGTTTCGATACCCAAGGAACTTCAGGGCCTGGAGCCCGGGAACCTGGATGTAGACGACCCCACGATCCGAGAGCACTGACTGGATGAGTTCAAGCGAATGGATGGGCGAAGGAAGATGCTCAAGAACATCCTTGAGAATCACGATGTCGTGAAGTCCGAAGTTACCCAGATCGCTAATCCCACCAAGTTGCAGGTCAATTCCCTTCGATCGACCAAACTCCAGATAGTTCTCATCGAAATCGATTCCGAGTACTGATGCACCAGCGTCATGAAAGGGAACAAGCCCGCCCCCTGCTGCGGAACCCACTTCGATGACCCGAAAGCCATCAAGCTTGGCCGGAATAATCTTGGCACTGAGCAAACTCTTGAAGATTTTCCGGCCTGACTCCACCTGCGAGTCAAACCACTTCTGGTTCGGAGTTGATTGACCAACGTAGAGGTCGCGGTAATACGAAGAGTAAAACTTCTCTAGCGCCGAGTCAGAAAGACGTCGCCGCGAATACAATGTCGGACAGCGCAAGCATCGGACGGTTTGAACTGGTAGCCCTTGACGATCAACACTCGCAATGTGGTCAAACTCCCGACTTCCACAAATCGGACAGGCCACTTCAATCAACATCAGCTCGCCATTTCGGATTGCTTCAACTACAACCAAGTGGGTAAGTCGCTGAGTTTCGTTCTTGAATTTCGGCAACTTTGGCAGACTCGGGCTAAGACGCCGAATTTCTCTCGTTCGTAGTAAGCCCATCAACTCAGACTAGAAGGTTTCAGCGACACCACTGAAGGACGCTGAAGTTACCGAGACCGGCCAAGTCGCACAGCGCCTCGGCTTCACGCACTCGACTACGCATTGTCATTGCGGCAACTGTCGGCGAGCTTGCATCGCGCTCCCATGCAACTCGGCCCTCCTCCACCAAACCATCGATTCCAAACTCTCGGAGAAACTCCATCTGTGAGGTAACGATGCTCGGCGCTGGCAATTGGTCGACGGCGACTTCCACGGTGATGTCTTGATTGCCGACAGCCTGCAGGTAGTGCGCTCCCCGTTTGTGGCCCGAGTAGGTACGCAGCCACTCGCGCCATGGTCGCCCAGCCATCTCGGTTGAGGAAGTGCAGTAATCGAATACCACAAGCCGACCCGCCTGAAGCAACGACAACGCATCACCGACCCATCGAGTAGCTGCGTCGTGAACCGCCACGCGAGCCCCATGTATGGCGAACGTAGGTAAACAGGCAGGAATATCGGAGATGGTCACCAGTCGCTCCACGAATCGCTCGCCGTCGATGGCAACGAAGGTCTCACGCCAACCACCATCGAACACGAACAATCGAAACGGCAGATTGTCAAGCAATTCATTGGCGATAATGACACCGACGAATGGCTCCGAGGGCATGTCCGCACGGGATTCCACGCCAGCAGGATGCAACGCTCGTTGCAGTTGCGAAACCTCCACCGCCACGTACCGCATCACTGATGAGCATCGGGGATTCGCGGCCAATACCGACCGACTCAACGTCCCTGGCCCTGCCCCAGCATCCACCACGGTAAACGGATCCGGGCGACCAAGTTCGTCCCACCACGTGTCCAACGCTCGCGCAAGCACCGCTCCAAAGAGCGGTCCAACTTCCGGAGAAGTAATGAAATCGCCGCGTCGACCTGCACGACCTACAGTGCTGTAGAAGCCGTGCTCTCCGTAGAGCACGATGTCGATGAACTTGTCAAAGCGCAGCAGTCCGCCACCGGCATCGATGGCGCGACGCACCTCGTCAGAGTCCGCGTGGTCGTGGTGGCCGGATGCCACGTGCAGCTCGTCAGCCGCCGAAGGCGCCGACTAGATCGGCCATGTCACCGAAGTGCAACACCACACCCGGCAGGATGCCAAGAACAAGAGTGGCAACGGCCGTGATGCCGAGCGCAATCTGCAGCGACGACGGCGTGATAATCGGAGTGTTGTCGCCATGCGGCACCGGCCGCATCCACACCTCGCGCATCACATTGCCGTAGTACCCGAAGGCAATCACCGAGTTGACTGCACCAACGACCGCGAGTGCATAAGCCCACGGAGTGGCATCCGTAAGCAGTGCTTGAAATGCGGCAAACTTGCCAATCCAGCCGCCCAACGGTGGAATTCCGGCGAGTGATGCCAGGAAGATGGTGAGCAACACGCCGAGTGCAGGTGCATACGAGAACAGTCCGCCCAACGATGCAATGTCTCCGCTGCGAGTTTTGCGCGACACCGCAAGAATGACGCCGAACATTCCCAAGTTGGTCGCCGCGTACACCACGAGATACACCACCACCGCACGTAATGCAGCTTCCCCTGCTGCTCCACCAGCAACTGCCAAAGGCATCAGCACGAAGCCACCTTGGCTCACCGACGAATACGCAATCATCCGAACCAGATTGGTTTGTCGCAACGCAAACACGTTGCCAACGGTCATGGTGAGCGCTGAGAGCACCCAAATGAACGGTTGCCACACATCACGACCCTCTGGAAACGCCGTGAGCACGATTACGACCAGAGCGATGAATCCTGCAGCCTTGCTTGCCACCGACAGGAAGGCAGTGACCGGAGTTGGTGCGCCTTCGTAGGTATCCGGCGCCCAGGTGTGGAATGGCACCGCAGAAACTTTGAAGGCAAAACCGACCACGACGAACACCACTGCCAGCGCTTGCACGGCAGCAAAGTCGCCATTGAGATCGATCGACTTGCCGATGTCCACCAAGAGGGTGGAGTTGGCGACTCCGTACAACAATGACATGCCGTACAGCATCACTGCCGAGGCAAACACCCCGAGCAAGAAGTACTTCACGCCCGCTTCGTTGCTCTTGAGATCGCGCTTGCGCCATGCGGCCAACATGTACGCCGGGATCGACAAGAACTCGAGGGCCACGAATACCGAAACCAGGTCCCGTGAGGACGCCATCATGACCATGCCCAGCAAGCTGGTGAGGAGCAAGAACCAGTACTCGCCGCGCCAATAGTCGCCGTCTTCAACGTGCGACGATGACAACAGCACGATCACGTATCCAGCCAGTAGGAACACTCCCTTCATCGCCAGGCTGAACTCATCCACTACGTAACGGCCATCGAACATCGACCGCACAGAATCGTCGTGCAACGCAAGCGTGAGCACCGGCAGAGTGGCGCCGAGCAGGGAAAATCCGGTGAGTACCGAGAGCAGCCACTTGTTTCGCTCGCTGGTGAACAGATCCACCAACAACACCACGGTGAGACCTACCGCCAACACGATCTCGGGTGCGAGAGCGTGAAAGTCGATGACTGGCGCCGTCCATGCGGCAGCGGTAGATGCAAACAACGTCACGAATCAGCCCCCAAACGCGCGCAGCGTTCCCTGGACGGCCGGGTCGATGACACTGAACAACAGATTTGGAGCCACGCCAAATGCGACAATCGCAACCAGTAGCGGCAACCACGCCACCCATTCGTAGGTGTTCACGTCATGTACGTCGTGATGGTCGTGTCCCTTTGCCGTTCCAAATGCGGTGCGTTGGTACAGCCACAACAAGTACGCGGCAGCAAACACGGTGCCAAGTGCCGCAATCACCATGTACGTGCGATACACCGTGACATTCAGGCCGTCAGCTGGGTTGTAGGCCGACAGAATCGCGGGGAACTCACCCCAAAAACCGGCGAGACCCGGCAAGCCGAGCGACGCCATCGAGCACAAGCCCAGGATCCAACCCAAGCGTGGTGCTTGCGTGAGCATTCCACCCAACTTGGCGATCTCCAGCGTGTGGTAGCGCTCCTTCACGCTGCCAGCGATGAAGAACAGCATTCCCGTGATCAAGCCGTGCGCCACCATGCCGAACACCGCAGCGTTCACGCCGAATGGAGTGAGCGTTGAAATGCCGAGCATCACGAAACCCATGTGCGCAACGGACGAGAACGCAATGAGTCGTTTCATGTCGGTTTGCGCCAAGCAACCCAGTGCCCCGTAGATGATGCCGACAACGGCCAAACCGCCAATCCATGGCGCCCACTCGATTGCGGCGTCGGGCAGGGTTGGAATGGCGATTCGAACGAAACCATAGGTGCCGAGCTTCAGCAAGATTGCCGCAAGAATCACGGAACCCTGCGTTGGCGCTTGGGTGTGTGCGTCCGGCAACCACGTGTGGAATGGGAACATCGGCACCTTCACCGCAAACCCGATGAACATGCCGGCAAAAATCCACACCTGCACGTTCTTGGCGATACCGGCACCGTTCTCGACCAGATACGGAATCGCAAAGCTCTCCGCTCCGGTCTTGAAGAAGATTGCGAGGAATGCCACCAACATGAGGGCGGATCCGAACATGGTGTACAAGAAGAACTTGAGCGACGCATATTGACGCTGTTCCCCACCCCACACGCCGATCATGAAGTACATCGGCAAGAGCACCAGTTCGAAGAACACAAAGAACAAGATGAGATCTTGCGCGATGAAGGTTCCCGCCATGCCCGTCTGCAAGATGAGCATGAGCACGAAGAATGCCTTGGGGTTCCCGGGTGACGGAATGTGGTCGAGACTGTAAATGACCACGAGCAACGTCACCACCATGCTGAGGAGATACAGCGGCAGGCTGATGCCATCTACGCCGATGAAGTACGTGCTCTTGATGACTGGAATCCAGTCGGTTTGCGCCACGAACTGCATCGAGCCGGCCTGATCGAAGTTGAAACTCACGAGAGTGAAGACACCGACGATTACCGTCGCTACGGAAGTGAGCAACGCAACCATCTTGATGGCAGCTTCGTTCGCCTTGGGTGTGATCAGCAGCACGAGCACTCCGAGCATCGGCAAGAACGTGCCGACACTCAGCACCCAGTTGTTGTCGCGAATCATCTGCATGGTGTTATCTCCCGTTTCGTATTCAGGTGTTGAGTATGACAAAGACGAGTGCCGCTACTGCTGCAGTTGCAAAGAGCAACGCGCCGTAGTGTCCCACTCGTCCCGATTGGATAGGTTGCACGGTCGTGCCAGCAGCCCTGGTCACGTCGGCTGATGCATTGACGGCACCATCAACGAGACGCTGATCGATATCGCGGTACACGACTTGCGCAACGGCGCGCGACACTCGCGCAACACCGTGCAAGATGCCATCAAGCAGTCGCTGATTGAACCAATAGGCACCACGCGCAAGTGGTCCGACGATGGTGCTCACCACACCGCGCTCATACAGATGATCGAGGTAGTACTTGTTGGAAAGCAGGCGATACCCCGTGCGAGCGAGTGCGTTGCGCTCTGTGAGCCCCACCAAACGTGGATCGCGACGGCCGTAGAACGCCGCACTCAATACCCAGCTGAGCGCGATACCTGCGAACACGATTGCCAGCGACAACAGCGCCTTTGACCACTTGAACTTGGCGTGGTTGACCTGCGGCGCGAAACACACACCGTCCTTGGGCGCTTCCTTGCCGCACGGTGACTCGCCGTAGCCCGACTCTGCAGTGGGCACCGACACGACGAATGCTTCGCCGGGGCCCCCGGAGTACGACTCGCCAGTCACCACAACGGCGCGTGGTTCGACCCACTTCTTCATGTATTCCCACGACTCACCGAATGGCGTGGCGTTGAACAAGCCGGAGAAAATCGCGAGTACCGCCAAAATCGCAATCGGTGCAGTGATGAGGATGCCCGATTCGTGTGGACCTGCATGCGCGTCGTGCGAATCATGGGCGTCGTGGCTGTCGTGCACGGCATGCGCGTCGTGTGCATCGTGACCGTCGTGCACATCGTGGCCGTCGTCGCCGTGCTCTCCTGCCGCTGCCCCACGCGGTTCACCAAAGAACGTGAGGTACGTTGCGCGCGTCATGTATGCAGCAGTGAGGAATGCGCCGCCCAAGCCCACCACCATGAAGAACGTGTAGCCGTTGCCACCGACATTGTCGATGATTTCATCCTTGGAGAAGAACCCGGAGAATGGGAACACTCCGCACAAGGCGAGGGTCGACACGGTCCACGCCGCGAACGTAATCGGCATGTGCTTACGCA
>Ga0075458_10000199_pt1 | contig 19829 bp, 25 predicted proteins | sample DEB3_08_DNA_FD_77576 | JGI IMG/M metagenome (GOLD analysis project Ga0075458, IMG submission 77576) | Aqueous microbial communities from the Delaware River and Bay under freshwater to marine salinity gradient to study organic matter... | ecosystem: Environmental > Aquatic > Marine > Coastal ... | reverse complement strand
ATAACAATAATGTCTCCCAACGTTTCCCGCAATCAAAGCAATAACCAACCGAATAATAAGTCCTGTGACTTTCTGGGGCTAAGGCATCATCTCCAACTACTTTGTTTTTATGTTTACATTTTTCTTGCAGCACGGAGATTTCTTTTTTTAGTTTTTCGATTTTTCTTTTTTTGAGATCGACTTGTTCTATGGTGGTCATTGTTTTTACTGGAAAATGCTTTTTTACTGATCAGTAAATTTGGATGTTTTTAGTGAATTTTGGCCGCCGAATGACAATTATTGGTTAATTACGCGATTATTCCAAAGTTTTATCACTTTACCAATTCTTACTTGGTCTGGCTCAACATCTCCTTGTTTGGACACGATAAACTGATCTGTCATTATGCCGCAAGAACAAGATATTTTAAACCAAAATTTTCTTGGATATTGGTGGTCGTCGTTTTTAACTACTAAGTCTAGATATGGAGTTTCTTCACCGCAACACGGACAGGGTTTTATTACCTGACTCTTTAAGTAATTATAAATACTCATGTTAAAAATATTTTGGATTCGAGCTACAATCCTTAGATTTCAACTTCTTAACTTCCTCCTCAAGACTTTCGATTTTTGTATACATGCATTCTATTAGTTTTTGCATATTGTATAGAGAACGTCGAGCTGAACGTTCATCGTATAATCCAAGACATCCCATATTATATCCTAAATCTCTAAGCTCCTCTTTAATAATACTATCTAATGCTCTATTTGTCATAAAATTCCTTTTTTCGGAAATCCTACACCTTTAGGTTAGGATATGAGAAAAAATTCTTATTAAGGTTAATCATAATCTATTTACTCCTGTTTGTCAATATATTTCTTTCTATGTATGAAAATAAATTAGATATTTTACAACTTTTTAGTGTATAATATAATAGGTGAGTAAATTAACGTACAATACGAAATTAGTTTTCCTGAGCGATTCTGACAAGAATAAAATTGTCGAGATGCTCGAAAAGCAGCGTTTTGCTTGGAACGAATGTTCTAAAGTTAAGTTTAATATTCCCACAAATTCTATTGTTTTGTTGCATGGACAATTTTATACAAAATTTAGGCAAAATCAACCAGAAATTCCAAGCCAGGTAGTGATTAGTGCGGAGCAGTCAGTTTTATCAACATATCGAAGTATTAAAAGTAATAAACAAAAATTAGATAAACCACCTAAAAAGAAAAAACTTTCTATCCGCTTAGATAAAAGAATGTATTCGTATAAAAATGGTATTTTTAGTATAATTAGTTTAGAAAAGAGAGTCAAATGTTCACCTTATATTTATCCTAAATTGCAGGAATTAATTAGTAAATACCGATTCTGTGACCCGTTATTGTTTGAAAGAGATGGGGAAATTTGGATTTGTTTAACATTTAATATTCCAGAGATTTTATCGCAGAATAAGTTAGCAGTTGGGGTTGACGTTGGGATTTGTAATTTTGCGGCAACAAGTGAAGGTAATCTATACCAAGACAAGCGATTTAATGGGAGAAAACGCAAACTCCGTTTCAATAAACGTAAATTAAAGTCTAAATCTAAAACTTCTAAATCCGCTAGACGAAAGTTAAAGGAATTAAAACATAAAGAACGAAACATAAATCAAAATTTTAGTCACCACTTAGTTAATAAAATAATTTCCGATACAAAAGCTGATACAATTGTATTGGAGAATCTTAAATCTATTAAGGTTAAGAAACATAAGTATCAAAATAAAAATAGGATTAGTCAGGTTCCGATGTTTGAACTAAGGCGAATTCTTACCTATAAGGCACTCTTGCATAATAAGCAAGTGATAACGGTTAGTCCCGCATATACGAGTCAAATAGACTATCGCACAGGTAAATTAGATGGAAAACGTATAGGTGGTAGGTATATCGGAAAAGATGGGCAAATACTTCACGCGGATTGTAATGCTGCGGCGAATATTGCTCTACGTTCCAAACTCCCATGCTCAATAAGCAATTATTATGCGTGGCAGGCGAAAGTCAACTCGCCAATCGTAGGTGGTTCTCACTTATAAGCATCTATAGCTTTATTATATATGTTGTTGACGCCACCATTCCAGGCAATCAAAAGTCACAATGTCGCCATCACATACTTTAAAGTTTTTCATTTCAAAAGATTTTTGACTTTTTCTATAACTAATCCGGTTTTCCTAATCTCCTCTCCAATAGCATTTTCGTAAATACCATCTTTCCTATATGCGTGGCCAACATTATATTTATGATACTCTAATTCTTCTTTTGCTGCATTTAATCCACTTTCTAATGCATCCAATATATCACGCAACAACATTATGTCAACAGCAACCTTTTCTGGAATGTATTCCTGGAAAGCGGTAGATTTTGTATAAAGGTTAGAGTTATTATGGTGTGAACATGGCGGAGGATAATCTCCAATAAATGTAGAGCTAGATGTATTTGACATAAGTAATTAATCCTTTTTCCTTGGCGGCGCGAATCATGTGTGCGGTGCCCTTTGAATTGTTGGCGCTGATTGCTATTAAGTGAGTGGCGTAATCTCTCATCTGGTGGTTTCGAACAATGCCAGCCATTTTGCCGATAGACCAGTTGGCGGGGAATTTCTTGATTGGAATGCCATTTTCTTCGGCCCATTTTTCCCCCAGCGAATCAACTCCCGCAGCGCAACCAGACACCACCTCATCAATCACAAATCCAGAATCTTTAATTATTTTGGATACCAATTCGTAATCCGTTATAGTTCTGCTACCCGCAATAACAACTTTGTTCATGAAAATTTACGGAAAAATTCGTAACAAACGTGAATTATATAGGCCACAAGTATAGAGCCAACTGTAAGTTCAAATTCCATTTTTTTAAGGTGTTAATGTTAGGACATGTTCATGATAACATGAGCAATAAAGGCAACTAAAGCTAAAGCAAAGAGTAAATCCATATTATTTAATGTTGTTTAAGTTAATCACAATCCCCCGGCAATACTTCTCACTATTTTCTAAAATATCAAAACATTCGTGTTCCGCTTCTGTTTTATAAGTCCAAGAATAACCTTCATCTTCCGAACACCAAACGGCATCAACCTTTATGGAGCCATTTTTATAGGCTTCAAAATTACAGTAATCGCATTGGCAATCATGCTCTTCTGGTAGGATTCCATTCCTTGGATGGATGAAAAATGAGCCGCCGCTATACGCGCCAATCTCGTCTTCAAATCTACCATAAATCTCAATAAGATCGTCCGATGCGCCGAAAATTACCACCAGATTATTTAGTTTAGCCAACAATCTTTCTTCTTTGGTTATTTCGTTGCCGTATTGACGGTTGTGGAGTCTGGCGGCCAAGTCTTTAGCTGTTATTGTTTTCATTGTTTATGTGGTTTAACTGTAATACTTTTTTGATGTTTGTCAAGATATACTTTTGAGCAGCCTCATAACCTCTTTTATATTCTTTATGTGTTCCAACTTGATAACATCCTCCAGTCGCCGCCAATTCTACAAAAATATCTATTGGGTCTTTAACGTTAGCTTTTTCAAATAGTTCGCGTCTGTATGAATTAGCTAGAAAATTCAAAGATCCTGAGTTTAGTTTTTCGATAGGAGCCATTACTGAATCAATCTCAACACCATCGCTACTTGAAATCAGAAATTTTACCTTTTCTGGTATTTGTGGAGTTTCAATTGATCCTATTAATTGTAATTGGTTTTGTGATGGCATATTTTTTTATTGTGTTATTAAGCTATTCTAAAACCCCTATAATTGCAAGCCTTATTTTGGCAATGTATAGCGTATTGAGGAGGGAAAGACATTAATTGGATTGATGTATCGTCATCAACCATTTCCCTGCCGCATTCGGGGCAAGCTATACAGTTTGGCACGTTTTTAGTTTGCATTTGGACGTAATTTTGTAATGCATTGTGGTTGTATTGTTTAAGAGATATTAAAGTTTTCATAATTAAAGTTAATGTGGCGGATCTTTAAATGAATAAAGATTAGCCGATTTGGATTCGGTTTACGTGGCCGCCACAAAGTTTAAAATGGAATATCGTCGTCCTTTTTGGAGCTAAGTTTATACTTAATAGCGTAAAATTTAAACATAACCCAAGTCTTAATCCTCGTCTTAATTCCCCAAACTATATATGGAATAGTTACTTCTTTCTCGTCATACCAATTAAAACCACACCTTTCACATTCCTCAACATATTCTGATGTTAATTTGTGACCAACAAGAAAGCAAACAATTTTTGAAAATATTTTACACATATTATTCGTGGCTGAATGTAGGTCTTTTAGATGTCTTTGTCAAGTTTTTATTTTCCGACATACATTCCTTACACAGATATATTTTATCGTCTGGACAAACAAGTTTTGCGCCAAATTTCTCTATTAGTTTGTCACAAAGTTCGCATTTTGTGTCTTTTTGTGTAATATTCTTCATGGTGAAGGTTTGTGGAATGTGCGGCCAAGAGAAAACGTGGGATCAATTCAATCGCCACGATCACACTCGTTATTGTATCTCAACTTATTGCAAGGACTGTCATTCCGCTTACAACAGAAATAGGTATAAGGCCGAAAGAGAAAAAGTCATAGCTCGATCTATCCGTAACAGAGAGATTCGACGTAAGGCTCAAGAAAAATTGGCCCGCGACCAAAAGAAAAGAGATAAAGGTATTGTTGTTCCGCATAAAACTCAAGTAATTAAATCTAACAAAAAAGCATCTCTAAAAGAGTATCGAGAAGTTGTTAAGAATCAACCTATTTCGGTTTCTGATCTTCTGAATTAGAGTTTGGAATTAGGAGGATATCTGAGTCTGCGTCTAGTTTATACTCGGACAGTATCTTTTTCATGGCACTTAACCTAGTTTTGGCGCTAACTATCCCTAGACTCTTTCCTGGCGCATCTTTTGGATAATACATGACTTTAAAAGTTTTCATGACAGGTAATCTTTATAACAGAAATGACATATTTCAACGGCGTAATCCATATTGAATATATGGTTTACGGATCTACTATTAAATGTGTTAGTTAGTTTTACCTCTAGTTCTGCGATTAAACTGAGTAGAGTATTAACATTATGATCTTGAGGATTGTTCTTAATATTCTTCGTTAGGACGCCAAATTCCTTATCATCTTTAACAATATTAACTGGATACTCGTCGGTTTCGAAGAAAATAATACCGCAACGCAGCAATCTAATAGCATGAACAGCATTTCTGTAGCTATATCCGTATTTTTCTATGGCTTGCTTTCTTTTTTCGCCAAGTTTTCCGTGAGTTTGACCAGTGATTATGTGTTTTTCGCCTTGAGCATAGCCGCGCAAAGTTTTATAGACCGTTTCCGAATCGAGTAGGTGTTTCTTATTTTCACGAATGAATTCAGACTGTTTTGTTTCGAGTAGTATATTCTCTTTCGTAAACAATGCCTCCAAAGCCTGAGTATTACCTTTCTGTAAAAGTCTCAAGAACTTACGTAACTCAAAATAAAAGGTATCGGTTGCTCTTTCTTCTTGATGTTCGTGCGTTTCCAAGCCGTAGATTTTACTAAGTTCGGTATTGATAAAAATGCCACGTTCGTCTCTGTCGGATTCAGCATTGTTGAGTCCGTAAGCGTGAGAGCCACCTAAATAACTAAAGATTTTTTCTATTTTTTGCATATCTGAATTGAATTAAACCATTCCTGTATTAGATTTTTAAGATTTTGTTTTTCGGAAGCTAAACCAGAATCATAAATCGTATCTTTATGCAGATAAGTTCTGACATACCAATCCACGCCAGCGAAAGCTTCTGAATCTGATCTACTATAACCCATCTTTTTCAAGAAGTCAAGTAGGTTTGTAAGTTCTTGGCTTTGTGTGTTTTCCATAATCAGATGTAAGACGATGTAATTACTAGATTTTCTGGCTTTCCACCTAACTCAACAATACTGTTATTTAGCGCAAGATCAACCTCTTTTTGTGTAAAGCCTGCGTATCCTGTACCTATAGCCGTAAGAAGAAACTTCAAATCCTTTCTTATGTTACAATAATTTAACAAAGCAAACAACTGATCTTCAAGCTCTTCAATTTTTACTCTTGGCCCGCCAGGAAATTCACACGTAATTATTGCGTAAGATTGACCTAAGTAACCTTTTTGATGTCCGCCACGACCCCAAACAGCCCACCTTCCATAAATGTTTGACATGTCTGTTTTAGGATTTTTTTCCATAGGTCTGTTTATTGCGTTTTGCTTTAATGGACATGTGCGCCAATCGTTTTTGGTTGTTCCAGAGAATGCAAACCCAGCCGCTCCAGCCCCATGAAAATGTTTTCTATTACTACCGAAAACAAAAACTTCATTTTCAGCTAACTCTGTAATCATTTACCTTCCTTAAGTAAAGACTTAATTGCGTTCAATTTCTCTACTACCCAAGCAGGATTAGCAGAAGAGTTGTCGTCTTCGATTTCCTTAAGATCTTTGATAAGTCGATTTATCGCGGCCATTGTTTCTGTTGGCTTAGTTCTTTCGAATTCAGATACATTCATAGCTTTATTATGCTCCAATATTAAGGGTTGTCAAATGAATCTGGGGATAAACCACTCGACCTCCTTACTTTCTTCCGTTTTATACATAACGTCCCAATAACATTTAGCACCCCAACAAGCCAACAACAGACAGGTATAGTTATCTTTTCTAGCTCTTTCTGCCTTTTTACTATTACGCATGTGGCGCGGCAAATTAAACTGCATTGTTCCATTGCCTGTAATAGAAGGCTCGATTAAAGCGATCTGCCTTTTGGTTTGATCGATGAATTCATCTTGGTTGGAGATAAAATCAATAATCGCATTACCTTCATTGCTAGAATCTTCTACTCCAGGAAGCATTGCTGGAGGATTGTTTACGGTTTTTGTATATAAATCTTCGTGTGATTCGTAGTTTGAGGCGAACCAGATTTTACCCATAGATATTTGAGTCTGAAGATGTTCGTTAGCTTTCTGGAGCCACGGTGCGTTAAATTTCTGGCGATAGCAGAAACGTTTTTCGTTTAGGTTGTAGGAGTTTCGGGCCAACTGACATTGGTTCGCATAATCATCTTCATCAAAATCTCCTGTAATAAATTTTAGGTTAACTCCACTACCCTTAAATAGTTTGGACTCATTACATGTTTCAATAAAGTTTACGTTATTACCACCTAAGTCAGCAATAAGAAATACAATATTGAACTACGATACTAAATAATGGAGATAAGCTATATGCTCCTTCAGATCTGTTCCAGGTTTACCATAGCTATGAACAAGTGTTATAGTTCTGGTATCGCTATTAAGTAAGTAAACACCCATTGCGAAAAAGTCCGACGATTTAGAGTCACTGAATGAGGGATCGAGGGCCAGGCAGTAACTAGATTTTGGATCTCCAACTAACTGAACATGTGGAAAGTCTCCAGGCTTTACTGTGCATTCATGTAGCTTCTTAATGTTAAAGAATCCATCTGAAGAAGATGAAAACTTCGCCATCCATTCTCTTTCGAACGCCGCCGTTCCTTCTCCACCACTTTTTACCTCATCAGCAATCTCTTTTTCTACAAGCTCTTTAGGCAAACTTAAATAACTTAATCTGAGCGCAAAATAAGATCTGTTGTCCTGCTTTTCCTGTTTCTTTTTAGGATTTTCTATGTTTTCGCACCATTCTCGAAACAATCTATAGGCGAAATCAAAGTCATAACTCGCAGAACTCAATACAAGAATTTTTTTATCCGACTCTAATACAGTCCTTTGATCTTCCGTCATCAAGCCGGAAGCAATCATGTCGTTTTCCTCTTCTTGGATAGCAAGCTGTTCTTGAATGTTGTTTTTCGAAGCCAAGAATGGAACCAGAACCGACTTATAAATATCCTCCGGTATTTGCAAGAACTCATCACAAATAAGAATATCAGCGCGAGTTCCACGAATCTTTTCATTTAGCGGCAAAGCCACGATTGAGCCGCCGTTAACCTGCATAATCATTTCGTCGGCGCGTTTTGCAAACTCTAGCCTACCTTTAGGATTATCCGTGAAGCATTGTTTGGCTAAGATAGCTCCTTTACCATTAAGAAATTTCTCTATTTGAGTTAAAATTCGTCGTGTGCTACGAAAAGTGTTTGACGACAATACGATTTTGGTATTAGGATGGAATATAGGGTATAGAATGCAGAATATGGCGGCTAGCGTTGATTTTGAGCCACCGCGAGATGCCACAAAGTAGTTAAAGTTATGATCAAACCACTCTCTTAAAATTATTTCTTGGAACGGGAATAGTTTATAACCTAGAAGGAGTTCGCAGGCTATACCTATGTTGTTATACAGGAATTCAGCAAGAGATATCTTGGCCGTTTCTTCATCTAAATAGCCATTTAACGCTTCAAATTTTTTGTTTGAAACGATTTTGTTTTTAGGAGAGTTGTCGAATAGAATCATTATTCTGTATTGTCTTTGATGCTTTTCGCATCAGGATCGTCGATAATTGTTTTCGGATCTTCTGGAGTATATTCGAAACTTTCGGCATTAAGCCCCCAAATCTCAGCCTTCAACGACTCCATAGTATCAAGCTTTCTCAATTCCTCTTTAACCTCCTTCTTACGGATATTAGCCAAATTAATGAATCGCTTTCTATTCTCAGCGTTTCTCCAAGCCGCCACAATCTGAATAATAGAAGAATTCTCTCTTATCTTCATATCTATTCGATTTGATCGCTTACCTTGTAGTGCGGATATTGATCGGTCTTGGCGTTTCAAGTTATCGTCTATCTCTTTTCGAATGCCAACCATAGATTCTACCAAAGACATCGATATTTTTTTACCATCTGAATCGTTTGCCGCGCCATCTCTTAGTTCGGCGACGAATTCCAATTCCTTTTTTAATTTGTAGGAGCTAACGATGTCGCAGGCTAGGTTAATGTATTGGTCAACCTCTTCTTCTGTTAAGTCTGGCTTGTCCCACGTATACTTAATGAAGGTTGTTTCGAATAACTCCTTCTCGATATCAGAAGCAAACGAATCATACAACAGGCTAAACCTAAAACTATTCAGAAACTTAACTAAGGCCGTGACGTTTGTTCTTGTGGTCGCGTCCTTTTCGACTTTCTCTCTAGTGATATTATTAAATGTTGACCTATTTATCTTAGGAATAACATCTTCCGGTCTTTTCGGCGCTACATAAGAGTCGGAGTCATCATTTTTTGGAACCTTTCGAATTGTTTTAGTATACTTTTTGACCGCCAAATACTCTTTGCTACTATCAGTAATCGCTATTGATGGAAATATAAATTGCGTTAAGTCAATTAAGTCCGGTAATCGAACCAAATTTTGAACAATCAAGACTTTTTGGTGTTCCGTTAGTTCAACTTCTTTAACTTCTTCAATTTTCTTAATGGTATTCCTGGAGGCTATAAATAGTTTGACTTTTTTGCCAATAGCGGATCTGGCGCTAAATGTCTTTCCGAATACTTGCTCACCTAATTGTTGTAATCCGATACCATCCTTATTAGCATTCCAAACCTCAATAATTTTGGCTTCTTGCTCTTGAGTTAATCCTATATTATCTAATTCTTCGCTCATTAGGTATAATCTCCTATAATATCAACATCTCCAGAATATACAACATCTCTTGCTTTGACGGCTATTCTGCATTTTGTGTTTTCTATGCTCTTGATATCTTTTTTTGTTATGGAGGTGATTGGTTTGCAAAGTATGACGGACGCTATTAATGCATCAGTTTTAAGTTCAACGTAAGACATTCTATACACCTTATTCTCAACACCTTCTAGTCTACTTAGCATTATTTTGTGGAATCCAGATATAGATTTCTCGATATCAACTGAGTCATCCGGCATACTACTCACTTCATTAGAATGGTTTTCTGTTGGAAGTGGCAATCGAATGTCGTAGGCGTTCTTTTTTGATAGCCCCCAATTATGAAATACAGGACATGTATTACATTGTTTGCCGTAAATTCTACATCCATCCTCTCCTTCGGCGGCATTACATTTATTACAACATTTTGAGAACGATCCATAATGATTTCTTAATAGATTTATCATTTGGTTCGATATAAGAGTATTAAGCCAATTAACGAAGGCAGACTTTTCTGCTTGATAAAGATGGATTTTTTTTAATATATGAGTCTTGATGATTTGAGATACATCATCGAAGTCTATATAGTTAACGGCGGTCAAATGCCATTTCAACTTTCTTTTCGACACCTCTCTATCGATAAACTCAGAGTATTGTTCGTATAGCTCTCTGTTTTTGTCTATTATTTGTATGTCTGACATTATATTAAGAGCTTGTATACCAATTATTCAATCTCAATACTAGATTTTCCGCCAGCCTCAACCTTCCATTGCTGCTTAAACTGTTCGTCCGTTAGGTTTTGGCCTGGAAGATTTCTCGGGCCATCATTTTCCGGCATCGAGCCTAAATCACTAATCTTTCTGAATTTAATCGTGCTACCCTCTACAATAACATCGGACCTACTTAGTTGCGGTAGTCCATCCTTAAACATGATGTCGTCATCTTCACTTACATCTGTGCTGGTATACCTATTGAATTTTTCTCTAGGTTTACTTACAAAGGCTTGAACTGGTTTTTGCGCGACTGGAGGAGGGGTTGGAGCGGTGGCCGCCATAAAGCTGTATCCACAACTTGAACAAAACTTTACTGTAATACCTGTGTTCTGGCTTTTTGAGCCACAAGATGGACAATAATTAAATCCTGCCATATAGTCTATTATAGATAGTTAATCTTGTATTTACACTAGTTTGTATATATTTGAATTTCGTTAGCTAGTTTTTTAATGCGGTGAGCGCAATTATTGATGTTTCCAGATGCTACGCTTAGGTGTAGGTTATCGGTTTCGCAATATGGATAGGATTCGGTTAGTATCTTTTCGGCTAAATCCAAGATTTCCTTTTTGATGAATGGTAGATTTGTATTATCCATGCTTGTATTTTAGCAAAAGGTGTGTAATAGTAATTGAATGTCAAATAAAAAATTCGTTAAACCAGCGAAAAACGACCAATCTCCACATATCAATCAAAGGGATAAATTTAAGGAGGAGTTTGATGTAAAAGTTAAATATGAGTTAACAGATAAGCAGAAAAAGTTAATTGAAATCATTCACGATAAGAAGACTCAAGTTGTGTTTGTTAAAGGTCCGGCTGGATGCAGCAAAACATTTACTTCGGTTTTATGCGGATTGGAGCTTCTACAGTCTGGAGATATTAGAGAGATAGTATACTCTAGGCCAATTTTGGAGAGTTCTGATTCTGGATCTAAGGTAGGGTATCTTCCGGGCGATGTTGAGGCCAAGACAGATCCTTATGCTCAAGTTGTTGCAGCAAAACTAGATGAACTTGTTTGTCAGTCCGTATCCAATAAACTTCTTGAAGATGGAAGAGTAAGGTTCGAATTAGTTAATTATGCTCGCGGCGCTTCATGGAACTCTACATACCTTATACTAGATGAGTCTCAAAACTTCACTAAGGCGGAATTAATCACGCTACTTACTCGATTAGGTCACAGATGCAAAGCTATTATTCTTGCTGATCCTATGCAGTCAGATCTACAGAACGGTAAACGTGGCGGCTTCGCTGAGTTGTTTGATAAATTTAGCGACCAAGATAGTATAGATCACGGTGTTTATACCTTTAAGTTTGAGAAGGAAGATATCGTTAGATCTGGATTGTGCAAGTTCATTATTGAAAAATTGGAGAATACTACCGTCGAACCAATGTTTTCAAATAAAAATGTGTAAATAACTAAAAGTAACAATTTTATGCCGATTCCAAAACCATCAGCACAGCAACTCAAGAATAAGGAGGGAGAGAAGGAGTATATCGCCTCCTGTATGTCTAATCCTGATATGGTTAGCGAATACGATAATACGGCGCAACGATACGCCATATGTATCTATCAATACAAGAAATCCAAAACTAAGGCCACAAAAGGTAGTTTAGCTCTAGAAATTAATAGAGACGCCGTAACTAATGCCGTAGTTAAGATTAAAATGGATGCGTTTAAGGAATCCGATAAATACGAAGAATCTACAGAATTAGCCGCAGCATATCTAGAAAAATCTGGCTTAAAGAACTATTCTAAATGGTTTCTTGCCATTAATCCTAATGAGGACAATGAGTGCGCGGCTCGTTATATCCACCCGATCACGTCTGACTTTAAAACCGTAGATATTGCGGCGATTGAGAGAGTTATGGAAGTTGCGGCGTCATTAGACGATAAAGATTTATCTAATCAAGCGTCTGAACTCTTGGCTATGGCTTTAAAAAAGAAGAATGGAGAGAGTATTTCTAAGTTTAACGTCTTTGTGAATGAAAGACACGCTGTTTTAGAAGCTTCAATTTAAAGACAAATACTTAATTACAGATTTTAAGTCTGGCATGTCAATTTGAGTTCCTGAGTCAAAAAAGATTAGGAACTCTTTTTCATATCTAAATACGGACCATTTGCCGCACTCTCCATGAACCTCTCCGCCAACCTCTAAGTCTTCCAATCTTAATATATCAAGAGTGGTAGCTTTTGGATCTTCGGAACCTTCTGTGCCTAGCATTAGTATCGCCTCCAGTGAGGATGATAGTGAGGTTGCGGCGCGATAATTACAACTGGCGGCCTATACGCTGGCATATACACGACTGGCGGCGGCGCTACATACACTGGTGTTGAATATACTGGCGTAGAATACACTGGAGCCACACATCCAGTCAGTAACGTTAGTAGTGCTAGAGTTGATAAAGTTTTTTTCATTTTTAAACCCAACGATTTAAGGAATAATCCGGTCTACAAACCATAGCTCTCAATAGCTTTCCGTCTGTATTGTAGTTATTCTTAAACGATATTTCTGGCGTTAACGTATCATAAGAAGCGAAATAATACAAGGACAAACATCCAGGCTCAGGATACCACGCGCTATTTGGCTTAATATCCGGCGTATCAATAATGTTTTGAGTTACTTTTATTTTGGAGTATTGCTTTGAATGATTAAAGATGCAGAATACGCCTCTGGAAAAGAAAGGCTCTGGAAAGGCGCGGCCCATAATGGTTCCGTAACCTTGAATTGAGTTTTTGGCGACCAATAGATTATTAAAGAACGTTTTTTCTGTAAATGTTGGAGAATTTATGAGTATTCCAGAAAATGGACCTTCTATTTTAAAGTCCGCTGGTGTGCTAGACCTTAAAATGATGTCGTTGTTTGTTATGATTGAGTTGTTTATGCTTAGAGATACAGGGTTATAGGCGTCACCATAAGCATTTAGAAAGATTCCGCGCCAAATGTTGTAAAAGAAGTTGTTCTTAATACACATTCCGTAGTTGTCCCAAGAATCCACATAAAAGCCATTTCCATCAACATTACTAACCAAATTATCCTCAATTACCGCGCCTTCTGAAGCTGAACAAGATATTGAATTTATCGAAGACATCTGTTTACCTTCAACTACAGAAATGTTTTTAATTATGTTGTTTTTGATTTTGATGCCTCTAGCTATATTGGTTCCATATCCAGAAACAGTTAAACAGGATATCTCATAGCCGCCGCCACCTCGATGAGTTCCATTAGCATAACCAACATTAGAAACCTCACAACCTGTTATTTCGCCACCCTTGTCGCCAACGGTATTAGGCCCAAAAGTCAACCTTATTTGGAAACACTCTCCGCCGCCTAAACCTCTTGCACATCCAACGCTCTTAACGTTTGTGACTTTGTTGTTACTACCTTGTAAGAAAATAGACTGGACCGTTGTGTTGTAACGATTTTGAGAATCGGTTTTTTGTTTGTTGAAGTTGCCATTTATAGTTAAGTTGCTGATTTCTACATTGTTGGAGTCGCCGAATGGAATGCCTGTTACGTCTCCGATTCTAGATGACGCTCCGGTGTTTGTATTAAATAAAGAAAACCATTCATTGTTTTTGCCGCGAGACTCTACATCTGGATTACTAGGCAAAACAGATAAGATTGTATTATCTATACCACAACCATTCACTTTTAGTCCGCTATTAACACGAATATCGTTAGCAAAAAAGAACTCTCCAGGTTGAGGATCGATTTTATTGTAGTAGGTTTGGCAATCTCTAAACGCTTTGGTATTAGCTATGGCGGCCTCAAGAGTTTGGATATTAGGTTTTGCGCCGAAACGAGCCGGATTACATGTTTGCTCCACAACCGATGCGGATGAAGTTCCTGAACTGCCGCTAGATCCATTAAAGCCATCTTTTCCGTTAATGCCAGAAGATCCAGAAGATCCGCTTGATCCAGAAATGCCGCTAGAACCAGAAGATCCATTTACTGGAGTCGCTGGCGACATACCTACAGATGTTGAGCCAGTTTGAGGATCTAAACCTTTTTGCTGTAATAAAGTGAACCAATCCATATATTTAATTACACTGTTGACTACAATATACTAGCATGTTTTGTAAGATCTGCAATAAAGAAATTGATAACAATAAACATTTTTATAGATCACATGGTTTAGCTTTAGTGGATTATATCCATAAGCATGAACCAAGATTTGATTTATTAACTAACGAGTTAATTCTTTTTAAGGGAGATTACGATAGGTATTTGGATACAGACTTCCTCAATAGGAACAACTTAAAGAAATGGTTAAAACTACAGAATTTAGAAAACTGTAAAAAATATTGTTTTGATTTACTTAAACGACGCGCCGAACGTAAAAAACTTAAATATCTTCCAACTCATGTTGAGTTAAAGTCGTTGTTGTGTCCAGGGGTTATTTATTTTGATGATATTTTTAAGAATGAAGGCGGATATTTAGGTTTGGCCGCCAAATTAGGTTTAGAAAAGCGTTTCAATGAAAGTGTATACTTTAACGATAAAATAAGCGAAATATCAACAATCATCATAGACACTAGAGAGCAAAAACCATTGAAGTTTCTATCTAATAGTAAGGTGGAATGCTTAAAATTTGGAGATTATGCCTTAGAAAGCGATAAAAGTTTAGTTATTGAGCGCAAGTCGTTAACAGATTTTGTTGGAACTTTAAGTAGCCGAAATATAGAGCGTTTCGAAAGAGAGATTGGCAGAGCCGCCGAAGCCAACTCTTATATTGTTGTTTTGGTGGAAGAATCTATGAGTAGGTGTTTGGCATTTGATAAATTACCTTGGATCACTAAACAAATCAAAGCTTCTCCAGATTATATTTTTGGTAACGTTAGAGAACTACTACAAAAGTATAAAAACATTCAGTTTCTTTTTTGCGATGGTAGATTAGAAATGCCTAAATTGGTGGCTTCGATATTGGTTAATCAAGATTTTTGCAAAGATTATGATCTCCAAAAGCTGTATGATCTAAATAAGATTTAAGAAATTTCTGTAATACGCCTGTAATAAAGTGTAATATACATCAATATGCGCCTATCTGAATACGCCGCCGCAGCAAATATTCCATACCATAAGGCTTGGAGACAGTTTAATCGAGGTGAAATTAAAGGGTCTGTTAATAGTCGGGGGCTTATTGAGGTCGATGAGTCTCAAATCTCTGGTGCTATACTAGGTAGTCAACCTATGAATGCGCCACTTGAATCTTCGACGCCAACCGAATTTGTTAGTCCAGCAATGGAAGCTTTAGGATCTACAGAAACTCGTAGAAATCGAGCTGCCACTATCGAGAGAACAGATAAATACGCAAACATCGAATGTGGCTTACTTCCTTATACTCAAACCAATGGAAACCGAAGTGGTAGCGCAACAATCTTAATACACGACGCTATTCTTTTATGTCAGTATGCTTACTATAACATTTCGGTATTCAAGTCAACCATTGATCTTTTGACAGAATTTTCTTCTGCAAATATATTTTTACGTGGTGGATCGAAGAAATCTAGAGATTTTTTCAATAGTTACTTCAAAAAGATTAATATGTGGGGGCTACAAGACCGTTTCTTTAGAGAGCTTTGGCGGTCTGGAAACGTTTTCTTATACCGTTTCGACGGAGAGTTAACCAAGAAGGATATAAACACAATCACTCAAACATTTGGCGCGGAAGGCGAACCTACAGCAACAAAAGTAAATCTACCACTCAGATATATTGTAATTAATCCGGCTGAAGTTAGAATGGATGGAACGGCTACATTTACTCTTGGCCGCTACTTTAAGGTTTTAAATGGTTATGAGATTCAAAGGTTAAAGGATAGAAAGACAGAGGAGGATTTAAAGATTTTTAATGGTTTGCCAGACAGAGTTAAGAGTTTGATTGATCAAGGCGGTCCAGGAATTACAGAAATATTGATGCCGTTAGATCCAGAATACCTTTCAACAATCTTTAATAAAAAACAGGACTACGAATCATTTAGCTCGCCGACATTCTTTCCAGTCCTATCCGACATAAATATCAAGGAAGAATACAAAAAGATTGATGCGGCTATTGCTAGAGTTATGCAGCAGATTGTTCTTCTTGTTAATATTGGTTATGAGTCAAAGGAAGGGAAGTATAACGTTAATAGTAAGGCAATTCTTGAAATGCAAGAACTGTTTAAAAATGAGTCGGTTGGCCGCGTTTTAGTTACTGATTTTGCGACAAAAGTTAGCTTCGTTATTCCTCAAATAGCCGACATCCTTAACAAAGATAAGTATGAAGTTATCGAGAACGATATCAAGATTGGCCTTGGTAATGTTTTGATGGCGGGCGCTGATCAAAAGTTTGCAAACCAAAGTATTTCGGTTCAAGTTTTCATGGAGAGATTGAAACATGCTCGCCAAGTCTTTATTCAGGACTTTTTAATTGGAGAGATGAAGAGGATTGCTAAATCTTTAAACTTTAAGTCTTGTCCTGAGCCGTTTTTTGAAGAAATGGATTTGAAGGATGAGATTCAGATGGCTAGAATCTATACACAGCTAGCTCAAATCGGTCTATTAACGGCAGACGAAACAATTCGCGCAATCGATTCCGGCCAACTTCCAACACCAGAAGAAAGTTTAGAATCTCAAAAAGCTTTCAAGGCTGCAAGATCCAGTGGTTTATATGAACCTTTAATCGGCGGCAAGAACGATGAAAAAGGTATGGAAGGAAGACCGCCAGGATCGAAAACTCCTCAGTCTACCAAGAATGTTAAGCCTATTGGAACTAGTAAAGCTTCAGAAGAGCCACCTATTCAATTTAGCGCCAAAAAAGTTCTTGAGCTTACAAGTAAATCGATTGATTTAAAATCTAAAGTCGATGCTTCATTAATCAAGAAGTATAAGATTAAGAAACTAAACAAACAGCAAGACTTGGCCGCTTCTGGAATTGTTGAGCTTATTGTTAGCAATGAAACGCCTGAAAGTTGGGATTCCTCTGTCGATAAATATGTTGACGCCCCAACCGACACAAATCAAGAAAGAATCAACAACATCTTAGAATTGGCTGCCAAATTCGGCGTATCATCTTTTCATGCGGCAATACTTCTAAATAGTAAGATTTAATATGGATCGCGCAAGAGTAAATTATCAGACGATGGCTTTGGTGGCTGGTCCGGCTACATTTTCTGGAGAAACGTTTTTGACTCCAGGTGGTTTGCCAGTTGCAGATATAAGTAGTTCTGATAATCGAAATTTGTTAAAGAGTATTGATAGAATCCAGACATTTTCTTATAATTACAACATACAAAGAAACGAAGTCAGGCAATTAGGTAAAGCCTCTTTAGTGTCTCGACCAATTATTAACTCTCCAACAATCAACATTATGTTTGATTATTTGGTGGCTAATGTTCGAAATGAGTCTAGGCTTGGATTTTACGTGAATTATCCGGTTTCTGGCGTATCGAGTTATCAACCTTTGTATTCTGATAATTTTGCAGTAAATTTGATTGGCGGATTTTTAGAGAGAGATTTAACCAAACATATAGATTTAGGGTCTGGAAATACTTTGTCGTGGCCGATGGCCTATCGAGATAAGAGGAACTTATATTTGGTGACTTCGCCGCCAGGAGTAGATATTTACAATCCTAATTACGTTTCTGGCAATTATAATCCTTACGCTAATAACTACCAAACCTATGCTTTTGGAAATTGTTACATTAACGCTTATTCAACTGAGGCGGCGGTTGGCTCGATGCCGCGAGCATCTGTTAGTTATATAGCGGAAAATGTTCTTTACCATAATACAAGTTCTGGAGTTTCGGTTCCTTCAGTGAATGCCAAGGATAGGAGAGTGGTGTCTGGAGTTAATTTTGTTTTGCCGCCAATTTACGAGGCTGGCGGACCTACTGCATTAAATCCTGGAGATATCACAATAGATATTTCCTCCACTGGCAATCCTGGAATGAATCATTTTGGATTTAAGTATTCTAATATAAAATTGGCGTCTTACAGCATAAATCTTGGCTTGGATAGGGAGGATTTGAGTAGTATTGGCTATAAATTACCTTGGGACCGCCAAATTAATCTTCCAGTTATTGCGGATCTCAGTTTTAATCTTGTTCCTGGAGACAATACTACAGGGTCTTTTGCGGATTTAATAAATAACGACTGGAATTACGACGCCACAATTCATTTAAAAAATTCAATTTGCCCACCAGAGTTAAGAACCGATGTGGTTAGGTATGACTTTAAAGGGTTAAAGGCGCATTCCTTAAATTACGGAGGCGGTGTTGGATCGTCAAATTCGGCGGCATTTAGCTTTTCAACGGAATTAGATCCAGAAGATTTAACTAAAGGGTTTTTTGTTTCTGGGATTCTTGGATATGATGAGAGTCAGGATTACCCAAATCATTATCTGTTAATTGATGATGCCGCTGGAGCGTATCCGGCTGGATCAGATGGATCTTATTTGTTGCAGGAAGATGGATATAGGTTGATTTTAGATGAAGGATCTCCTTATTAGAAATTAAAAAGTGTAAATATATAAGAATTTATGGCTTATCTACCTTTAAATAGTGTGAGGAATATTACAAACGCATCAGCCAAGCTTGGAGGTTTGGCGTTTGATGGGGTGACGGATTGCAAGGTGCTCCATGCTGCGGCATCGGTTGGAACGTCCGATTTCACCGTTGCTGGAACATTCTTATTTCCTGCTTCTCTCCCAGCAACTGGATCTACGATCATTGGGCTCACATCATCGACAAGCAATCTAAACACCCCATACGCACTGGCTATCACCGTAGACCAATCAAACGGATTCACGATTATTTTCTTTGGCTCGTCAATTTCGGTATTCAGAAAACGCTACTTAGCGTCAACGCTTGCCAATTACGCCGGTAAGATCGTTCATTACGCAGTGGTTAGAAGCGTTTCGGGAGCGTCCTTGACGGTGTATCTTAACGGTGTTGCTCAAACAATGAGCAGCAGTGATACGGCTACCCCTCCTTCCTTTGCGGATACGATTGACAGCACTTATGTTATTCAGGGTCGATACACTGCGAGTTACTATTGCAATACTTCTATTTTTGGCGCACAAGTTTTCAATCGCGCACTCTCCGCAGCAGAGGTTGTCACGTTGGCAAATGCTGGGGTGCAGGAAGCGGATAAATGGGGAAGTTTGACGGCGAAGTATGGTCCTCCAGATTTCACGGCAGGCGTAGATAGCTGGACTGCAAATGGAGGCGGCTCTGTTACGCTGACATCAAACGCTACAGATCCAGGTGCAGTAACGGGAACGCTCAAAGTGGAAAACACTTCCGGTGTCGCTGTCCGAATGGACTTAGCCAGGACGATCTCTGCGCTCACATACGGAAAACGCTATCGCGTAACGGCGTATATCTACAACGAGAACATCGCCGCAAATCCTTACTTCGTGTTCAACACAGGTGGGACTGCTTCATCCACAACCGCTGCGTCGGGTAATCAGATCGCGGCTGGTGCGAGCGGAACAGT
>Ga0075458_10000198_pt1 | contig 19837 bp, 11 predicted proteins | sample DEB3_08_DNA_FD_77576 | JGI IMG/M metagenome (GOLD analysis project Ga0075458, IMG submission 77576) | Aqueous microbial communities from the Delaware River and Bay under freshwater to marine salinity gradient to study organic matter... | ecosystem: Environmental > Aquatic > Marine > Coastal ... | reverse complement strand
AAATCGTAACAGCGCACGACCGGAACCGCGTCGGATCCCCAGTAGCCGGTGTTCTCCTTGAAGTCCTCTTCGACCTTCTCAGGGAAGTACTGCTGGTTCCACGTATTGGTCTGCATCGTGGTGGCCTCGATGCCAGACATGTAGGCCAGCAACTCGTTGACCATCTTCATGTTCCAGCCGGAGTCCACCTCCCCACCCCGGGTCATGCGGATCAGGTCGGCAGCGGTGAACGACGTGTAGATGGCGAAGTGCGTGAGGTTCTCCATCGACGTGTACGTGTTCGACGGAACAAGCACGTCTTCAGTACCGCGAGCCGACGGGCACCAGTCGCGATCACGCAACCAGGTCACCGGCCCGATGCCATGCAGCACGGTGGCGGCAAATTGAGCCTCCAAGACACTCACATAGCGGGATGATTTCTTCATCGCCCTATTGATGTTCTTGGTGATGATGTTTCCCCACTGAGTGCGTTTGTCGCGGGGGCCGTAATCGAGCGATACCGCAAAGTAGTTCTGCGGCTTCAGGAACGCATTGGTGAACTGCTGGCGGGCGGCATGGATAATCCGAGTGCCCTCCAGGAAGTTCACGTTGGTCTGGATCTTGTTGTCGCGCGCCTCCTCCTCCGTGAATGGAGGGTTGCCATTGAACACGGCGTTTATTCTGGCGCGGTTCCGAGCGCGGGGCTGCTCGGACTGCAACATGGCAGATACAACGTTCCAGACCTTGCTGGCATCCTTGAAGCTCATACGGTTACTAGACTGATTTGCTCTCGCGGGAAATCCAGCAGGAATCGGGCATACCAGAACTGTCAAGGTGTTTGATTGGCACCCAGACCTTGAGCTTTAGGTAGCAGCCGCATACATCGCAGGTGCCGGCATTACCCTCCCCGTAAAGGATCATGGACATGTCGTTACGCACCTGCTCCTGCTCAATGATCGCCTCGGCGACGGTCTTTTCGATGCTAGCAGCCTGCGTTGGCTTGTTGTGAACGCATCTCAGGCACACGTCGATGCGATCTTGGGCGACCGTCCGATCGACCGGCTTGCCGCCTTCTCCCAGCCATTCGGCCAGGATACGGGCTCCGCTGGCGGTTCGCTTAACCCTTTCGACCGCACGTGCGACAACCTGAGATAGGCTGCTGTTCATAGGAGGCTGCTGTAGCTGGCGGGGCCTGATTCTGTCCAAGACGGGTTCTAGTGTAGTTCTCCAGGTCGGCCATGGCCTTCGCCAGCGTTGATCCGCCGGCAAGAGCAGCATTGGCTGCCCGATGACTGTGAATAAGTTCCGCCGCACCGGTGAAGCTGTAGTTCAGCGGGTTGGGAAGGCTCCAGTTGGTCTCCGGCTGGTAATACTGCCAGCCGCCGGGAGGGAAAATGTCGCGGTTAAAATGGAGGCTCATCGTCGAGGTCGAGTTGGGTAACGGTTTTTCGTGCAGGCGCAGATTGCTGCGGCCGAGCAGCCGCATCCTTGCCTCCGAGGAATTGAAACGATTCCACCATGATTCGGGTAGCCGTTTTCTTCGTGCCGTCTTTGGCCTCCCATTCCTCCCTGGTCAGGCGCCCCTGAACGAAGAGCGGTGAACCTTTCTTCACGTATTGAGCGATCGTCTCGGCCGTCCGTCCGAAACATTTGCAGTCGGCAAAGTAAACCTCTTCACGTTCCTCACCGGTGTCGGTCTTCCATTTGCGATTTACCGCCATTGAGAAATTGCAGGCAGCAGTTCCCTTAGGCAGGTGCTTGAGTTCCGGGTCGCGGGTGAGGTTTCCGATCAGGGTGACTTGATTGAATGAGGCCATGTCAGTAGGTCAGTTGATGTTCGCGTTCCAGTGACTGACGTTTTTCGGCCATACGTGTCAGCCACCTTGGTGTCGATCGCTTGACAATACCAACACTGTTGCCGGCCGCAATACGAAAACCAACTCGGCGTGCCATCTCGATCGCCACGACGAACGAATCCCACAAGTCCGGAGACCGCCCCATGCGTTCTTTCGTTTTCTTCTTTGGTTCCACGTCGATCTGGCCGGTACGCGAGATGCCCCATTCGCGCATCGCGCCTTCCTCGGCGACCTCACGCGGAAGCTTCCGCAACTGCTTCGACTCAACGAGCAAACGGGATGCGTACCAGAGTGCTGTCACCATCTTGCCGTAGGTCTCGCGCTCGGTCTTGTCGTCCCCGTCGCGCACCGGGCGGTCGAGCGGTTTGCCACCGAACTCGATGGGCACAACGGTCGGCGACCATAGGCGCGCGAACGCCGACATCAGCGTGCCGCGTCCAGTCGAGTCGAATCCGACGTTCTCCGCCGGGATGCCACGCTGCTGAGCATAGAGCCTCACGTACTCGGCGATCTGCTCCTCGGCCTGCTGGGCCTTGGCAGCCGTCACCGGGATGATCACCGGTTGCTCGGCGAACGCGATGCGCACGTTGCCCTCCGAGTCGGGCCCGTAGATTAGGTCAGTCATCACGCATCGGTCACCGCCCACGCCTGAGTAGGCCGCGTCGATGCCAAGCACGCGGGTCTGCTTGTCTGCGCCCATCCATCGAATGTCGTCGAACGCCTGGTTCTGCTCGCACAGCGACATCGTGACGACGCGGCGGGTGCCACCGTCCCGAGGCATGAGCCCCAGGTTCATCATGGAGAACTGCAATGAGTCGCGGCCGTAGTAATCGAGGTCCGCCTGGATCTGCTCTGGCGTGATGATGCCTCGGTACGGATTGATACCTTTCGGGAACTTCGCGTTCGGCGTGTCGTACCCACACAGCTGCACAGCCACGCCACCGCCGGCGCGCGTTTTCCAGGTGCGAGTCTTCTCCAGGTATTCCAGCCCTTCCCAGCCGCCGATCGTTGAGTGCGGCTCGCAGACGATCCCAAGGGCATCGTTGCGGTCCTTGGGGTTACCCATCGCGATCAGCTGGAAATCCGGGTTCTTGCGAAGGTTCGCCACCGAGTCCAGGAATCCACGCCCCATCAGCGACGCCTCGTCAGCGATCAACACGACGCGGTCGTTCTTGAGGCCGACGTAGTTCGACAACCCGACGAACGTGCCACCGACTTTGCAGGCGACACCAATGATGCCATCACGGAAGTCCTGCGCTTCGGCTTCTTCATCGCTGCTGGTCAAAATGAACCGGCTCTCAATCACGCGGCCTGGAAGCCACGGCCGGCGCTCCTTGGCGCGGTTGTGCAACTCCTTGATCGCGCCCCAGATACGCAGCTGGAGACCCTCGCGGGTCGTCGAGGACATGATGATCGAGGTGTTCTGCGGCCAAATGTAGAACTTGCAGAGACCGTATCCGCCAGAGGTGTATGTCTTGCCAGACGAACCCGGGCCCATGACGCCAATCTCCTTGTTCTCCGAGAACGTCTGGATCAGGAGGTTCGACCAGTCGTGCCAGTCGAAGTGCGGCCAGAGCGCAGTCATGGCGGCCTTCATGTGGTAGAACGGCCCGTGTCCGTACTTCACGTTCTTGTAGGTGAAGTACCCTCCGCGCTTGACCATTTCCGCCTCGATCAGGAATCGATCCTTGGTTTTCCAAGGGATTGCGAGGTAGTCGGACTCGTCATTCATCTTGCGCCATCATGGCTTCCACCGTTCAATCAGGGCAAGTGTCATGGCAGTCGTCGAAAAAGATCGCATCGTTGACGGCTTCCTCACCACCGAGGGTGGCGTGGATTCAGGTTTCGCGCCTTCGTTGATCGGTGCTAACCAGCTGGCCTGGGCGGTGAATACCACCGTGCGTGCTGGATTCCCGAAAGCTCGACCTGGCATCTGGGTTAAGGAACTCAACCTGCCCGTTGACACCGATCCTCCTGCCAACGGTGTCTACTACAACGAAGCGGTGGCAGATGCCTTCCGCGACGGGTATTTCCAGGGCTGCGGGGCTTACGTCAATGATAACGGAGACCCGTACCTCTTCGCTTCGATCGGCGGGAAAATCTTCCAGATCGACATCAATAGCGGCTTTCAAGTCACCGATCGGACTCCAGTCGGAGGCCCGATTCCGATTGTCAGCCGTGGCCGTGTTTCCAATGTTGCGACCTACGTTTGCAGCGCTCCGCACGGGATTTCTCCTGGCATGGTTGTGCGGCTTCCTCGCCCTGTTGGCGCGCTCTACCCAGAAGGGTTTTTCGGCGACTTTGTCGTCCAAACGGTGCCGTCACCGACCACTTTCACGGTCTACAGCCCAGGCATCGATGCGGGCCCGCTGCTGGGTCCGGCGTTCACGGGGTATTGGCTACTGGCAAATGACCCTAATGCCGCGCACGTCTATTTCCAGCAGGCTGAAAATTGGCTCGTAATTCAGGATGGGCTCAATGCCCCGTACCTCTACGACGGCACCACGTTCCGACGTGCTGGCAGCGATGAAGTTCCTGTCGGCGGGCCAATGGCTTACGGAAAGGGTCGCCTGTGGGTTGCCAAGGGATCGGAATACTATGGCGGCGACCTGGTCTACGGAGATCCTGTCTATGGCCGCAATTCGGTGATTCGTTTCACTGAAAACACGTTCTTGTCGGAGGGTGGAGCATTTGCCGTCAGCAATGGCCCCATCACGGGCCTGGCGTTTGCCGCCAATCTGGACACCTCGTTGGGTGACGGTGACCTGCTGGTTTTCACTCCGACGGCGACCTACGCATTCAGCGCACCTGTTGACCGTGATGTTTGGAAAGACCTCACCTATCCAATCCAGCGGTTCGCGCTGCTGAACTTCGGGTCGTTCAACCACGAATCAATCGTGCCGGTGAATGGCGATCTGTTCTTCCGCGCTCAGGACGGTATCCGATCGTTGATCTACGCCAGGCGCGACTTCACCGAATGGGGCAACACACCTATCAGCCGTCAGATGGTGCGGGCGATTGCCTACGACACCGAGTTCTACCTCTACGCTGCCAGCGCGGTGAACTTCGATAACCGGATGCTGATGACCACGCAGCCGCAAAAGGTCAACGGTCGTGGCATCGTGCATCGTGGAATGGTTGCGCTGGATTTCGACATGGTCTCCGGAATGGGACGCAAGCTGGCGCCTGCCTGGGAAGGCGTTTGGACCGGGATTGATATTTTCCAGATGCTGACGATCCGGATCCAGAAAGCCGATCGGTGCTTCGTGTTCGGGCTCAATCAGGATCAGATTGGCCTGTACGAGATCACCAAGAACGGCCAGTTCGACTTCGATGGCTTTGATGACGTTCCCATCGACTGGATCGTCGAGACGCGATCGATGACGTTTGCAGAGCCTGGCAACAAGAAGCGCCTGATGAGCGCCGAGCAGTGGTACGACCAGGTGATGGGTCAGATCCAGTCGGAGGTGTATTTCCGCGCCAACGAGAGCCAGTGCTGGTCTCCATGGGCCGTGTTCAAGGACTGCGCTAAATACCGGAACTGTGAGCCTGGCGAGATCGCTTGCCCGCCGGCGGTGATCAACTGCCAGGAGGTGAAATACTACCAGCCTCCCGCTCGCTCGCGGATTGCGCTTCCGCAGCCGCCGGACAAGTGCGATACCCAGACCGGTGGATTCACCCGCGACGGCTATGAGTTCCAACTCCGCTACGTCAACACCGGCCGATTCCGGCTCAAGCGCGTGGCGCTGGTTGGCCAACGTCTTCAGGAAGATATTTTCGGCGACCTCTCTCGCGTCGCCTGTCCGCTCCCAGCCTAAAATGCCCTCTTCAAACCCAGTCGATTACGGTGCGGATCCTTGCGGACTGCGTAACAGCGCGTGGGCGATCAATGAGTGCCTTTCAGCTGCTGGCAGGTGCGATTTCCCGGAAGGCACTTTCCTGATTGGATCAACTCCAGGCGCCAAGATCACGCAACGGTTTCGGTTCGGAAATGTCGCAACATTTACCACCACTACACCACACGGTTTGGTTGTAGGCGAAAAGATCACGCTCTACGGATTTACAGACAACACATTCAATGGAACCGGACCAAATCAGTACGGATTCCGAGTGGATTCAATTTTGAGTCCAACGACATTCACTGCGACGGTGCCAGGGCCTAACAGTGGTTTGGTTGTCGAAGACGGCTGGATAAACCTAATCGGTGGAGGCTACACATCTTCCATCGTGCTGGGATACGGCACGGTGAAGAACAACATCGCGTTCACCGGAAAAGGTGCTGGCAAGACCCGTGTGCGGTTTGCGGACCACACATCAACAAAAAGAGGGGACACTTTTGGATTCAACATCCAGATGCTGAAGTGCCTCGGAAACTACACCGGTGTCGGTGTGGTTGGGGCACCTGGCGCCTACCCAGGCAATCCAGTCGATGCCACCAACTGCAAAAACTTGCGGATTGAAGGCATCACGTTTGATGGCAATTACGCCAACAACGGGCCGAGCGACATCAAGATTTCAACAGTTCAACGTGTTGCAGGAATCAACACCTACACGACTCCGTATCCACATTTAATCGACTCTTCAGCATCTCCATCATATTCGCCACCAGTCTCTCCGTTGCCTTCAAACGTAAGCTCGATACCACAGTACATTGACGGAGTTACGACGACTGGCGGCCCAAACAACGCTACGTTCAATGGATTCGGCCCGGTCATAAATGTTACATCTCAGACGTTTCAGCGTGATTTACGAGCGTTGCTGATTGCTTCTAGGCGCAATGCGTTCAACTTCGCCATCTACACTAAACATCCAAACTGGAATTTCGGGTTCACGATTGGTGATACGGTAACCATTTCTGGTTTTGCGGATGCCTCATTCAACGGCAGCTTTGTGGTGGTTGGATTCCTTTCAACGGAGGAATTTTACGTCGCCAATGCAGGCGCTGCCAGCGGTGTTCAGATCAACGGTTTTGAGCGCGCGCTCAACGTTGCAACCTACGATACCGCAGGGGCACATGGCTACGTTGGCGGTGAGGCCGTCTGGATCAGCAACCTTTCCGATCCTTCGTTCAACGGATACCGCATCGTAAGCGGTATTCCTGCTCCGAATCAATTCACGGTGGCAAACGTTGGAACCAACGTGGGGTCAACGCCAGACCTCGGATATTCTCGTCCGTACTCCAATGCTCATGCGTGGGCAGTGCCTGATGTATTGCCGACAGCTCAACCGAATGCCGGTGTAAATTCATCCTACACCGTCGCCGGATTGAATCTGGTAGGTGAGAACACGCTCGTTCAAGACTGCGAGTTCTACGACTACGGCGTTGGCATTGCAGACGCCGAGACTTTTGTCCTAAAGTCATTCCTCCCATCGACTGTCGATAACCTGACCAAAGGCACCACGGTGCGCCGGAATCGATTCGGATATCAGGGACGCAATTCTGTCCAGGCGACGTTGTACCCGGGATCTTCAGAGGCGAACACGCAATGCACCATCGGTGGATACTCCACTCTCCAGGCGTCAATCAATGTCGTGAAGCGACAAGCAAATGTTGCCACGTACACGACGGTGTCAAAACACACGTTGCGCGCCGGTGACGCGGTCAAAATTCTTGGATTCTCCAATCCATCGTTCAACGGCACGTTCACCGTGCTGGCACGGATCGACGACTACAACTTTACCGTAAGCCAGGTCGCCGCCGACGTGATGCCCGGTTTGTATCTCGATGGTTCAGTGATCATGCAGCGTTCGTTGCGCATCTTCGCCAAGGAGTGCGTTTTCGAGAATAACCGCATCGAAGGTGGCCCGAATCCGGTCAACCAGCAGTGCCCAGTCCATGGATTCACGCCGCGCGAGACGAACGGGTGCGAGGTGCGGTACAACAACTTCGATGGGTTTACCGGCACCTGCATGTATGTCGATTCGTACCACCACTACGGAACGCACGTGCATCACAACTCTGGCCAGAATGTTTCGGCGTTCATCGCGCTGAACGTCCAGGATTGGTACTCGATGATCGTTGCTGTGGGCGGAGCGAATCCCGAGACCTACTCGACGTTGATTTCCGCGCACAAGGACATGCTGATCGAATACAACGATGTCCTGCTGACTGGGCCTGCCAGCTGGTATTACCAGCCCGCGTTTGCGCCGCTCGACGCGGTGTTCGTGATCAACAACCACGACGTGAATCGAAGTGACTGGTACTACCCAACTGACTACCAGATTCCGATCACCACGGCGACACGCGCCGCAAACGTGATCACGTTCACGACAGCTTCTGATCACGAACTTCAGCCAGGATATGTTGTGTCAGCTGTCGGAGTGGCCGATGGCAGTTTTTCCGGCGTTTTTACGGTGGCAACCGTTCCGAACTCGACACAGTTCACCGTTGCCGACATCGGACCAGGAGCCGCAACAACGAGCGGATTTGTTGGCATCAACACCCCCATCCATTTCCCATGGGAAATCAAGATGTCGGCTCGCGCGCGGACTGGTGGAACTGCGACCTACACGACGACCAAGGCGCACAACATGAGCCTGGGTTATCACGTGACGATCGAGGGATTCACGGATCCGACATTCAACGGCGAGTTCATAGTGACCGGAATGCCGACGACAACGACGTTCCAGGTGGCCAACGCTGGCCCTGATGTCGCGACAGTGACTGAACCAGGCAACTTCTTCCGCTATGTCGAAAACATCCAGATCCGGTGCAACACGGTGCGCCGCCTCTCAGGCAACGAATTGTTCGTCAACAACGGCGGCAAGTTCGGACCCAGCTTCCTTGCAGGGCGGCCTGACCGTTGCGTTGCACCTTTGGAGCAAACCACCTATTTGGATTGCCCAGAGGGTTGTCTCGACCTTCAATGCGACCCCGGCCCGTGCAAGCCTGACGATTACATTTACCGCATCTAACCATGCCAACCGTTGACATCTCTGCTGGGCTTCTCCCGCCGCCGACGTGCTACGCCAGCGAGCAGGAACGCCTCGACGCCTACGCAGCCGCGCTGATCGGCAACCTGAATACGGGAGCGGAGTGGGCTTACCAGAATACCGCGCCAGCAAATGCCGGACTCTACTGGTTTAAGTCAGACGCTAACGGTCGGCCGGTCGAGATTTTTAAGTATTCTTCTGCCGCTGGAGATTCGGCGTGGATCCGAATGCAGAGCGAGATTGTGTTTGCTGGGACATCGACTGGCGCTGCAAATGCGTACTCGATCGCCAATTCGCCTCCCTACCCTAGCGCCGCTTCAGCCTACCGCACCGGCCAGGTCTACACGTTCATCGCGAACCACACCAACACCGGTGCCAGCACACTGAACGTCGATGGCCTTGGAGCCAAGTCGATGACCAAGGATGCAACGGCGCCGCTGGTGGCAAACGACATCTTGGTTGGTCAAGTGGTGTCGGTGCTGTACGACGGCGTGAATTTCCAGCTGCTGACGCAGAAACGAGATTTGACGCGCAAGAGTCTCAAGCAGTTCTTTTACAAGGAGACACCAACGCAGTCGGTTCCAGTCGATGGATCGCGACTCGATTTCGCGCACGGATTCGTCAACCCACTGACATCGGCTGGAATCATTCCATCAATGGTCAGGGTGGTGATGAAGCGATTGGCCGCAGGTACGGCGTCGTGGACAAGCACAACTGGCGCTGGATCGTTCATCTGGTATCAGGGTCAAGAAGTCGAGATAGACCAGTTTGTGCATTATGCGGGTGATCCGCAGGATGCCATGAGAAATTTCCTGGTTTCCTCAGACACAACGCAGGTCCATGTCTACTGCAATTATCCGTCATTCCCGACGCTCGTATCCGTTCCGTCGAACGATCTTTTTCCGACAGGATTCTTTGTAAGCGCGCCATTTGTTCCAGCTGACTACGGAATCAAAGTCTACGCAATGGCGCCTAACCCGGAGTACATCGAGCCATGAGAAAAACCCTCGCCCAGGCCAAGAACTCCACGATCCCGCAGGCTGTCGGATTGGCGACCTGCGACGATCGGTTTGTCCAGTTGCTGAACGAGGCCCAGGCGCGTTTGGCTGACATGGGCAAGTGGTGGGGCACGTACAAGAAACTTCGCATCTGCGTGACTGCCGGGTGTATCACCTGGCCGCGCGAGGTGAAGACCATCGAGGCCATGAATCTGTGCGGGTACAACATCCCCGTGCAGAACGCTTGGTACGAGTTCCAGACCGACGAGCGGGCACCGCGCACCGGTTGCGGCCGCGAAGGCTGCGAGCAAGACCAGCTGCTGGATCGCGGCATGGTCACGCAGTACCGCGACTTCACCGGTAACTCCACGGTGCGCGTTTTCCCGTCGCTGGTGGCCGATGCCGGCAAACGGATCCTGCTTCAAGGGGAAGATCCCAACGGCATTCCGATTCGCACGTTTGACCCAGTCAGCGGCGAGTACGTGTTCGGAGAGTACGTCACGCTGCCAGACATCACGACGACTCCATACGTGGAGACATCTAGCATCTTCAAGATGCCCGGACTTACCGGAGCCCAGAAACCGTACACACAGGGGCGTGTCGTTGTTCGCTCTGTCAACATCGACCCTCCGAACGTCGAAACCCAGATCGCCATTTGGGGGCCGAGCGAGGACAACCCGCAATATCGGCGCACCTACCTGATCGGCATGCCGGAGGTTTGTGGTGGCACCTCGGGATGCAATGCCGCTGCTGCCAACGAGTGCATAGATCACGGCGACGGCTGCGTGCCAGCAGACACGAACTGCACTAACACGGTCGTCGAGGCCATCGTAAGGCTGGACTTCATTCCTGCGGTCGTTGACTCGGATTGGCTGTTCATCGGGAACATCCAGGCGATCAAGCACATGATGCGCGCCATCCAGAAGGAGGATCGTAATCAGTACACCGAGGCCGAGCGCGAGATCCAGCTGGCCCTTCGATCGCTCCGCAACGAGCTTGAGGCTTACAGCCCCAACGAGCGCAGCGTGATCAACGTGCAGCCCTATGGCAGCGCCAAGTCGCGTTACATCTTCGGAGGGTTCATCTGATGGAGGTGGTCAAGCCAATCACCTGGTTGGAGTTTCTGACCGACGATGGTATCTCGTTCGACGAGCGCCTAGATCGATGGGAGGCATTCGTTGCGGACAAGCCGCAGCAGGAGTGTCCGCTCAAGCATACCTTCCCGGAAGGCATGTACGTGCGTGAGATTTTCATGCCGGCTGGGTCGATCGTAACCAGTCGCATCCACAAGTTCGACAACCCGTTCTTCATCACCAAAGGAAAGGTCACCGTCGTCAGCGAGAACGAGGGCCTGGTGACGTACACGGCGCCGTATTCCGGAATCACGCTGCCTCAAACTCGGAGGGTGCTGCTGATCCATGAGGACACCATCTGGGCGACGGTTCACCTAAACCCAGAAAACAAGACCAATCACGAAGAGCTTTTGAACGACCTCACTTACGTGAGGCACAACCAATACCTAGCATGTCATTCTTAGGAACAGCCATTGGACTCGGAGCAGTTGGAAGCATTGGCGGAGCCGCATTGTCAGCATCGGCCGCCAGCGCAGCACGTCGCCAGGCGAGAGACGCTGCCAACATGCCTGGCATTGATATTGGTGCTGCGCTTGAGGAATCCGCAAGGACAGCTCCCCGCGCCCGCGAGCTTGAGGCGCAGCGCAATGCGGTCAGTCGTGCCCAGTTGCTTGAGTCGCTTGGCATTCAGATTCCTGGTTACCAGGAAGCCCAGGCAGCGCGCTCACAGAATGCGTTGGCCCTTCTTCGCGGCGAGCTTCCACCTGACGTGCTGGCACAGGTCCAGCGCAAGGCGGCCACACAGGCTGTCCAGGGCGGATACGCTGGATCGGCGGCTGGAAGGAATCTGGTCGCACGTGATATCGGCCGCACCAGCCTCGATCTTACAGGCCTTGGCGCCCGGCAATTCGCCGACATCCTCGGCACGACTCCAATGGCACCTCTGGCGCGCTATGAGTTCACGCCGCAGCAGATTGCAGACATCCGTTCTCAAGAACGCGGTGCCAAACAGCGCGCGTTGATGGGTGTTGCTGGTATGCCATCCGCTACCGGTGTGGCTGGCGAGGCACTCGGATCGCTCGGATCCGGTCTGACCAACCTTGGGTTCGCCCAGCTTGGTGCCCGAGGTATGGGAGGCGGCGGAGGTGGTGGAGAAAGCGATCTGGTCTCGACTCAACGTAAGCTCATGGGAGGATAATTTATGGCTAACCCATTTTCAGGACTCGAAAACATCGGCGCCTCTTACATGGCGGGCGCCCGACTAGCGCAGGAGCGTCAACGTCGTGCCGACGAGATTGCGGCGCGTCAGGAGGAGGCGCGGATTCGACAGCAGTATTACCAGGACATCATTGCTGAACGGGAAGCTGCACGGCTTGAAGGCGCCAAGAGTCGCCGCGAGCGCGCTGCTGCCCAGTTTGGTGAGGACGTGAAACTCACGCCCGAAGGTGAGATCGATTACCAGGCGTCGGCGGCTGCCGCTCAGGCACGCAAACGTGCCGAAACACTCAACCGCGCCCTTGGAACACGCGCTGGAATGGGTGTTGGTGGCGGCGTGATTTCTCCCGAAGTGCAATCAACGACAGCCTATCAGGAAGGTATGCTTCAGGGCGAACTGGAGAAAATGAAGGAACGCAGAACGTTGCAGAACATCCTTCTAAACCGTGGTTTTATGGAGCTTCCATCGGATGGGACTGAGGTTCCGCCGTTTGGGTTTGATGGAAGCATTTTAGACGGCCGTGATACCACACCGACTGCTGATGAAACGCAGACTTTTGAAATCGGTGGCAGGAAGTTCGCAAAGATGCCAGGAAAGCCTGCAAAAACCCCGTCTGCTGGCCAAATCACGTATGAAACTCCGGAGGGCGAAGTCAGGGAAAACTTGACACCCGAAAGATTGGCAGAACTGCGCAAAATGAAGGGCGCGATGAAGGCCGGAGGAGGCACAAATCAACCTCCAGTTGGTCGGATTGTTTTTGATCAAAACGCTCCCGGCGGTGTTCGATACATCCCAAACAAATAACCTATGCCGCGCATCGTTGACATTGAGGGTCTCGGGCCAGTCGAGGTCGCAGACGAAATTGGCGACAATCAACTGGTCGAATTCTCTCAATCGTTTCAGCAGGGTTCGACAAGTTCATTCTTGGATGCCGTTGCCAGAACCCCTGGCATGATGATTGGCAAGGGCCTTCAAGGCATTGCCAGAGCGACCGAGATCCTGCCGGACATGGTTCCAGCCAGGAAGTTCAACCCGTTTTCTGGCCAGATTGGGGAGCAGGTCAGCCTTGAGGAACCTCCGAAGCCTCCAGCCGAGGAGTCTGCGCTCTATCAATTCGGCAAAAACCTGGAAATTGGTGCCCAAGAAGCGTTTCCGGTCAATCCAGCCAAGGAGGACACGTTTGCGACGGCTGCTGCAACTGGCATCGGATCGTTTGGCGCGACCATCGTGCCTGGTGTTGGCGATGTCATTTACGCCGGAAGCGCCGGTGAAGATGCTTATCAAGAAGCGGGGTCCATCATTGATGGAAAAATTCGCGACGCAGAACTGAAAGGTGACGCGATCACCGCAGAAAACCTGAAGTCGTCGAAGCAACGGCTGCAACGCGCGGCCTTTCTTGCAGCGGCTCCAATCGGTGCGGTCAGCGAGCGAACACTTGGTTTTGCTACTCGGCTTCCTGGCATTGTAACGAAAGGTGCGCGCGCTCCGATTTCAAGGATCGTGGCCGAGGGTATCGTCCGAGAAGGCACTCAGGAATTTGTCGAGCAGATCACCGGAAACGTGGCTGCGAAGATCATCTACGATGAAACTCGGCCGGTGTTTGAGGGCGCTGGAACTGCTGCTGGCGCCGGCGGTGTTGCTGGTGCGTTCTTTGGCGGCGTTGGCGGTGCGATTGGAAAACTCAACCACGCTGAACGGCTGCGGAAGCTACAGCAGCAGCGTTTGAACGTGGGTCGCCTAGAGGTGCCAGGTCAGGACCCGTTGACAGAATCGATTGGATCGAATCCCGGCAATCCTCTTCCGAATTCTGCCGCGACTGTCGCTGGAATGTCGGACGCCGACGCGCTCACGCCGGACATTTCCGAGGCGGAGATTGCCGCAGCGTTATTTCCAGAGGGATCGATCGTGGCGCAGCCGACGGCTCCCACTCCTACTCCGGCGCCTGCTGTCGAGACGATTGCGGAGGCACCTGAAGCTGCTCCGGAGGTGACTCCAGCTCTGAAGGCTGAAATACCTGCCGCACCAATTTCACAACCCATAACCACCACAGAAAATGCCATTCAAGAACAAGGCCCAGATGCGGGCGTGCTTCGCGGAGAAGTCGCGCAACCCCAAGAGCAGTTGGGATTGCCGGAAGTGGATCGAGGAGGGCGGCCTGCCGAAGTCGGAGGGGCCGAAGTCGAAGTCAAAGCCGAAGTCCAAGCGCCAGAAGTAACTGGTGTTGAACCAACGCTTTCTCCGTCAGATGTAACAACGCCACCTGGACCGGAACCAGTTATTGTTTCTCCGTTTCCACCTACCCCAGTTGAGCCAGAAAAGAAAAGGGTCGATGAAGAACTGGAAGCGCAGATTGTTCGCGAAACTGCGGACATCATCCGCGCTGATAGGACGGCCAACGTTGATCCAGGCGAGACCTACGACAAGCTCACACAGCGATACGAGGCTCAACCGGAACTTGGAGAACGCACCGCAACGAGCAAGACCGCTCAGGCATATTCTACGCCTGCACCGTTGGCATATCTCGCAGACTTGCTGGCGGATGTTCAGGGTGGATCCAAGATCGCCGAGACCACCGCTGGAAACGGAATGCTGTTGGTTGGCACCGACCCTCAACGCCAAGAGGTAATCGCCAACGAGTTGGATCCGAATCGGCGTCAACGTCTTGAGCGATTCATCGGTAAGCCTGCCACCGGAACAGATGCTGCGAGCCGGGAATTCTTCGATCAGCTTGACCAGTTGAAACCGGATAGGGTTGTCATCAATCCGCCATTCGGAGCGCGATTTGTCGGCAATGTTCGCGAGCGATTTCCGATTTTCAGATCGAGCATCAAACGCGCCGATACCCCCAGCCTGGATCTGGCGATCGCGTTGAACACCCTGGAGACAATGACTCCAGATGGCCGCGCCGTGATCATTCTTGGATCGAAGACGGGATCACAGTCAGCGCGACTTGGATCTCCCGAGAATCGACTCAAGTCCTACGAAAGGGCTGAGTACCTTGACCTGTTCAACCGATTCAACGTCACCGATTTCTTCACCCTCGATGGTGGAATGTATTCAAAGATGGGCGCTGCATGGCCCGTCGATGTCGTAGTCATCAACGGCAAGCGACCGACTCCCCCTTCCGCTCAAGGTGGGCTCGTCCGCCCGTGGATCTCGGCGCCACGGGTTTACAACAACTGGGCGGACCTCAAGGAACTCATTTATGAAACTCGCAAAGCGCAGCCAGCAACCCCTGTCACCGCACCAACAACTGGCGTCGGAGGTGGCGTCACTGCTGAGCCAACAGTTGAAGGAGGTGCAAGACAACCCGGAGGCATTCCAGGAGCGCCTGCGGGTGTTGAACTCCAACCTGAAGGACAGCGAGCAGGGATACCGAGTGAGCGGATCGGAGGCACTGAACGAGGACCAGTTGGGGCTGTTGCTCCAGCAGAACCCGCTGCTGCTCCGAGTCAGCCAGAGGAACGTGGCGCGGTGGCTCCAGCAGCGCCCAGCGTCGCGGAACCAGGAGCAGCTGGAGGCGTGGCGCCAGGACGGCCTGTACCTGTGGCTGTCGCTCCTTCCGCGCGGACGGGAATAACGAAGAACCTGTCAGCCGAAGACCAGGCTCGCCTGGAGGCACTGAAGCAGGAACTGCGTTCCAAGCTGGGCGGCGTCAGTATCGGCATCGACCCCACAATCCTTACGACAGGCGCCCAGATGGCCGCCTTGTACGTCAAGGCTGGCATCAAGCGATTCTCCGAATTCGCTGCCCAGGTCCGAGAGGATCTGCCGGACATCTGGGAGAAGCTGAAGCGATCGCTGCTGGCCATCTGGCAGGAGACCGCCAATCAGGTTCAGGGCTTAGATGATCTGAATCGCAACGAGGCCAATGCCATCATTGATCAGATCGACGCGGCTACCGTGCCGACTGAGCCGGTGGTTGAAGAACCAGCCGATGTTGAACCAGAGGCCGCCGAAATGTCGGAGGCCAGAACCAAACCGTATCAGAGTCGAAGCAAGAATGCCGAAACAGGACTCGTTTCTCCGGCCAACATTGCTGACGCCACGTCGCGCGCGCTGAAAGAGTTGGAGGCGGAGGTCAAAATGCCGGTGGACGATTATGTCGCCGATCGTTTGCGCATGAATCGAGACCAATTGTTCTCGGCAATGTCTGCGGCACAAATCGATGCAGCTGCGCTGGCCATTCGGAACATCGAACGCGGATCGGCGCTGATCAACTCCGATCAGACTGGTGTCGGAAAGGGGCGCACGGTAGCAGCTGTCCTGCGATATGCCCGTCTCAACGGATTGATTCCGGTCTTCGTTACTGCCAAGCCGACGCTTTACTCAGACATGGCAGGCCGCGATTTACCCGCCATCGGAGAGCGAGAGATTCGGCCTTACATCACCAACAACAAGGAAACCTACATCGCATCCAACGGAGAGACGGTGAAGGTTTCCAGGTCGGTCGCACAGACCCGAGAGCAGTTGATGAAGGTTGCCGACACAGCGGAGTTACCAGAAGGAACGAACGCGCTGTTCACAACCTACGATCAACTGAAGTCTGATGTGCCTCCTGGATTCAAAGAGACGCCAAAAACCAAGCGCCAAAGGCAAGCCAAGCGCATTGCGAAACCGTTTGGGCCAGTTTGGTCGGCGATCAATCGCATCGCTCCAAACGCGATCTTCGTTCTGGATGAGGCGCACCTTGCGGCTGGCGCCAACTCCGACACGAACATTCGTTTCGACCAGGTGCTGCCCAACTCCAAGGGCGCTTACTTCGCGTCGGCGACGTTTGCGAAACGACCGGACAACCTTGGCTTGTATGCCCTCAAGACGCTGATGCAGCGGTCTGGATTGAAAAACACCGAAATGGTCGAACTGCTGAATAGCGGTGGTTTGGCACTTCAGCAGGCGCTGACATCGATGTTGGCAGAGTCAGGTGAGTTCATCCGCCGCCAGCAGAACTGGGACGGAGTGCCGTTTGAGTTTGTCACTGCCACCGAGAACGCCGAACGCGAGCGCGAACTGGCGGATGTGTACACCGATTTCCTCCAGCAGATTTATCGTTTCAGCAAGCAGATCGCGAAGGTGGCTAAGAAACTGGAGAATGCCGAAAACCAGACCAGGGCATCAGAGGAAAAGGTCAGTTTCACATCGACCAATTTCGGAAGCCTGCTGTTTAACTTGTCGTCGCAGTACATTCTTTCGCTCAAATCCAGAGCGATTGCGGATGCGGCGATCGAAGTGTTGAAGAAAAACGAGAAGCCATTCATCGCGATCAACAACACGATGGAAGGACCCATCGAAAACCTGCAAGCCGAGGGATTCGATATTTCCTACAAAGGACTGCTTCTGCGGCAGCTGGAAAAGCTCCTTGAGGTTCAGGTTAAGGACAAGGGCGCCGACAAGAAGACAACCGTCAAGCTCACGCCAGATGAGCTTCCAGATCAGGCTCGCGAGATGTACGAGAACATCCGCGACGAGGTTGCTGCTGCGGATTTTGGCGATATGCCAATCTCGCCAATAGACTTCATCAAAGACCGAATTTCCAAAGCTGGATACACGGTTGATGAAATCACCGGTCGCGGAACACAGGTCGTTACAAGCGCATCAGGTGACGTGAATTCGGTGTCGCGCAAGCAACGCGATCGACGTGTGATTCTTGACGACTTCAACAACGGCAGGATGGACGCACTGCTGGTTAACAAATCCGGATCTACAGGCACCAGCGCGCATACCGATCCGAAGTTCAAGGACCAGCGGCGCCGCGTGATGATCGTTGGACAGGCGGCTCCCGACATCAACGACTTCATGCAGATGCTGGGCCGCATCATGCGTTACGGACAGACTAGCCTTCCCAGGTACGTGGTCCTGTCTTCGTCGCTGGCTGCTGAGAACCGATTCATGGTGCTGCTGCGGCGCAAGATGGCGTCGCTGAACGCAAACACTTCTGCTGATACTGAATCCGAACTCACCGCCAACGAGGGGTTGGTGGCCGACGTGTTCAACTCGATAGGTGATGACGTTGTCTACAACGTCCTGAAGTCGAACCCAGACATCGTGGATCGGATGGGAACCAACCTGGCTGATTACGAAGAGGATCTTGATCAGGGGGGCGACTTCGCTAGGTCGATCACGGGCTACTTTGTCATCCTACCCGATGACTACGTCGCTCGGCTATGGAACCAGATCAGCGAACTCTACAACGACCGCATCCGCGCGCTCGACGAGGTTGGCGAGAACCCTCTCAAGGCCAATGTGGACGACATCCGTGCGCGAACTGTCGAGGCCGGAGAGTTCACGCCTGGCACCGGCACGACACCGTTCGATGGCCCTTCAACGCTTGAGCGCGTGGCAATCAAGCCTGCCAAGGCTCCTCCCACATTCGATAGCGCCATGGAAGAGGCACGCCAGAATCGACCCACCGCCGAAAAGGTGGCGCGTGCATGGTTGCAACAGTCCAAGGCGTTTGAGCAGCGGCGCGTCGAGGAAATGACCAAGCGCGAGGTCACGCCCGCGCAGATTGAATCGGTCAAAGCCGCATTTGATGAAACCCGACAGGCCGTCATTACGGCATTCAATCGGCTTGGCAGAGCGTACAAGAACCAGTTCGGATACGTGGCCATACCGATCGATCTCAAACTCAAGAGCAGCGATCCTGGAAATTTCACACGCCCTTCAGACCAGCAGCTGGTGTTGACCCGCAACATGATCCGGTCACGCGCATCGATGCCCCTATCGATGACCGAAGGCGCCGTGTCTGGGCTTGGAGAAGAAATCAGCAACGGGGCCGAAGAGTGGGCTGGAACAGTCGAATCAACTGACGAGCGATTCGTTGTGACCGGCAATCTCCTGACCGGATTCAAGAGCGCCCAAGGAGCGAGTGAATCTCGGCCGAAGATCACCATCTACACGACCAACACCGGAGCCCGAAAGACCGGCATTATGATGCCTTCGGGATTCAAACCGGAAACCCGGGTTAAGGACATCCGCATTGATCAGGATAAGGCTATTCAGCTGATCAACGAAGGCACGGATGTTTTCGTGAAGATCCAGGACGATACGGGTGCGATCCGTGAAATGATGCGCCTGACTCCAGCCGGCAACACCGTGAAGGTGAAGCTGCGGTCATCGAACCAGCTGCGTCCCACCTGGTCGAATCCTCAGATCCAGGCCCTGTTCCCCAACAATCTGCTTCAATCCGGGTCGTTCTTCGTTGGCGAACTGAACAAGGCAGACCTCGAAAGATTCCTGACTCTCACGCGGCAGACCCAGCCTCAACTGGGAATGCTGATGTTCGACAAGGTCGAGAGCCTGTTCAACAAGGCCATTCAGGCTACGAGGCCGCAGGGTGTCTACGAATCGACGGCCGCCATTCCGTTGGCCGTGTTGAACCTGGCGCTCCGCGCCGCTCGCGCGGTCTACATCAAGACCCGAGACATGATCCAGGCTCGCAAGGCGGCGATGGATTACATCCGGGAGAACGCGCCGTCGAACGTGGATCTTGCCGAGGCCGAATCGGAAATCGGAAAGCTGCTGGAAGGCGCGTTTGAAACTCCCGGTGTCGGCCCGATCGAGACCCCCGAGGTACAGCCTCCAGGCGCCGCTCCTGGTGGCCGCCGTCGGCCGTCCCAAGGTTTCTTCCGTGGCCGCATCGTGCGCGAGACCGATGCTGAACGAGAGAAGGCCGCCAAGGAATGGGTGGATCAGTTCGGTGATGATCTGGAGGGCGCGTTCACTGCTGCCACATCCGGCAATCGCACGACGGATTTCGGAATCACTCCAGCCATTCTCCAG
>Ga0075458_10000197_pt1 | contig 19872 bp, 17 predicted proteins | sample DEB3_08_DNA_FD_77576 | JGI IMG/M metagenome (GOLD analysis project Ga0075458, IMG submission 77576) | Aqueous microbial communities from the Delaware River and Bay under freshwater to marine salinity gradient to study organic matter... | ecosystem: Environmental > Aquatic > Marine > Coastal ... | reverse complement strand
TCATTCTGCTTTTTGAGATGCTCATCAAGTAGTTGGTTGGCCTTCTTTTCGGTTATTTGGAAGGGATCTTCACCTTTGATCGAAAGATTGGTGGATCCTATTTTCAGATATGGCCCGAAGCGACCGATTTGGGCTACTATCGGCTCCCCCTGTTTGGTTTGGCCCACCGTGCGTGGCAATTCAAACATTTTGAGGGCTTCCTCTAAGGTAACATCAGCGATTTTTTTACCCTCTGGCATCGGCGCAAATTTCGGTTTTTCTTCGTCTTCGGCTTCACCGATCTGAATCATTGCCCCATATCGACCAAGGCGGGCAATCACTGGTTTTTTGCTCTTTGGATCGGTACCCAATTTTCGGCTCTGGTTGGCCTCGCCCCGGCTTATTTTCTCAGACTGGTCGATAAGTTTGTGGAACGGCTTATAAAAATCCGTAATCATGTCCTGCCATTTTTCATTACCCTCAGCAATTTCATCGAATTGCCGCTCAACTTTGGCGGTAAACTGGTAATCGACCACTTCTTTGAAAAACTTGACCAGAAAGTCGGTTACTACTACCCCGGTATCGGTCGGCATCAGCCGGTTCTTGTCGGTATCGTAGTTCTCTGTTTCTTCCTTTGATAAGATCTTGCCGGCCTTTAATTCGATTTTCTTTATCTGCCTGGTTTTGGCCTCTCCCATTGATTTTTGGATGTATCCCCTGGCCTGGATGGTGGAGATAGTCGGAGCATAGGTGCTTGGCCGACCAATACCTTCTGTCTCCAGCTTCTTGACCAACGAGGCTTCGCTGTAGCGTGCCGGAGGCTTAGAAAAGGTTTCGGTGGCATCGATTTGTTCGTATTTTAGCTTTTGGCCCTTCGCAAGGTCTGGCAAGAGCTTGTCATCGGCTTGCTTGATAGAACCATAGGCTTTCAAAAAACCAGCGAATACTACGATCTCACCTTTTGCGACGAATTTGTTGGACACCGCTTGGCTTGTTAAATCGATCTGAGTCTTTTCGACCGCCGCATCGCTCATTTGCGAGGCGATAGCCCGCGACCAGATGAGCTTGTAGAGTTTCTGCTGTTTCACATCGGCCCCGGCTTGGAGCAGTGCGAAATCGGTCGGTCTGATAGCCTCGTGGGCCTCCTGGGCGCTTTTGGATTTAGTCTTATATAACCTTTGTTGGTGATACTTTGCTCCAAACTCGCTGAGGATCTGTTTCTTGGCCTGTCCGACGGCGGTAGCAGACAGATTGACCGAATCGGTACGCATATAGCTGATATGACCAGCCTCATAAAGCCTTTGGGCCAATACCATGGTCTGTTTGACCGAATAGCCTAGCCGGCTAGCTGCAGCCTGCTGCAGGGTGGAGGTCGTAAAAGGAGGCGCCGGGGCTTTTTTGGAAGGCTTTTTGGTAACATTCTCTACAGTAAAATCCGATTTGGCAATTTTGGCGAAGAAGTCTTCAACCGCCTTTGCACTAGCTAGCCTTTGGTCTAGCTCGGCGCTGATTTGTTCGCCCTCATCGGTGCTAAAAATACCTGTAAGTTTAAAATCAGCTTTTCGCTCGAAAGCCTCTATCTCCCGTTCCCGATCGACAATCAGGCGTACCGCTACGGACTGTACCCTGCCGGCGCTAAGGCCGGTTTGGATCTTCTTCCAGAGTACCGGGCTGAGTTCGTATCCGACCAGGCGGTCTAGGATCCTGCGTGCCTGCTGGGCATTGACCAAATTTATATCAACATGACGGGGCTCTTTGATCGAGTTTTCAATTGCTGGTTTGGTAATTTCATGAAAAGTGATACGCTTGGTTGTTTTGGGATCCAGATTAAGGGCATGGCAAAGGTGCCAGCTGATGGCCTCCCCCTCGCGGTCTTCATCGGTGGCTAGCCAGACAGTTTTATTCTTGGCAGCCTTTTTGAGGGCCGATACGATCTTGCGCTTATCATCGCTTATTTTGTATTCCGGTTTGAAATTATTTTTGATATCTATGCCCATGCCGCCACTCTCTGGAAGGTCGCGGATGTGACCCATACTGCTAAGTACCTGGAAATCTCCTCCCAGGTACTTTTCGATGGTTTTGGCTTTGGCCGGTGATTCAACTATAACTAGATTTTTAGGCATAATATTTTGATGTATTTGATAATGCTAATGCTAAAAGCATTTTTGTGCAACAAACAAAAAACGAACTATAGACTAAGGCTAAGACTTTGTCAATTAGAACTTAACAAGACCCGACAGATAAAGCAGGATCCATAGCGAGACTGGCAGGCCGAAGTCGTAGATTAGAATTATGGTGTTGCCTGGGTTGAAATTCCTAGATTTGAGTATTTCAAGCACATGGTTGACTCCAGCAAGCACCAAGAAGAAACTAATCACTATTGTCAGCTCTAGCCATGAGCCACTGCCTTTGTAGGCGGCTAGGATGCCTGCTAGCCCAAGGCCTAAGCTCACAAAACCGATCTCATACTGGAAGCCATTGGTTTTCCAACCGATGTTTTTGGCCGTATTTTTGGCAAAAACGGTATGCATAACACCACTTGCGATAAACATCCATCCTGCAGGGATGTAAAACATCCAGTGCAGGGCTGAAATTAGGAAGTCAGCACCGGCTGTCTGCCCCGGAGCTGGCACGCCAAATGCAGCCAGCAGCCAGGCCAGCAGCAGTGTAGTTGGCACGATGTAAATACCCATGGGTTAGATTGTACAACAATTCATCTAAACATAAAAACTTTGGCAAAGAAAATGGGGCTCCGATAGTTGTCTATCGGAGCCCCTGTACCTTGGATACGCTATTCCCTCGCCGAGAATAGTGCAGCAGGACGACTACTGCAGGTGTTGGGAGGTGGTGAGGCCCAACACAGGGAATGTCAGAAACCATAGCCAGCCAGGAGCGCGAGAAGCATGGGCGCGCTCATAGGGAGGCAACCAGAACTGACTGGCTTTGACCCCTCATTTCTCAATGTATAATAATATCGAGAGAGATGGGCTGGTTTCGTCTTCAGGTGAGAAAGGAGAAGCACCCGAGACATTCCGTATTCCAAGGTACGATTTTATTATTATAGAATAACTTTTTAAATTTTGCAAATATTTTGAGCTGCTAATTGCACCAATACTCTTGTTTCCAGATACCCTGGTAGTTATAGAGAGGGCCCGGCAGAATAAACTGCCGGGCCCTGGTTGCGCAAAGTATGAGGCAGATAACCATTAGGTATCGCATTCAACCAAGCAGGACGAAAAATGCGATTTTTGTTGACCCTTACTCACGTCCTTCAATATAAGTAAGGGCTGGTTACCCATAAAGCCATGGTAGCCGTAGCCAAATACTTTATGCGAGGCTGTGGAGCATTTTTAGGTGCTCCTCAGCCTGTAAGTATATTAGCAATGCCCGTGGTATTTTGCTAGTTTTAATTGAGCATCCAAACGCCTGAGCCGATATTGCGGATCTTGCCTGTTATTTCCATCAGGCTGATCACTGACGCAATCTGCGCTGCCTCCAGGCCGGTTTTTTCAATCAGCTGTTCGGTGCTGAGGGCTTGGGCTTCAAGAAGCTCAATAAGATTTGCCTCCTCCTTGCTATCGGCCTTGGGCTTAACTTTCTTGGCAGCCGGCAGTTGCAAATCAAGCAGTGCCAGTACATCGGAGTAGTCACCTATCAGATTGGCACCGAGCTTAATAAGGTTGTTTGGGCCAACCGACTTAGGACTATTGATATTGCCTGGAACCGCCATCACCTGCTTGTTTTGTTGCAAGGCAAAATTGGCGCTGATCAAACTGCCGGATTTGGAATCGGCTTCTGTTACAATCAGGGCTATACTCATCCCGGCGATGATGCGATTTCGAGCTGGGAAATAGGATTTAAAAGGCCTTGTTTGCGGTGGGTATTCACTGATCACGGCCCCACGGCCGCCGATGATATCGGCATAGATCTGACGGTTGGCCCTTGGATAAACCTCATCGACGCCACAGCCCAATACGGCCACTGTGTAGCCTTTGGCGTCAATTGCCGCCTGATGCACGATACTATCGATACCCAGCGCCAGCCCGCTTACCAGGCAGAAGCCTGCCTGGGCCAAACCCTTAGCCAGTTTGTAGGTAACAACGCGTCCATAGTCAGTCGGTAGCCGGGTGCCGACGATGGCAATCATCGGCAGATCAGGTATTTTACCAAGCACATACAGCCCCTTGGGTGGGCTTGAGATTTCACCGAGTAAACTGGGATAACTCTTGCTAGATTTATCAATATATTGTATATTCATAAAACTCTCTTATCTGAAGGAATTATTTTGTTGATAAACATAACTGGTAAAAAGTATTGACAATATACCGCTTATGTGATAATATACTACACGTTCTTTAAAGCAGAACATATTTCCTACACTTTTCAAGGGAGTAACCTGCTCCGCGAGGCTTAATCTAAAACTCACCCTCCTTTTAGATCTCGCGAGCAGATTACTCCCTTTAACGCCACGGCCTACTAATATATTTGTGACGGTCGCTAAAATCCCGCTAAGGGGGCATTAAAGGGAATAAATAACAGATCAGTTCGAGTTTATACGGCTGGTCTGTTTTTTATTTTGATCTTTGTATTGAGTCCAGTTTAGCAACTCCCAAGCGGCTTTGCGAGCATGGAGCGTTATAAAAATCTACTATTTGACCGATAGGTGCTCAGGGCCCTTCTCTAAAGCTTGCACAATAAGCTGAAGGGTCTTTTTGATTATCTCTTCTAAGTCATCGCTCTCTGCTGAGTCGAAATTTTGCAATACGAATTTTTCGGAAGGAATTTTTTGGAGCATGGGGTTTTTAATGCCTACCCTGAAACGAACAAAATCCTCACCTATTTTTTCAATGATGTCCTTGAGGCCGTTATGTCCCCCGCTGCTGCCGCCTTTGCGTACCCGTATGGTGCCATATTCCAAATCTAAATCATCGGAAATTACCCAAATATCCTCCACCGCGACCTTATAATAACTTGCAATTTTGCTGACACTGCTGCCGCTGTGGTTCATAAAAGTATCTGGTTTAGCCAAAATTAGGGTTTCAGCGCGTAGCGTGATGGCCACTTCGGCTTTGAGTTTACGCTCAGCAATTAGCTTGACACCGAGTTTTTCAGCTAGGGCGTCGACTACCATAAAACCTAGGTTGTGGCGGGTCTTTTCATATTCCTTACCTGGGTTGCCGAGTCCTACGATTAGTTTCATGGCCTTATTATACCCCTTCTTTGTATTTGCTACGAAAGACTAGCTTGATAGGTACCCCGCCAAGCTCAAAATTTTCTCTGATTTGATTTTCGATATAACGCATATAGCTGAAGTGGATAAGTTCCGGGTGGGTACCGAATACGCTTATCTCAATCGGGTTATTACCGGTCTGGGTAATATAGTTGAGCTTGGCATGGTAGCCTTTGGTAGTGACAGGTGGTTGGTTGTTGATAGCTTTTTGCAACACCGCATTGAGATCCTTAGTGGCAAGCTTAGTATTGAGCCTCTGGTAGGTCTCAACCACAAGTTGCTTGAGCTTCTCGAGGTTTTGCTTGTCATGGGCAGAGGTAAAGATCAGAGGGGCCCACCAAACGTACTGGAGGTTGGCAGATATCTGGTTGCTTAATTGTGCCATGGTATTCTCATCTTTTTCGAGCTTGTCCCATTTGGTGACCACGACAATCAAGGCCTTGTGGGCATCCTTGACCATGCCGATGATATGTTCATCCTGCTTGGTAAGGCCCTCGGTGGCGTCAACCAGTACCAGGCAGATATCGGCCATTTCGATAGCCCGTTTGCTACGGGTTGCGGAGAAAAACTCGATACCTGCTTCGATCTTGCCACGACGGCGCAGGCCAGCTGTATCATATAGCTCAATGGTCTTGCCTCGAAATTTAATCTGGGCCGAATTGACATCACGGGTCGTGCCGGCAATATCGCTCACTAGGGCTAGTTCTTCTTCGGCCATGGCATTTAGAAGCGCACTTTTGCCGACATTGGGCTTTCCAAGTAGCGCAACCCTGATTGATTCCACTGTTTTTGCCGCCTTCTTGCGTGGAATTATCGCGGTAATTTCATCAAGCAGCTCGCTGATCCCCTGCCCATTTTGGGCCGAGACGCTAAGCATCCGCTCAATCCCAAGTTTTCTAAAGTAGCTTGGGTTGTCGATAAATTCTTTCTTGTCGGATTTGTTAAGTAGTAATATTTTTTGGCATGGAGCCTTCAGTACGAGCTTGGAGAGCTTTAGGTCGTTGGAATCAATCTCTTTGGTGCCATCCACCAAAAAGACCACCAAATCGGAGCTTGTGATCGAGCCGGCAAGCTGTGCGATGGCCAACTTGCTCAAAGGGTCGTCGGATTTGGCAAAACCGGCGCTGTCGATAAGCTCGAATTGGATATTCTGATGCCTTACAACACCTCGGTTTTGATCGCGTGTGGTATGGGCCACATGCGAAGTAATCGCTTGGTTGGTGTGGGTTAAGCGATTGAACAAAACACTTTTACCAACGTTGGGTTGGCCGACGATAATGACTCTTGATAAATCTTTCATTTTATTGCCAAATATATTTACTGAACGACCAGTCTATCATATTTTTGCTTTCTTGGAAACGGTCGGGGCTATCAAGCACCACGGTAGCGATGGAGTGGCCGTTGCGACTGGCTATTGTAATCAGGCATTCGCCAGCTTTTAAGGTATAGCCGGTTTTCATACCGACCACCCCGTTTTGCCCTAGGATCTTGTTGGTGGTACTGATTTGGTATTTCTTGCCAGCTTGATTATAGATGGATTGGCTGCCGGTCGAGATAATGTCACGGAAAACCGGGCTGTGGTAGAGGATCATCCCCATGGTGAGTACATCTCTGGCGGAGCTGTAATCATCACCTCCTTCAAGACCGGAAGCATTAGCAAATTTGGAATTTTTGAGCCCCCAGCTCTCTGCCTGGGTGTTCATTTTCTGTGCGAATTTTTCAATTGAGCCGGAATCATACACTGCCAGCGCATTGGCGGCATCATTAGCCGATTGGATTAGAGTGGCCCGTAGCAGCTCAGAGAGCTCAAATTCCTCGCCCTCAGAGGTGCCGATCTTTTGGTCGTATGGGCCAAGCTCAGGTAGTTTGCCGACCTTGACTATTTCATTTGGCTTGTGAGACTGCATTATTACTAGGGCTGTCATGAGCTTGTTGATTGAGGCAATCGGGCGGCGCTGGTCGATATTTTTTTCGGCAAGCAGTAGGCCTGAGTTGATATCGTAAGACAGTGCCGAGCTGGCACCGGCCGGGAACTTGTTTGAAGCAATGTTGATGGGCTGGGGGGTGTAGGTGAGCTTGATATCGGTTTGCCGGGCAATGTTGAGTTTGGTATTGGGGCTAGAATCGACTTTGGCGAAAAAGTTTGTAAATACCAGCGTTGCCACCAAGGCTAGGTAGCCGATGGGATTCATATTACTTCCTCCGGTTTTACAAATACAAAACTTGCCAGGCTCAGGCTAGGGTTGGAGTACTTGCCGAGCTTTATCCTTTGCAGTCTGATTACATCCTTTCCGATAGCTTTGAGCGTCCTTCGAATCTGGCGGTTCCTACCCTCTTTCAAGCTGATTTTAAGCATGTTGTCACCCTTTTGCTCTACTTGCATGTGGCTAGTGCCGTCTTCTAATTTAATGCCTGAATTGAGCTTCTGTGCCTCGGCTTGGCTAATAGCCTGCTTGGTTGTAACCAGATAGACCTTTGTTTTTGATTCCGAGGGGTGGCTAAGCTTTTGGATGAAATTCCCGTCGGAGCTAAGCAGTACCAGTCCCTCACTGTCCTTATCAAGACGACCGGCAATCTTCAGCTGCCTGAAAGCTTTTGGAAGTTCGTCAAAGATGGTTTTGCTACCTTGGCCGGTGTGGGAGCAGACTTGCCCTCGCGGCTTGTTGTAGATGACATAGATATCTTGCCGCTTCGGCTTGGGCTTGGTTTTTGTCTCTAGCACATCTTGTGGGCCAACAAGGGTACCTGGCTCGGTGTGAACCACCCCATTGAGCCGCAATTGGCCGGCGATAATCATCTCATCAGCCTTGCGCCTTGATGGCGCAAGGCCAAGCTCGACCATTCGTTTGTTGATCCTAGTTTTTTGCATCTTCTGGCAGTTGGTTAATATTTTTGAGGCCGGCAAGTTTTAGAAAATCCAGCGTAGTTGAATATTTTGGTAGCGCTTTTGAGCCGTCGGCGGCAATCAGATCTTTATTCAAGAGGTTACGAATCGACTGTTCGCTCGAAACGCCGCGCATTTCATCAATCTGGAGTTTGGATATTGGCTGGTTGTACGCGATGATACTAAGCACCTCAAGCGAGGCCTGTGATAGTTCCTGGGGCGTTGACTTAAAAAATGCCTCAGCGTGTTTGGAGTATTTTTTATCGCAAACTAGCTCGAGGTACTTGTCGTCCTCGATAATCGTAAGTCCGAGAGCCTGCAGCTGAGTTCTGGCTTCGCTTATTAGCTCGCTAAGCTTTTCGCTATCGACAGCTAGGTATGACTTTAGTCCTCTCTTAGCTACCTTCTCGCTACTGAGAAACAATATCGTTGTCAGGCTGGCTTGGTTCATACCACGCCACTTTCTATGCGAAATGAATTATGATTAACGCTGATCGACCCTCTTTTTATTAGGTCTAAGATCGCAAGCATTCCGACAATGGCTTCTGTTTTGTCTCTTGAGTTCTCGATTGCTGATTGGGCGGTAAAGCGCTTCATGTCCTTGAGCTTAGCTATGAAATTTAGCTTTATTAACTCAAGCTGCTTTTTGCGGTTTTTAACATTCATAGCCTTTGATCTGGAAATGATAGACTTTTTTAGCTGGAAATACTGTTTTGAAAATTGCATAAGATCGATTGGTTTGAGCCTTGCCTTGATAGCCCGTTTGCGTTGGGTGGCAAAAAAAGGTGTGTCGAATGTCCGGGCCAAAAGCCTAGACCGCTCTTTGATAGCCGCATATTTTTTGAGACTATCTTCGATATCGATCTCATCTTCTTCAGGACTCAGAAGCAACACCGCCAAGCTTTTGTCGAGTGCTAGCTTGGCTGCAACTATCAAAAAGCTGCTCAACTCTTCGATACTGGCATCCATCTTGGAGACATATTCGAGATAGTCGTTGGTGATTTGACCGATTGAAAGCTCGGTGATCTCAAGCTTCCTTTTTTTGAGAAGATCAAGCAGCAGGTCGAACGGACCTTGGAAATTATCGAGTTTAATAAAGTATGTCATCATAAGTAATATATCATAATAATAAAAAAGCCCCACCTATGAAAGGTGGGGCATGTAATGCTACGCCAATTAAGGCGTAAGCCTGTTTGGGCCTCTATAGAGAAATGTCACTTCTCTTACTGATTTAGCTCCGAGCAGTATCATTAGAAGTCTTGTCAGGCCTATACCGCACCCCCCATGGGGAGGGCAGCCATATTTGAAAGACTGAAGGTAAGGGCCTATTGACTCGGCAGAAAGACCTTTTGCTTTGGCCTGTGAGGCAAGTGTTTCGTATCTGTGCTCTCTTTGGGCACCAGTAGTAATCTCAAGACCTCGCCAAATTAAGTCAAAGCTCTTGGTTGTGTGCTGCCTGTCGGAGTAGCACATGTGATAGAAAGGCCTAGCGCTTACAGGCCAATCTGTTACAAATACAAACTCATGTGAGAATTCCTTTTTGACCCATTCAAAGAGCCTACGCTCACTTTCTGGGTCAAGATCGTCAGCTTTGAACGGTACATAACCCTGAGATTTAACCAAAGAGTGTGCTTGACTGAAAGTAATTCTAGGAAAGGGCAATTTAGGTATAACAATATTTGTATTGAAGACCTTCAAGATGTCTTCCCCGTGAAGATCAGCAACCTTGGCAATGATATGCCTGAGCCAACGCTCTTCAAGTTGCATGACATCTTCATGAGAATCAATCCAAGATATTTCCATATCGACAGATGTGAATTCTGTATCATGTCTGGAGGTAAATGATGGATTAGCTCGGAATACAGGTCCGATTTCAAATACTTTATCTAAACCACCAGACATTGCCATTTGCTTGTAGAATTGAGGAGATTGGGCTAGAAAAGCCTTGCCTCCAAAATAATCTAAGCTAAAAAGCTCGCTACCTGATTCACTCGCTGCACCCATAAGCTTTGGAGAGTGGATTTCGATAAATCCTTCTGTTGACCAGAAATCTCTCATTGCTTCTTCTAGGGTTGTTTGGACTCTCATCATCAGTTGATTTTTATCAGAACGCAATGAAATACTGCGCCAGTCAAGCTGCAATTCTTCAGATGACTTATCATCTATAGGCAAAGGCCTGCAAGCTTCTGAAAGAACTTTGATTTTGATGATATTGAAATCCAGCCCTGAAAGCCTCGAATGCGGGTTTGTCTGTATCTCGGCTTGTACTTGAACTGTACTTCCTACAGAAATCTTAGAAATCTGCTCACTTAGATCAGGGTTGTCCAGCTTGTTGTTAACTAGCTGTGCTCTTCCAGTTTGATCGTTGATTACTACGAATTGCATTTTCTTCTGATCTCTAACTTTTTCTACAAAACCGACAACACTAACGATTTCGTTAGTATTTTGGTATGATATTTCACTTATTCTGTGAGAAAACAGCAAACCTGGCTCCTTTCATGGATAGAAACTCCTGCCAGCAACCCTTGGAAAAGGGATAGTGTCTCTTACGTGAGGTATAGACAAGAACCATCGTATTGCTCTTTCTAACCCCATACCAAATGCAATGTGAGGAGAACAGCCAAAATCATGAACCTCGCGAACAAAATTGTATCTTTCGTCTAGGCTCTTGTTTTTTTCGGCCATTCTTTCATCGAGCATAGAGGAGCTGAAAATTTTCTCGGCAACTCCTAGAAGCTCACCGTAGCCATCACTTGCAATTAGATCGGCGACGATAGTTAGTCGCTTATCGCTTTGATCTATCGAGTAAGGGAACGGCTCCACTGCTCTAGGGATGCCTACAAGCCAGAAGGGACTTTTGAAAATCTTTGAAAGTTCATCTTCTTCTTTACTACCAATGCTCATTCCAAATTCGATTGGAAAATTTAATCTTTTGAGGTGATTAACTGCTTCCGAGTAGCTAATCCTAGGGTAGGGTATTTTCATTCCGTCGGTTCTCGGCTTAGAACCAATTATTGAGAAATACTCTTCACCCTCTTCATTTAGAGAGGCATTTAGGTAAGAGATGAAGTTTTCTACAATATTTATTATTGTTTCTATATCACCCCATGCTATTTCTGCTTTTACATGCCAGTACTCAGAGAGATGGCGTTTACTTCTTGATTCTTCCCCTCGAAAACTTGGGGCCATATTGTAAACTTTCTCAAAAGCTTGGCTAGCCGCTTCTAAGTAAAATCCAGCACATTGAGATAAGAATGCTGGGTTTTCATGAACCGATAGATCAATTGCCGTCCTATCGTCATACAATGGCGCGGGTACAAGAATTGGCGCATCAAATTCCAAAAAATTTTCTTTTGCGAACCATCGTCTTATTATTTCCATAGTCAATGACCTAAATCTTAATATAGCCATGACTTTCGGATTTCTAATATAGAGATGCCTCTGCCTAAGCATAAGGTCGGTAAACTTTGCATCAAAAATATCAAAATCTGACCGAACATATGGGGATGTTTCTAGTTTTGCTGGATTAATAATTTCAAAATCACTAACAAGTATTTCAGCTTGTTTTGATAAGTTTGAAATTTTAAGTAATCCTGAAACGCTAACAGCAGATTCGATTTTAACCGCTTTAATTTTATTTAGAGTTTGAGTGTCAAGGGTTTGGTTTGACACAATTGCTTGTATCGAGCCTGTGGAATCAGCTACATCAAAAAAAGTGATGCTTCCGTGGTTTCGCTTACTCTTGATCCAGCCAAGAAGAGTTACCTGTAATGCTGATTCTGAAACAGCACTATCTAATAAATCTCGGACGTAGTGAGTCTTGCTTTTCGGCAAGGAGTGCTCCTTCAAGCTCTTTGTCAAGGAACTCCGAAAATTATAACATAGAACTCAAGAATTTCAATACATTTAATTTTAGAAATAAGTTATTTACATATGTAGTAAGCGATGTAGAATTAAATAGTTCATTGGCACAAAGCCAAAGAATGTACCTAGCACATAAGTAGGAGTATTTTGAGTACACCAATCCCAAGAGAAAAGTATTTAAAAAATGCACTATCTCTTACTGAAGAAGAAATAACCCTAATGAACTTCTACAGCAGCTGGCTACCGAAAGACATAATCGATTGCCATGCACACTGCAATCTAAAAGACCATTTTATGTATGTTGAAAAAAGAGCATATAATCACATGCTATCAACATTTCCGTATTTTAGCTTGGAGGAATCTAAAAAGCTTAGGAAGCTTTTTTTTCCAGGAAAAAGGGTCAGGACTATACGTTTCCCAAAGACCTTTAAGGGAATCAACCATAAACAAGCAAATGCCTACCTATTAGATGAAAGCACCCCTGACGACCTTGTTGCTGTATTTGGATTGCCGGAAGATTATGAATATACGATTGAAGTACTATCGGATAAAAGAGCGGTAGCTTTAAAAATGTATCATTCATACTTAGATCCTCCCGCAAAAGAAATTTATGAGTACTTTCCTAAAGAAATTCTTGAAGTCGCTCAATTCCTGGGCAAGCCCATTATTTTACATACACCTGTAAGGATTGACTTATGTCTGAACCAAGTCTTAGACTTGATAAGAGATTTTCCAAGACTTAAGATATGTATTGCACACCTTGGGTTAACAAAGCATGTCGTAGCTGAACTTGAAAAAGCATTCTCGGCAATCAAGCCATATGCCCAGGTAAATTTCGACACTAGCTTGGTGCCCTCAAGTGAAGTTGTAAAACTAGCTCTAGAAAAGTTGGGCACTGAAAGAATTATGTTTGGATCGGACGAGCCTTTAAACCTGATTCGTTCGTACGCTTATAATAATCCAGACCTTGGCCAGAGAATTGTTACAGACATCAAATACCATTGGACTTTAGAATCAGAATATAATAATTATGGCCATCTTGCTCGTAAATCTGTACATGCGCATTGGCAATGCTTAGAGGCTATTCGTAAGGCAATCGAAATATCTCCTGGGGATAAGGATACAGTAAAAGAAAATATTTTTTATAATAACTCTAAACACTTTTACAGTATTTGATAACTTCTGGGCTTAGTTTTTCTAAGCCCATTTTTTATGGCTTCAAACGGTGAGGACCTCGATAAATGTATGTCACTTCTCTAACATTTGCGATATCAAATATCTTCATTAGCATTCTGGTTGGACTTAAGCCAAGCCCTCCGTGTGGCGGGCATCCATACTTGAAAAAATTAAAATAAAATTCAAGAGGCTCAAGAGCCAGTCCCTTCTCTTTAGCTTGCTCGATCAGCTTATCGTATCGGTGTTCTCGTTGAGCACCCGTTGTAATTTCTATGCCTTTCCAAAGCAAGTCAAAACTTTTGGTTAATTGAGGATTATTTTCATGTCGCATATGGTAAAAAGGTCTGACGTCGATTGGGTATTCAGTAACAAATACAAATTCATGTCCATTCTTTTCGTACAAAAGTTCAGAAAGCTTGCGCTCTTCTTCAGGACTTAAGTCGTCTTCTCTCTCAGTCTTAAGTTTGAAAGGAGCCAATAGATTTTTTGCTTCTTTCATAGTGATTCTTGGAAAAGGCGTAGTAGGTACTTTTATTTCAGCACCGTGAGCGTCTTGAATTTTATCTCCGTAATCCTCTTTGATTTTCTTGAGCATCGCGACTATCCATCTTTCCTCTTCTTCCATAACATCCTCATGCGAAGAAATGTAGGATATTTCCATGTCGTATCCAGTAAATTCTGTATCGTGTCGACTAGTGAATGATGGGTTTGCTCTAAAAATTGGACCAACTTCAAATACCTTATCAAAACCAGATGCCATGGCCATTTGTTTGTACACCTGAGGTGATTGTGCTAGGTACGCTTTTTGGTCAAAATAATTTACTTCAAACAACTCAGCTGCCCCCTCACTTGGTATGCTCATTAGTTTCGGTGAATGTATTTCTATAAAGCCATTTTCGTTCCAGTAATTCCTTCCTGCTTGTTCCATGCAAGTCCAAACTTCAAATATTAGCTTATGCTCTGGCCTTCGGAGATCAAGCCAGCGCCAATCGAGTCGTTTTTGAGATTCGGCTTCATTATGCTCAGTGCTGCTTATTGGGATTGGGAGCAAGGGGTCCGCTAGAGATAATATTTCTAGCTGGTCGGCTGCTAATTCTACCCCGCTTGGTGCCTGCTTGTTGATAACTACCTTGCCTGTAACGGTGATAACTGATTCATGCGTGACCTTGGATGCCTCTTCAAAGCAATCAGACTTCTTAAAGAACACGCATTGAAAAAGACCAGACTTATTTCTTATCAGGATAAATTTAATACCACCTTGATCACGAATGGTCTGTGCCCAGCCAGTGATGCTAGCCTCACGCCCTTCTAGTTTCTTCAATTCATTATGTGTTTTGAAATTTAATTGCATAATTAGGTATTAATTATAATTACTTAAACCGTAGTAGTCAAAGATAACAGCGCACTTTAATCACTCAATTTTGTGGTATGAGTAATGAAGTGCTTAGTTTTAAGTATTGTCGCTTTTGGCGGCTGCGTCAGGACTTTCGCCTTCGGCTGGCTTGGCACCTTCTGCCGGAGCCTGAGCAGGCGCATCCTGGCTTGCAGGCTGCTTGGTGTCGGATTCTGGAAGCTGCAGTACTTTCTTGATTGTAGCTACGACATCTTCGAGGGTAACTTGGGACTTGACCAAATACTTATCAACGCCAAGCTTTTCGCCGCGTTCGCGGTCTTCGGAGCTACCCAGCGCTGTCATCATGATAACTTTGGTGTGGGCAATTTCGGGTGTAGTCCTAAGTATATCCAAAACATCAAATCCAGAAATACGCGGCATCATAACATCTAAGATAATCAAGTCAGGGCGCTCCTTAACGGCCATTGCCAATGCTTCTTCACCATTGCTGGCCACAGATAATTCATATCCGTCTGCCTGAAGCCGGGCGTAGTATACGTCCCTTAAGTTGATATCATCTTCGACAAGTAATATTTTAGCCATGGTTTCTCCTCTTAAGCATTATTGTAATCCTTTTTTGAATGTTTATGCAACATTTTTGGTTAAAGGCATTTTAAAAATGAATTTCGAGCCCTTTGCCGGTGAGGATTCGACCCAGATTTTGCCCCCATATAGCTCTACGATGTTGCGGGTAATATATAGCCCCAGTCCGGTGCCGGATTGCTCCCTGGTATACGAATTATTGACTCTGTAGAATTTTTCAAAGATGTGCTTCTGCTCATTGGTTGATATTCCTACACCCGTATCCTCGACACTTACTCGTACCGCATCATCTTCTTTGGTTATCTCTATATCAATACTGCCATGCTGGGTGTACTTGATCGCGTTATCTATAAGGTTGGTCATGACCTCGCCCAGTCTCCCCTCATCTGCCATCACCATGAAAGCTGGCGCAACCACTTTCCGATCATGCAGCATACTGCCGCCGATATGGGTCGTGAGTTTAAGATTCTTTGAGCTTGCCAAGGGTTCGAGCTGGGCGGCTGTTTTGAGCACCACATCACTAAGGTTCACAGCCTTTCTTGCAGGCATCGCTTCCTTATCATCAATTCTTGTTGAGCTTAATAAATCCTGGAAAAGCTTGCCCAGATGCAGTGATGCTTCATGGGCTTTTTCTAAATAGCCTTTGGCCCGATTATCGATCGAGGCTATTTTCGGGTTCATTGCCATCGATAAAAAGCCTTCAATCGCGGCCACCGGGGTACGCATCTCATGGCTTGCGGTCGAGACGAATTCGCTCTTTTCCCTATCGATTGCCTGCTGCTCGGAGATATCCCGGATGATTGCGATCGCACCACTTACCTGACCCTCAAAGTTTCGGGTGGGCGCAATTGAGATAGATAATGCAATTTTCTTGCTATCCTTGCTACGCAACATCCCCAAGGCATTTGTCTTGACGATTTTATTCTGGCTTATGGCGGTGTTGAAAGGATCCGTGTCTTCACTGATCTGGGCGCCTTTACTGTCTATAAACTTAAAAACTTGGTTGAGTTTGATTCCAAGGGCATCACCCACGTCCCAGCCGCTAATCTCTTGAGCGGCTCGGTTCATCAACAGTATGTTTTTAAACTTATCAATACCGATTACGGGATCGGCCATCGCCGATAGCATAATTTTTTCCGAGAGTTGTGCGCTACTCAGCTCGGTACCGATCTGCTCTGCCTTACTACTGGCTTTTTTGGTTTGTTCGGCGGAATATGCGACAAGCCAGGCGCACAATAGCGCTCCAAGTGTAATCGGAAAAGTTTTGAACTGGAATTGTCCAGATGAATTTAAAAACATATTGAAGAAAATGTCGAAAAGCAGGAAAGCCGATACGACAAACAGATCAATATAAAGCGCACTGTAGCCGAGTGTGGCGCAGACTATCAGCATCAAAAGCAACGCCAAATACCAGCTTGACCCCGACCCCCCACCATAAAAAGCGATCAAGCCGCTGCCGACCAATGGGAAAAGAAGTTGCAGGTATCTTGCGGCAAACTCGCTTTTTTTGCCTAGTAATTTTGCACCGAAAAGGTTGTAAATTAGCCCGATTGTTGCAATGCCAAGCGTAGCTACAACGATCGGCTGCTTATTGTCTCCACCGTAGCCGGTGATTATGGCAAAGAGCCCCAAGCTGATCAAAACTAAATCAGCAATTAGGGCAAACAGCCAAATGTTCGCAAATTTATAGTTAGCGCTAGTCTTTTTCACTAGCTAAATTATAGCATAAGAGCTTTGTTCTAAACCTTGAAAAACTCTTCGGTGTAGTTAGGGAACCAATCTTGGTGGATATCCGATTCTTTGATACCCATTTCGATTAGCTTCGGTTTGAAGGCTTCAACCATTGGCTCCGGGCCAGAAATATAAAATTCCTTATTGGTGAGCTGTCCACAGGCTCGCTTGATCATAGCTTCATCGACCATGCCGCGTTCCCCTTGCCAGCCGTCTGGGATGTGATCTACCAAGGTGCTCACTAGCTTGAAATTAGGCATTTTCTCGGTGGCTTCTGACCACAGCGAATCGAAGCAGATATCGTCTTTGGTGCGGTTCGAATAAATTAGCGTGATGTCCCTTGGCTGTTGGTTGTCAATCAAAAATTTCAACTGCGAACGGAAGGGCGTAATCCCGATTCCGCCGGCAATCCAAACCAATGGCCGCTGATTGTCTTTGGGCATCACAAATTTCCCCATCGGACCCTTGGCTTGCAGACTATCGCCTGGCTTTAGCGCAAACAGTGCATCTTTGAAGCTCGAGTGCTTCTCTACCAGCCTGGTGGTGATCATCAGATCACCTTCGGTCGGCGAGCTAGATAGCGTGAACCAGCGGACACTGCCGCGATCGTCTTGGTTGTCATGCTTCAATTCGATTTCCAGGTACTGGCCAGGCTCATAGGCAAAGCCCTCAGGTTTTTCAAACATCAATTCCCAGCTGTCATTTGCTATTTTTTCTTTATGGATAAGTTTTAGCTTCATGGTTCCTCCTGCTATAATTATAACAGATGAAAAAACCTAAGATTGAGTTCAAAAAAATCCCCATTACCGTTTTGCAGGGTTTCTTGGGGGCGGGCAAAACCACGCTACTTAATTACATCCTGACCCACAATGAAGGCATGAATATCGGCGTGGTGGTCAATGATTTCGGAGACATCAACATCGATAGCAAGCTGATCAAAAGTAAGACCGACAAAAAACTCGAGCTGACCAGTGGCTGTATTTGCTGTAGCCTCAAAACCCTGGATATCCAGGAAGCTATCGATCAGTTCGTGTATCCTGGTAGCAGTATCGATTACATCATTATCGAAGCCTCTGGCTTGGCGGAGCCGCGCGATTTGGCCCTGACGCTGCGTACGACTATCGGGCAAAAGGTTCGCTTGGATGGAATAGTAACGCTAATCGATGCTGAGAATTTGGAAAAGAACGCCAGCGAACACAACATTGCCCGCGACCAGGTCCTGTTTTGTGATTTCGTGATTATAAATAAGGTCGATTTGGTGAAAAAAACCAAAGTCAAAGAAATTCGCCAAATGGTCGAGAGTTTTAATCCCAAGGTCAGGATACTGGAAGCTACTAACGGGCAGATAGATATCCGCCTGATCCTTGACCAAGACTTGTATAAGACTCGCGCAACACAACACCCCGGCGAGGATCACGACCACAAAGATCATGTGCACAGCCACTACTCTACTTTTTCGTGGTCGAGCAGCCAGCCTTTACACCCCATGAAATTCCAAGAATTTGTCAACCGTAAGCTCGACACCAATGTCTACCGCGCCAAAGGCATTATTGATTTCGGACTCAAAGGACATAACCGCAAGTACATCTTTCAGCTGGTTGGGGTGCGTCCTGAGATAGTCTGGGAGAACTGGGATATCAAGCCCGAGACCAGCCTGGTGTTTATCGGCCAAGATTTGGATAATCAAGCCATCAAGAAACAACTTGAAGCCTGTGTCGATGCAGATCCAAATAAGCCGCTCGATTCCAAGATCGAACTCAAGCTACCCCGCAAAGCCGACCTATAAAGTTCAAGGCATCAAAGGGTTTAAGTACGCTTCTTATAAAAGTAAATCGAAAGCGGAACAAAAACCACCAACAGGCCGATGATCCACATTAGAAGCTTGTACTCGGCCCCGTTGGAAGGCGAACCGGTTGCGAAGTGCCGGGCTGCTGTGACTGCGAAGGTCACCGGCTGGTTGTTGGCAAATTTTTGTAGCCACTCCGGCATAGTCTGGGTCGGTACAAAAGTCGCGCTCGCAAAGGTCAGCGGAAAAATAAACAAAAAGCCTGCCAGCTGAGCGGTCTCCTCATCCTTTACCGCAAGTCCCACAAAAGCTGCCACCCAAGAGAAGGCGTAGCCAAAAGCCACAATCATCAGAACCATCAACGCCGCATCCAAGGCCCCGTTGCTAAAGCGGAAGCCGTACACAAAGCCCATCCCCAACAGGATCATCGCGGTAGTAAAGTTGCGCACCAAATCAGCAGTGGTACGGCCGGTCAGCACCGCACTCCGGCTCATCGGCAGGCTACGAAAACGATCAATTATGCCGGCATTGAGATCGCGCGACAAGCCTATGCCGGTTTGCAGCGCCCCAAATAAGATAGTCTGCACCATTATTCCCGGTAGCAAGAAATTGATGTACTTGCTGCCGCTTGCAACCGAGGCTCCGATAGCCCCACCGAAGACAAAATTGAACAATGTCAAAAACATTATCGGCTGGATCGATGAAAAGATGATGAGTTGTGGCAAGCGGATATAGCGGTACAGGTTGCGTTTGGTTACAATCCAACCATCTCGGAAGTTTTTTGTAAAATCACTCATGACCTTCTCCTTTTTGGTTTGGTTTGCTGCTGGTCCTTCGCTTTCTTGCCAGTCAAAGCCAAAAATACATCATCCAAGGTAGGCTTATGCAGCGAGATATTTACGGGCTGGACTTTTACTTTATCAATTAGCTGGGTTACTTTTAATAAATCGGTAGCACTTTTCTTAACGGGTATTTTGATCGATAGCTCAACTTCATCGGCTTGCCTTTCCTTACCCGCAAATTGCTCAGTGGCTTTGAGTGCTTTATCAAAGTCAGCCTTGTTTTTAAGCTCAAACTCTACGACATCACCACCCAGCTTGGATTTGAGCTGGCTGCTGGTTCCCTGGGCGATCAGCTTGCCGTAATCAATCACGGCGATCATGTCCGCCAGCTCATCGGCCTCTTCTAAATATTGTGTAGTCAAGAGTATACTTGTGCCTTCTTGCGCCAGATTGTGGATTATCCCCCATAGCTCTTTGCGCGTGCGTGGATCCAGGCCGGTTGTC
>Ga0075458_10000196_pt1 | contig 19875 bp, 27 predicted proteins | sample DEB3_08_DNA_FD_77576 | JGI IMG/M metagenome (GOLD analysis project Ga0075458, IMG submission 77576) | Aqueous microbial communities from the Delaware River and Bay under freshwater to marine salinity gradient to study organic matter... | ecosystem: Environmental > Aquatic > Marine > Coastal ... | reverse complement strand
CGCTTGGCGGGAATATGACCGGATCAGGCACCATCAACGGCGTGTCCATAGGACAGAGCGTTGCTGGTGCTGGATCGTTTACAACATTATCGGCATCAGGCAACACGACGTTCACTAACGCGCCGGTGCTGTCATCCTTAACCGCTTCCCAAGCCGTATTCACCACTTCGGGTAAAGCACTAACAAGTAACGCCATAACGGGTACGGGTAACGTGGTGATGTCGGCTTCACCGACACTGACGGGAACGATTAGCGCAGCAGCGGCTACGTTATCAAGCGACCTAACCCTCTCCGGCGGCACCGCCAACGGCGTTGGCTACCTCAACGGCAGCAAGGTGCTGACCACGGGGAGTGCGCTGACGTTTGATGGGACGAGTACCCTTGCGATTGCAGGTACAGTGCCAGTTATTGCACTTAATGGATCAGCTACGACTGGAATGCGTGGGGTTGACTTTCAGTATTCTGGAACGTCATACGGTGATATCAAGTTAAACGTAAATAGCGGCGAACTGGAAATCGTGTCCGGTCAGGCTGGTCAGTCTGGTTATTTCCAAACATTCAAAATTAACGGCTCCGAACAAATGCGCCTGACCAGCACTGGTCTGGGCATCGGGACGAGTTCGCCTTCGCAGAAACTGGATGTGCGTGGTAGCGTTTATGTGCAACGGGACACCAATCCGACAAATGCGCTGGCAGTGCAACTGACGAACCAAACGACGACATCCAACAACGGATGCAGGCTGTCATTTGATGCCTACAACATTGGATCATCTGCTCTTGGAATTCCAAGTGATAGCGCTTCTTTGGCGTTTTACACCGGAGGCGTAACCACCGAACGCATGCGCCTCGACTCCTCCGGCAACCTCGGCCTCGGGGGAAGTGCCACCCGCGCAACTACTGTCGGCACAGCGGTACTCAACATATTCAACGGTACGGCTCCAGTAGGCACGCTTACAAATGGCATAAGTCTTTATTCGTCTAGCGGTGAAGCCTATGTGATGGATGCGGCTGGTAACGCAACACTATTCTCGCCCCACGATGTCGAAACAAACGAGTGGGTTTTCAAGTCTAAACACACACCAACGGGCAAAGTATTAAAGATTGATGTAGAAAAACTCTTGCGCTTTGTGAACGATCACTTTGGTCTTGATGCTGTTCACGAATTTGTTGAAAGATAACTTTGTAAAGGAACCATCATGGCAATCACATACAACTGGAACATCTCCGTTCTCAATTGCATCCCACAGACCGCCGAAGGTGCGGATTACGTTGTCACAGCCCACTGGCAATGCACAGGCACAGATGGCACTTACACAGGACAGGTCTACAGCACTTGCTCATTTCCTGTGGTGCAGGGGACGAGCTTCGTGCCTTACGCCGACCTGACTCAGGATCAAGTTTTGGGCTGGTGCTGGGCCAACGGTGTCGATAAGGACGCAACCGAAGCAGCAGTGGCTCAGAATATTGAGAACCAGATCAATCCACCAATCATCTCCCCCGCACTTCCTTGGGCAGCGTAACTATGAACCCTGTACAGATCAAATTAGAACTTACGCTTGATGAAGTCAATGCAGTGATGGGCGCACTAGGAAACATGCCTTACGCACAGATCGCGCCACTCGTTGAGAAGATCAAAGAGCAAGCGGTTCCGCAGTTGCCGGTTCCTGCGCCAAAAGAAGAAGTTTCTGTGTGATGAGGTTTGGATATGACTTCAGCCGACAACGAATCAGTCCGACGCATTGAGGTTCACGAGGCAGTGTGCGAAGAACGCTATTCACAGATCAACGCCAGACTAAAACGACTGGAAATGATCGTGATGACGACGGCTGGAACGATCATCATTTTGCTATTGAATTTGGCGCTCAAGCTGAAGTAAGCGCCCAGCAAATCATCAGAGTATGGAAGCCATTACAGACGCCATCGGAAAACTCTGGTACCTCGGCGCAGCCGTTGTGGCGATTGCCGCGTACGCGGTAACCATCAAGGTGCGCCTTGATTATCTTGAGAAGAATTACGACAAACAAATCACGGCGCTATGGGACAAGATTAATGATCTAACGGAAAAGTGCCAAGGGGCGAACTAGCATGATGACACTCTTATCCACGCTCCTGTCATTCTTAGCCGGTGGCGTTCCAAAGTTGCTGGACCTTTGGCAGGACTCAAAGGATAAGGCGCACGAGTTGGAACTTGCCCGTATGCAAAATGAGCGTGAGCGTGAGTTAGCCGCCATGGGATTGCTAGCGCAACAGCGCATTGAGGAAATCCATACCGAGCAAGTTGCTATGCAAACCCAAGCCGATGAAATGAAAGCGCTCTATGCGCATGACATTGCCATTGGCGAAGGAACAAGTCAGTGGGTCAAAAACGCCAGAGCGTTAGTGCGTCCTGTGTTGACCTATGGCATGTTCATGTTGTTAGTGTTTGTTGAGATTGGCGGATTCTGGTACGCCTGGACAACAAACGTTCCATTCGATCTGATGCTGGATCAGCTATGGGATGACGATACGCAACAGATTTGGGCGGCGATTGTAGCGTTTCACTTTGGATCACGAGCCTTTGCAAAATGATCAGCCCAGCCGCCATAGCGATGATCAAGCATCACGAAGGTGTGCGCGTGCGCCCTTATCGTTGTCCGGCTTTGCTTTGGACTATTGGCGTAGGGCATGTCATTGATCCAAGCCACATCAATGTCAAAATCGAAGAGCGTAAAGCCTTACCCATTCCACAAGGTTGGGACCGCACGTTGTCTATGGCGGAAGTTGATGAGATTCTTACAAAAGACTTGCAACGCTTTAAGGCTGGCGTATTACGATTATGTCCTGCTGGTCTTACTCAGCCTCGCCTTGATGCACTCATCAGCTTTTCGTTCAATGTTGGATTAGGTAGCTTACAGCGCTCAACACTTAGGATGCGCCATAATCGTGGCGACTATACGGAAGCTGCGCAAGCGTTTAGAATGTGGACAAAAGCAGGCGGGAAAGAGTTGCCTGGGCTAGTCAAACGCCGCCGTGATGAAATGGCCCTCTACATGAGCAACTGACATGCCACTTATTCCCATCAAACTTCCTCCTGGTGTATACCGAAACGGTACAGAGTATCAATCGCAAGGGCGATGGTATGACGCCAATCTTGTTCGCTGGTTTGAAGGAACGCTTCGTCCTATGGGCGGATGGCGTAAATGGTCAAATAACCAAGTGAGCGGCGTTCCGCGTGGCATGTATGCGTGGCGCGATAACTCATCCAATGTTTGGTTGGCCGTTGGATCAGCATCAAAACTTTATGTTTACCAAGGCGATGGCGATTACGCAGACATTACGCCAACCGGTTTTAGCGCCGGACGGACTGATGCAACAGGATCTACGGGTTATGGAAACGGTGATTATGGCGAGCAAGCCTACGGTGTTGCGCGCATTCCTGCGAGCAATTCTGGCGTACTTCCCGCCACTACATGGTCGATGGATAACTGGGGTCAATACCTTGTGGCGTGCTCTGACTACGATGGAAAACTTTACGAGTGGCAGCTTGATTTTGCAACGCCAACTGATGCTGCGGCGATTACGAATGCGCCAACCGGATGCAAGGGGTTGGTTGTAACCGACGAACGTTTTTTGTTTGCGCTTGGCGCTGGCGGCGATCCACGCAAAGTTGCTTGGTCGGATCAAGAGGACAACACAACATGGACTGCCGCCGCCAATAACCAGGCCGGTGATTTCATTCTTTCAACGCCAGGATCTATTGTCTGTGCAAGGCGCGTTCGTGGCGGTGTTTTAATCCTCACCGATGTTGACGGGCACTTTGCGCAATACCAAGGGCCGCCGTATGTTTATGGATTTGAAAAAGTTGGCACAGGTTGCGGCGCTGTAGGTGTTCTTGGCATCGCTGCTGCGGATACGTTTGCGGCATGGATGGGGTCATCAGGGTTTTGGCTTTTTGATGGTTACATCAAACCATTGGCGTCCGACGTATCCGATTATGTGTTCAAGAACATCAACAGAAATCAAATCAGCAAAGTAAGCGCGGTTCATAACTCACGTTTTGCCGAGATTGTTTGGTTCTATCCATCGTCCGAAAGCAACGAAATAGACTCTTATGTTGTTTGGAATTATCGGGAAAATCACTGGACGATTGGCTCGCTAGCGCGAAGCGTTGGCACCGGTCAAGGTGTGTTTACATCGCCATTGATGGCATCAGTGGATGGTTACGTCTATGAACATGAAGCCGGTTGGGATTATGACGGTGCAGTGCCTTACGCTGAATCCGGCCCCTATCAAATAGGTATGGGCGACAACGTTATGATTGCTGATCGTTTAGTGCCTGATGATTTAACACTTGGCGATGTCACGGCGACATTCAAGTCGCGCTATTACCCAACATCCATTGAGACAACGCACGGTCCTTACAATCTCGCTAACCCAACATCGGTTCGCTTGCAGGGTAAGCAGATTAAGGTTCGCGTAACGGGCAACAACAATACCGATTGGCGGGTTGGGATTATGCGATTTAACGCCAAACAAGGTGGTATGCGATGAAGCTGCCAAGACCGTCGCCAAATTATGATCAAGTTGAAGAGTTGACTTTTCGACGTTCGCTTGAACTGGCCGACGCTTTGAACCGCAAGAAGAACGCCAATATTGAATTAGGTCAGGATGAATTGCTAATCATTCGCTCGCCAAACGGATCAAGGTTTTACTTGGCCGTTTCTAATCTTGGCGTCCTTAGCGCAACAAGTATGTAAGGAAAAATTATGGCTATTCCAGCATTACCATCTAACTGGGGAGTACCAGGCGGACCTTATTACGAAGCGCAAGATAAGGTTAATTGGTTCAAAGCCAATGGCGTAACCACTTATGATTTGCTTCAAGCCGGTTGGATTGCGCCTGATGAGACATGGTGGTTTGAACAAAGAGGCATGGGATCTGGAGAGCCTCCAGAGCAACCGGTTGCGAGACAGCCAGAACCAGAACCGGCTCCGGTTGTTATGGCTGAGCCAGAGGGATTGCTTTATGAGCCTGAACCCGTTTATGTTGCTCCGCAACAGAATACGGGGTTAATTGATGATGAACGGCCGATAACCTCGCCAAGGCAAACTATCCAAGCGGAGCCTGAACCCGCTCAAACAAGAGCGCAGCCAGCGCAAGAGCCTTCAACCATTCTTAATCCGTTTGGCAAATATTCGTGGAATACAGCATCCCCATTGGCGACAAAACAGACGCTTGTGCGCCAAATGCTTGCCGATGGTTATAGCGTTCAACAGATTAGGGATGAAATAACACGGCTTGAGCCTGATCAAACTGCACTTACCGAATCAAACTTTGAGTTGCTCGGATTGCCAAAGCCGGTTGCAGCGGCACCAGCAACGCCAGCAACCATTGATCGTGGCACAACCATAAGAACGCAACAAGATTCAACGGGATCGGTTGTTCCTGCTGCAACGCCTGCTGCAACGCCTGCTGCATCTACAGCGCCGCAATCGTCAACCATTCTTAATCCGTTTGGTCAATACACTTGGGATCGCGCTGGATCGTTGCAAAGCAAACAGCAACTTGTTCAGCAAATGCTTTTTGATGGCTTTACGCCACAACAAATAAGAAATGAGATTGCCCGTCTTGATCCAACGCCTGTTACTGAAACGCAGTACGGTTTACTTGGGCTTACGCTTCCGGCTTCACCGCCAACAGTAACGCCTGCAACGCAACCACAGCAACCTCAGCAACCTCAACCGTCAAGGACAGTGCAGATATTTGGGCTTGATTGGAACCGTGATGCGTCGCTTGAAACTAAGCGTGGTTATGTGCAGCAATTGCTTGCTAGCGGTTACTCACCAGCGCAAATCCGCAGCGAAATAGTGCGCCTTGATCCAACGCCCGTTGAGGCCACATCTTTTGAGCAACTCGGCATACCTATTCCAACAACTGGAAGAAGCGCTACCGAGCGCACAGGCGCAACGCGCCTAGAGTCCGGTGAAATGCAATACAACATTGCACCCATATCGCAATATCAACAAAGGTCAGCCCTTGCTCCGGTTGGGTTACTTAACTATGGATTCGGGCCAGAGCAAGGTTTGTTTACCGACGTTCCAACAAGGCCTGAAACGCTTCAAACGCAGCAATCCAATCTTGCCGCTATGCAAGCCGCTGCGCCGACCGCCACTGCCGTTAGAGGGTTGCTTGATCGTGGATTGCTAACAAATCAAGCGCCAACCGCTGGCGTATTGGCGGCTAATCAAGCGCTCATGAATCAAGCGCGTCAAGTATCAACGGGAACGGCGCTGGATAAAGCGGCTTTTTACAACAATTTGCGCAGCCAAGGTATGGGCGATCAGCAAATCCAAAATATTGTTGGATCGTCCATTGGCTACCAAACACCGCAAGATTGGAATTATTTACGCCAACTCGGCCAAACAGTCCAAATGGCGCCGCAACTCCAGCAAAGAACCATGGAAGGTAAGGCCTCTTACTTTAACGATTTGCTCAATAGCGGTTTGAATTACGATCAGGCTTTAAGCGTCATCAATACCGGCGTTGGTCAGCAAAGCAACGAAGATTTGTTGGCGCTAGCAAGGCTTGCTTCAGCGCAACGCTCACAGCCAACCGCCATGGCTAATACAGCGCCTGGTGCGTTTAGCCAAGGGCTTTTGGCTGGCGGATTCCCGTCGGTAGCCGGTCAAACTTTACTTGGTTTTGGCGCATGAACTTGGCGGATTTGCCTCACTGGGAACGGTGCAAGCCATTCATTGAGGCTGCGTTGCAATTTGCGCAGGGAACACATACTATTGATGACATCAAAGAGGCTATTGATGACCGGCGTATGCAGTTTTGGCCTGGTCAGCACTCCGCTATCATTACCGAGATCCAAGTTCATCCGCGTAAAAAAGTTTTGCACTTTTTCTTAGCTGGCGGAAAACTGGAAGAACTCTCGATGATGCGACCCATTATTGAATCATGGGCGCAACAAATTCAATGCGACATGATTACGCTCTCCGGTAGGCGCGGTTGGGTTCGATCATTCTTGGCGAAATCAGACTATCAAGAACGTTGGACGGTTATGTCCAAGGAGTTAGAAAAATGAGTAAAAGCGGTGGTGGATCCGTATCGCGTGTTGAACTTGATCCTGAGTTCAAGGCGGCAGCGCTTGATGTTTATGGACGCGCTCAGGAAGTAGCGAATCAACCCTACACGCCATATCAAGGCGCGAGAATTGCCGCACCAACCGCTGCCATGACAGCGGGTTTGCAACGATTAGCGCAAGTTGAACCTACTGCCGCCACAACCATGGGTTTGCAACAGTTAGCGCAAGCCGGTCAAACTGGCCCAGGAACCGCAACCATTGATTACGCCACATCGCTAGCGATGCAACCAACCGGTATTGCGCAAAACATTGGGCAGTTTACCAACCCATTCCAGACGCAAGTAATCAACACCGCGTTGCAAAACATTGAGATGCAACGCCAACAGCAGCAACTTGGCAACCAAGCAGCTGCCACACGCGCCCGTGCCTTTGGCGGTTCGCGCCAGGGCGTGCAAGAGGCGCTCACTAATCAGGCTGCGTTAATGGCAGCAGGACAAACCGCTGGCAACTTGGCGTTTCAAGGATTCGGGCAAGCCGCTCAACTGGCGCAACAAGATGTTGCGGCTCGCCAAGCGCAAGCTGCGCAACTGGCGGGGCTTGGAGGCCAACAACAAGCCATACGCAGTCAACAGGCGCAGCAACTTTTAACTGCTGGAGGCATTGAGGATGCCTTGCGCCAACAACAGGCGCAACAACTCATGCAAGTTGGCGGCGCTGAACAGGCCACACAACAAGCGCAACTTGATTTGGCTTATCAAGACTTTCTACGCCAACAGCAATACCCGTTGCAACAACTTGGTATTTTGCAGGCAGGTCTTGGTCAGTTTCCTGCGCAGAATCAACAGGTTAATGAGCAAAGAATGTCTACGGGCCAACAAATTGGTCAAGGCGTTAGCACGTTGGCGTCATTGGCGTACCTATTTTCCGATCGGCGAATGAAAGAAAACGCCGACAAAATGGAATCTCCATTGTCTAAGCTAGGCCAAATTACAGGTTACGACTACAACTACAAAGGCGATCTAACGCCAACAGGTGGTGTGATGGCGCAAGATGTTAGAAAGGTTATGCCAAGTGCAGTGGCAGCACGCGAAGACGGCATGATGGCGGTTAACTATCCACAAATCACGGGCTTGTTGGTTGAAGCGGTTAAAGAGCTTGACCGCCGCACAAGGGGATAATTATGGCGTTGCTTGATTTTTTTACCGGCGGTCCTGAGATACCTGATGCTGGTGCCATGTATGCTGCACCACCGAGTTTTATGGACCGTCTTGGGGCTGGCTTGGAACGTTTTGGCGCAGGGCTTGATCGAGCATCGCAATACCCTGGATTGCCATCCATGCCCATGGATGAAGAGGAGCGGCGCAGGCAACGGTTTATGACACTTGCGCAGTTAGGCTCAACCGTTGCCCGTGGCGGCACACTTGCTGAAGGCTTGCAAGGTGTTCAGCAGCAGGGGTTGCAGCGTCAACTAATGCAAATGCAACTCAACGAGCAACAACGAAAATTGCTTGAAACACAGCAATTGGCGCAGCGTATGGCTGGATTACGCCAACGCTTGCAAGGTATGCCAACCGAAATAACGCCATCTATGGCACTTGCCGGAGGCGGTGGCCCAACGGAAGCGGCGGCACAAAGAATTGGGCAGCCAATCAGTCCGGATGCTCAACAGCAAATGCGAGCAAACATTTTGCGTAGCGTAGCATCAGAGTTGGCGTTAGAACCAGGTGGTGCCGCGCAAGCAAAGGCTTTAACTGATCTTGCTAAAGACCTTGGTGAAGTAGAAAAACCAATAGTACTTGCACCTGGTGGTGTTGCAGTGTCAAGAACTGGTGTGCCAATTGCGTCAGCGCCATTTAAGCCGGAAGAGGCTAAGCAATTAAACTTTGAGCAACGTGTTTTACAAGACCCGACGTTTGCCACTAGTCCGGCAGGATTGGCATGGTTAAGAGTAAAAAAAGAACTTGCTGAGGCTGGAAGACCAGCAACAAACATAAGCGTTTCAACCGGAGCAACGTTTGGCGAAGCGGTTGCAAAATCAACAGCCGCCATGGCTGGAGATCAAGTTCAACAAGCTCAATCAGCCGCATCTCAAATAGAAAACAGCAATCGCGTAAGGGCATTGCTTGATCAAGGTGTGATTAGTGGGTTTGGCGCGAATGGCTTACTGAAGTTAGGGCAGGCAGCTCAAACGCTTGGCTACAAACAAGATGATCCAAGAATTGCAAACACCGCTACATTGATACCGCAATTAGCGCAACGCACACTAAATAACGCGTCGAAGATGAAAGGCGTCTTATCTGATTCTGACATCTTGTTACTTACTAAAGTTTCTAACGCTGATATTTCTGTTGGCGAGGCAGCATTACGCCAAGCGCTTGACATTTCAGATCGTGTAGATCGTGAATCCATAAAACGCGGAAGAGCTGCCGCGCAAACCATTCTTGCTACACCAGGCATGAGTCAATTCACGCCGCTTTATCAAATTCCTGAGCCTAAACCTTACGAAAAACAAGTTACGGTGCAAGGCAAAAGCATGACGGCTAAGCAAGGTGCTGATGGCAATTACTATGTGACTGTTGGCGGAAAACGATACCGTGTCGAGGAATAAACCATGGCCGAAGTTAGATTGATCCCAGTTGACGAGGAAGAAAAGCGCGATGTGCGTTTAATTCCTGTTGAATCACCGCGCATGGAACGTCCACCATCGCCAACGATTGCGGAGCGCACTATTCGTGGATTTTTGGACGTTGGGCAAGGCATCAAGCAACTGTACTTAATGGCAAAAGACCCTGAAGAAGCTGCTAAGTACACACAACAGGTCAACCGTGATTTGGCGATATATGAAGCCGCCATAGGTACTGCGCAACCACCTAGCATTTATGGCGAGCGTGGTATGCGCACCGATGCAGGACCAGCGGCAGATATTCCGCGATTGGTTGGCAACATTGCCGCTACGGCACCGGCCATGTTTATGCCTGGCGGAAGAGAATTAACCATTCCTGGTATAGCCGCACGTTTTATGCAAGGAGCGGTCCCTGCGACAGCCATGTATAGCGAAGCGGGAACGCCAGAATCGAAAGTTATGCAAGCAGCAACGGGTGGCGTTGCTGGCGTTGTAGCACCTGAAGTTGTCAAAGGCGCATCGCGCTTGGCGCTTGGCGCACGAGATTTGGCGGCTGACATTGGGCGAGCAACAACTGCCGGCATCACTATTCCTCCGGCGCAAGTGCGTGTTGAAATAAACAATTACATCAAATCAATTGACCCCCAAGCCGATTTATCAAATCTTACGGCAACAGCTCAAGCACGATTGGCTGAAGGAGCAAAACAACAGTTGCGCGTAACTGGAAAACTTGATCCTGCGTCACTCATGAGGCGCGAAGATTTTGAGACGCTTGGCATTCCGTACACGGCAGGACAAGTAACGCGTGATCCGCGCCAGTTTGCTATGGAACGAAATCTTGCCGCTATAGAAACATCAGGCCAACCATTGCTTGATATTTTTACGCAACAACCGCGTCTTTTGCGAGAACGTCTTGAGGCGTTACGCGGACAAGCGCAACCAACGGCATTAGCAACTGGTGAGGCAGTGACCGGCGCTATTGGTCAACGCCAACAACGAAGTGGTTTGTTTGGCGCATTAGGTGCTGATATTGATGCGGCATATAACGCTGCGCGTGGTTTGCCTGGCGCGAAAGATCAGATACCTTTTGGCGATTTTCGCCAACGCATTCAAGCAACGCTTGATGACTTTGAAGACGTCATCCCTGCGCCTGTAAAGAAAAGGATTGATCAGTTCGCTATTGGCGGTGAGGCTGGACGCCCATTTAGCATTGAAGAGGCAATAAAGTTTCGCCAATTACTTACGCAACGAGCTGGAGAAAATCCTGGTTCCGCTAAGGCAATGGGAGATATTAAACGCCAACTTGATGACTATTTAGCGGAAGCCACGCAAGGTTTAGAGGCAAACGAGGCTGTTCAAAAGTTCCGCGAAGGCATCAATCTGTCAGCGGCAAGGGCGAGAGAATTTGATCCGTTTAAACCGATTGTTGCAGGACAAGCCAATCAGGATCAGTTCTTTCAACGATTTATCATTGGTGGACAAACCAAAGACGTTATTGCTTTGCGCAATACACTTACCAAAACGCGCGGACCAGGTATTAGTCAAGACGCCATCGACCAAGCAAAATCAGCATGGGATGATGTGAGAGCACAGACTGTGCAATGGCTTATTGATAACGCCGTTGGAACAACAGGAGCGTTTAGCCAGGCCGGTTACAACGCAGCGCTTAAACGCATTCAACCCAAACTTGAAGTGCTTTTCAACAAAGAAGAAGTTGACCAGTTAAAGCGTATTGGACGCGCATCAACCGCAGCATTTGGCGAACCGGCAACAGGAGGCGTTCCGCTCATCAATCGATCAGGTACTGCGCCAACGCTTATGAATATCATTACGCGCGGTGTTGGCGGGAACATACCGTTGGTTGGTCCTGCCGTTCAAAACATTTCGCAACGTATACAAACAGCAGCGCAAGCAGAGGCAGCGCAACAAGCCGCGCAAGGTGGTGTTGTATCGCCAGCAGTCGCCGCTGCGCGTGAAGAACAGCGAAGAATGCTTGCAAGGCGCATGGCAGGGCCGTTCCAAGTCGGTCCATTTCAAGTTGCGCCATTTCCCGTGATTGGTGGGTTGCTTACCGAAGAGTTTAGAAGGTAAACTACCCACTCAGTTAAGTCTCCTTTCCCTGAGCGTCACGACGACGCATTAGCCACCAACCGCTGGTGGCTTTTTTTTGACCGTTCGTCGGAAATGGATTAGGTATTCCGCCAATCCGATTATGATGGCGATCTATGAAAAAGATCATTCTAGGTGTTGACCCAGGACTAAGCGGAGCAATCGCCGCTGTTTCTCAGCAAAAGTTGATTAGTGTGTTTGATACGCCAACGGTTGAGCGAAAGGTTGGCAAGTCGGTGAAGCGCTTTATTTCGCCACACGAATTACACACTGAGTTAGCGGCATTCCTAGTCGATCACGAGTGCGAAGCATGGATTGAGCAAGTGTCCGCCATGCCAGGTCAGGGTGTCACTTCGATGTTTAACTTTGGCCGGTCGCTCGGTAACGTGGAAGGCGTCTTGGCGTCGCTCAAGATCCGCTATCACTTTGTGCCGCCACTGACATGGCAACGCGCCGTACGTTTAACAGGCGGTAAGGAAGGCGCACGCGCCTTGGCGATGCAAATGTTTCCAGAAATGACAAGCGCCTTTGGCCGCGTTAAGGACAACGGACGTGCTGACGCTGCGCTGATTGCCTTGTATGGCTCGATGCAAACGAAAGAGGGGTGATATGAAAACGCAGGAAGTCGAGAATCTTAAAGAGCTGTTGGCGTATACACGCCAAATGGCAGCGGATTCTGATCGGAAATTAAGAACGGCTCGACAGTTTATCGGCGAGCTTGTGGATGTTAATCGCCTTGGCGGTCAAGCAACGGATCAGCTTCGCAGTCAAGCCATGAGCGTTTTGCAAAGGATCATGTGATGTTAGTGCAACGCGATGGCGAAACAGTGATTGTGGTGGACAGGCCAAAGATTGGATCAGCCTATGAGCCGCCAAAGCCTAATTACTTGGCAGATGACCAGTTATGGATTCAGTCAGTATTCACCTTTAAGCGCGTTCCGGCATACGCCATAAGAGACAGGCAAGCTAAGTTGCTGTTGCTTGGTTCGCTTTACTTGGGCGGTGTCTTGATGCTTGGACAGATTGCACGCTTTTTGCTGCAACGATAAAAATGTTTACCAAGAATCTTTCGTTCAATGTTTTATGGCGAGCGCTGTTTCGCCAATCAAAAAAGGATCGTGTGTATGGAACAAAAAATAACGATTGCTGCAACGGGAACTGTAATCAAGGCAGAGACTGCCCACTCAGAACATCAGGCGGACGATACGTTTGGTTTCGAGGCGATAGCGCCAAAAAAGGGAAGGACGCCCAAAGCAACGGTTGAGGTTGGCGAACTCGAAAAGCGCTTAAACATTGCGCTTGAGAACTTGGCTGATTGCATCGAAACGTTAAAGGGTTTGGAGTCCTATGGACGTTTCAATGATGGCGTGACACGCCGCCGCGCACTGGAGTGCTTAAAGCGCATTGGGGCGTGGGACAACCCATGAAGATGATTGTTTCAACGATCAAAGCCGATAAAGGTTCGCTTCAAGTGTTGGCGGCAAGCGTTGACGCCTATGCGCCAGAGATTGACTTTTGCGTGCAAAACGGAAGCGGACCAACGTTTGGCGAGGACTATAACAAAGCGATTAAGCATTTCATGTCTGACAGTGATGATGGCGTGATCATCGCCAATGATGACATTGTGCTGACGCCTTATTCGTATCGCTTGTTGATGGAAGACGTTGAAGCGCTGACCAAGGTATGCAATGGCAAATTGGGTTTTGTGGGTGCGCGATCAGACTTTTCCAGACCATCGCAAAACATACGCGTGCCGCGTGATGGCCGTGATGTATATGCTGGTATGCGCTGGAGGTCCGAGGGCGCTATGCGTCGCCATCATGTGATCAGTCCATTGTTTGCTTACTTACCACGCGCAGCGTTTGAGGCCGCGCAGTTTCCGCCATTGAATTGGTTTTCAGACGATGTGATGTGCGCCGATTTGGTCAAGCTAGGCTTTAAGCATTTCATATCACGTTCTTATATTCATCATGTTGGCTCGATGACCATTGGCCTTGATATGCAACAAAATCTTGAAGCCAGTAAACCATGGTTGCTTGAACATCGACCAGACTATTGCACCGAGTGGGGTATTTGATGGGAAGCGTAAAAGGAACGAAGGCAGCGCGTATTCAGCGCACCGAAGATTTGTTGAAGTATTTAAAAACAAGATCAACGCTTGTGACGGTGTACTGTTTAGCAGATCGTTTTAAGTGCACGACGAAAACAATTCAATATGCCATGCTGCCGCTGTTGCAAGAAAATATTGTGCGTTCAGAGAAGATCTTGCACCGGCGATCGGTATCCAGCAAAGCCATGATGGTTAACGCGTACATCATGGTTGAGGTACAACAAAAGAAAGAACGCACGAAACGCGATACAAACTTTTGGAACAATCCATTTAAGATCAAACATGAAACCCATCAGACTAGTCACATGCACCAGGCATGACAGAAAAGGTTTTGCCCATACGCCGCTTGGCGTAACGGCATCCCGATTCGGTCATTTGTCATTCATTGAGTTGCAACTATTTACCAACAACACAGCCGGACTTAGCCAGCGCTATAACGAAGCCATTGAGCTCGCCAAGAATGATCCTGCGATTCTGGTGTTTGTGCATGATGATGTGGAAATCGTTGATTGGTGGTGGTTCCAGCGGTTAGCGTTGGCGTTACAAAGCCACCACTTGATCGGGTTAGCCGGTAACCGCCAACGAGCACCAGGCCAGCTGTCCTGGGCTATTGCGAATGATCAAGGGTTGCTGACTGATCGTTCGCTGTGGGCAGGGACTGTGGCTCGCGGCGATGGCAGGCAATTCATTGGATGGGATTGCTTTGCTAACGCCAATGTGGAAGTTGATCTGATCGACGGTCTCTTCATGGCGGCAGATTCGGACGTGTTCCATGACGAAAGTATTAGATTCGATGAGCGATTCACGTTTCATCATTACGACATGGACATCAGCCGCCAATTCCAAAGCAAAGGCTTATCGCTATATGTGCCTGCGATCAGTGTGATTCATCACTCTAATGGCGTGATGGGTGGCGCGTGGAATGAAAGTGCAAAACGCTATTTGGACAAATGGAATGATTGACACAAACAAAATTGCTGAGCGCACGGTCATGCCGGTGTTTGAGCTTCAAGGTTTGCCCTATGTGCCGCATTACAACAAAAGGCACTATTGGGTTGCTCCTGGCGGCATTGAGCGCACGACAACCTGGTTGCGTGAAAGACACGCGCAACTAAACATGGATTACTTGTGGCCGCGTGCTTGGGTTGCTGACACTGACATTTCTATAACGAAAAAGGATTGAGATGAAACGACACAGTGAATGGTCGCCATCAGGGGCGGACCGGTGGCTTGCTTGTCCCGCAACGATTCAGCTCTCACGCGGTATACCGCCACGTGAAGCAGGGGACGCGGCTAAGATTGGAACGGCTGCGCATTTGCTTGCGGAAATTTGCATGATGACAGGACAGACGCCCGATGACTTCATTGAACAAGAATTGGAAGGCATGGTCATTACTGAGGAAATGGCGAAGTGGATTGGCGTTTACACGGACTTTGTGGGCGAATTGGAACAGCGCATGGGGTCGCCGTGCCTTATCGAAGAAACTTTGGATATACCTAATTTTGCTGGTGCTGCTGTGTATGGCACTGCCGATGTTATTTGTTTTAACGATACTGACTTGGTGGTTGCGGATCTTAAGACGGGGCGTATCCGCGTTGATGTCGAGGGTCCGCAACTTAAGCTGTACGCGCTCGGTGCTTTGAAGCGTGCGCCTGAAAGCATTAAGAACATTACGCTTGCCATCATCCAGCCAACTACGGAACCTGAGATTCGTTTGGCGTTCATGACGAAGGCTGAGTTACTAGACTGGTCCGCTAACGTGATGGAGCCTGCGCTACGCGCAACGCTTGCGCCGTTTCCGCCAACGGTTGAAGGTGAGCACTGCCGGTGGTGTCCTGCAAGGTCCAAATGCCCTGCGAAAGTGGCACGTGTTGAAACGCTTGCAGGCGTCACTGAAAAGAACATCGACAGCGCATCCGAAGAAGAGCTGAACGCCATGCTTAATATGGCAGAGGATGCGCAGGCAACGATTGACGCCATCCGCGATCGCGTGTTTACAGCGCTAACGGACGGGCGTGAGTTGCACGATTGGATGCTTGTGCCGAAACGCGCAACGCGTAAGTGGGCCAATGATGAGCTGATGGCGGGGTTACTCGCCACGCATAAAGGTGCTGTGAAGACAGTGCCTATTACGCCAGCGCAGCTAGAGAAAAAATATCCAGACGTTTATCAAGAATTCGCCGACAAGGTCACGGCTGAATCAAGCGGTCAAACGCTTGGACGCAAACCTGCGCCAAATCTGACCTAACTTTCAAAAGGAACTTTCAAATGCTAGGAATTACTGGTGGTGGATCAGGCTTGCCTTACATTCGTTATTCGCCAAGCATGAACGTGTGGAAGGATAAGAGTGGGCAGGAAATCCAACTCAAAAAGATGTTGTTTGATGTCGATAACGTTCAGACCGGATGGTTGTTGCTCGAAACGGGTGTGCGTGATTGGCAACCCGATCAAACGCTTGGTCGCCAAGGTGCAAAGCCTTCAGAGACGCACAAACGTGGATTTGTGGTGCGCTTTTACTCGCGTGATATGGGATGGGTTGAGTGGTCTTCGAACAGCGCTGGCTGCAACATGGGCCTTGAATCGCTGTATCAGGAAGCCGCCAAGGATCGCCATGCGAACCATGGCAAGTTGCCGATCATCGAGTACCTTGGTGCCGAGGCTATGAAGGTGGGGAAAGGCAACACGCGCAAGCCTAAGTGGCGCGTCACAGGATGGGCAGCCGCGCCTGTCGATGGTGCTGAAAGCGCACCTGTTGCTGCGCCTGTGCCTGCGCCAGAGCCCGTTGCAGCGGTGCAGCAAAAGGAAGAAGAGTTTTAGGCTAACTTAGCTTTCAAAAACCCAGTCTTTTTAGGCTGGGATTTTTTGACCCTGGAGGATTCATGGCACAAGGCATTTACAAAATCACGGAAGAATTTGAACGATTGGTTGCCGAGTACACGGGTGCGCCATACGCTATTGCGATTGATAACTGTTGCAACGCGCTGTTCTTGGCGCTGACCTATGAACGCGTCAAAGGCACGACAGTGCGTCTTCCATCGCGCACTTATCCAGGCGTGCCGTGCGAGGTCATTCATGCAGGCGGCATCGTTGATTGGTATCCGGTGACGGGTAGAACGATCAAGGGTGCGTATCAGTTATCGCCAACGCGTGTGTGGGATGCTGCTCTGTCGTTCACGTCACAGATGTATCTCAAAGGCTCGCACATGTGCGTGTCGTTTACCGGTCCTTATAAGCATTTAAAGCTAGGTAAGGGCGGCGCGATTCTCACTGATGACTATCAGGCCATGCTGTGGTTTAAGCGTGCCAGGTTCAGCGGCAGGCGTGAGTGTTCGTATCACGACGATCATTTCGACATGCTTGGTTGGAACTTTTACATGATGCCGGACGTGGCAGCGCGTGGCGTGTTGCTGATGCAGCAGTTCTACGAGCGTGATGGTACGCCAAAGATCATGGAGGACATCGAGATGAGTTATCCCGATCTGTCCAAGTTCCCTGTTTATGCGTTTGGTGGTGAGCGATGAACCGTGAAGACATTATCAAGATGGCGAGAGAGGCAGGCATCAAAGGTCCAGCACCAGCTCGGCAGGGTTTCAAGATGTACGCCAACCCGCAAAGGCTTGAAGCCTTCGCCGCACTTGTTGCAGCCAGAGAAAGAGAGGCGTGTGCGATGGAAGCTGAATATGAGGCGGCACGATGGCCGTACGCACCTGAGTGCAGGGAGCCGTGCGAGGACATTGCCAAATCCATTCGCGCAAGGGGTGAGCAATGAGCGTAGAAGCAATGAAGCTGGCGCTTGAGGCGTTGGAGAAAGTCACCAAGCATTTCACAAGAACGCATAGCACTCTGATGGATAGCGAGGCCCGAGTAGAAGCACACAGCGCCATCACCGCACTGCGCCAAGCCCTTGAGCAGCCAGCCGATGAGCCGGTGACGTGGCAGGGTATTCACGACACAATCAAACTGGCGCGGGAGGCTGGGCTTGATCCTGACCTTTGGAATTACACCGATGCTTTTGAACGCTTTGCTGCCCTTGTTGCCGAGCATGAGCGAGAGGCGTGTGCAAAGGTGTGTGAAACGATGGGGGAAGATGGTTATGGATGGGTAGCCATCACAGCAACCATACGAGCAAGGGGTGAGCAATGAAAACCCCTAAGCGCATTTGGGCGCGCGAAATCGCCCGCAAAGAAGCCGACTACTGGGAAAGCACGAACAAGCTGCAACGCGAACGAGGCGAGTCTGAATACACCCTTGAGTGGATGTTCACGTCACTATGGCTAAAAGGCTTTGAAGCCGGACGCAGGGATGCAGCTCAAAGGAAAAAAGCCGGTGGTGATCAATGTGAAGTTAAAAACAAGAGGGAATCATGAGTAATCAATACATTATTTTTGGATCAGGTGGGCTCGCCAAGGAGTTGATCGGATACATCGAATCCGAGGGTAAGGACGAGGTGATGTGCGTGGTTTCAACGGAACCTTTTGGCGATAACCGATTCGGGCGCAAGTACGCCGTTGTTGAAAACATCCGCGTGGGCGCGTTTCCTGGTTCCAAGTTCTTGTTAGCGGTGGCCGATCCCGATGTGAAGCGTGCCATTGTGGACAAGAACGAAAAGCGATGGGCAACTTATATTCATTCAAGTTGCACCATATCGCCATACGCCACGATTGGCATGGGCTGTGTTCTCGGTCCGCAGTGCATTGTCACGGCTGACGCCATATTGGGTGAGTATGTGTTCATGAACACGCACGCAACGGTTGGGCATGACTCGATTGTGCATTCATGGACAACGATGTTCCCCAAAACGGAAGTGTGCGGCGATTGTGAAATTGGCACGAGTTGCATCTTAGGCATTGGCAGTTATGTATTGCCGAAGAAGACGCTCGCCAATGGCATTAAGGTTTCAGCGGGTTCCGTAGTACGCCATTCGTTTGACCAGAAGCATCACGTTGGGATCACGTTGCAGGGCAATCCGGCGGTGCCTAGATGACAGCAGAACAGTTAGCGCAATCGCTTGGCAACGCCAAGCGATACGCAAGGGGGTGGTTGGCGTCATGCCCTGTGCCTGGTCATGGGTCAGGTAAGGGGGATAAGCATCCATCGCTAGCGATCACGCGCAGTGGCGACAAGTGGCTATTCAAGTGCTTTGGCGGTTGCGATCAGGGCGATGTGTTTGCCGCCATCAAGTCCTATTTACCAACGGGTGGATTGAACTGGAATAAGCCAGCGGTGGCGCGTGATCCTTTGTCGGGTATCCGACCCATTGTTCCGCCAACGATGAAAGAGGTGATGGCGTGGGATTACATCGATGAGTATGGCGAGGTCACGGGACAGAAGGTGCGGTTCGAGCTCGAGGATGGCAGCAAGACTTATCGCCAGTACCAGGTGCTTAACGGTGAGCGCGTCCCGTCGATACGCAACTGGACGCCGATACCTTTCAATCTGCCTGCGATGATCGCCAAGCCTAACGCGCCTGTGTTTATTTGCGAAGGGGAAAAGGCAGCGGAGTTCTTATCAAGTTTCTTTGGCGTGGTGGCCGTGTCAGCGCACCAAGGTTCAAGCGATTGGCCGGCAGCGATCACGCCATGGTTTCACGGTCGATTGGTGGTGGTGCTGCCGGATAACGATTTACCAGGCTGGAAGTACGCCAAGCGCGTTGTGAGGGCGCTACTAGGAACTGCGCAGGCGATCAAAGTTGTGGACCTGGCTGATGATCGGTCATCGATTGGCGATGACGCTGTGGAGTATTGCTCGCAAGGCAAGGCGTTTGATGATTTCGCCAAGTGCGTAGCCTTAGCGCAAACCGTTGACGATTACGAGGCGATTGAACCGCCACAACGGCTAACAGGAAACAAGGAAGCGGAGAGCGAACCCGAATCAGTCACGCCACAAGCCGAACCGTTCCCTGAAGTCATCGAGGCGCAATCGCAGCAGCGCTACAAGGTCGAGATGTGGCGTGACGCCAAAGA
>Ga0075458_10000195_pt1 | contig 19945 bp, 31 predicted proteins | sample DEB3_08_DNA_FD_77576 | JGI IMG/M metagenome (GOLD analysis project Ga0075458, IMG submission 77576) | Aqueous microbial communities from the Delaware River and Bay under freshwater to marine salinity gradient to study organic matter... | ecosystem: Environmental > Aquatic > Marine > Coastal ... | reverse complement strand
CAGGAATGGACTATCGGGTCTTTGAAATCGAAACTAGAACAAGCGACCCGAGAACGCGACGACGCTAGGGCCGTTGCTGACGGACTTCGGGCAGACATAGCCGCCAAGCGCTGCCCTGACGCAGGGGGACGCCAAGATGGCTGACTGTACGCACATGAACTTCGCTGCCAATGTCGCCGTTGCTCGACTTGAGGACTCTGGCCGGTTCAACGCCGAGATTCAGGTGCGGTGCAAAGACTGCAACACACCGTTCCGTTTCCTCGGCCTCAAGGTCGGACTCGACACGACGGGCGCGATGATGAGTCCGGACGGAACAGAGGCAAGGATTGCTATCGTCCCGGTCGGAGAGGAACAGAAGCCTTGGGATGGGCCGACCGGGTTCTCGATCAAAATGACCGGGACGCACTGATGCGCCTCCCACCACACGGGAACGATCAAAGGAGGAATGATGGAACACGATCAAAGGTTGGTAACGATTCGCGCAATGCAGGCTTTCGGAGGCTCGTTCGTCAAGTCGCTTGCAGCCACTTGGCTGCTGGCCGACAAATCGAACTCCGACAAGATCGAGGCCGCTTTCTCGGAGTACATCGAAAAGTACGGCCCTGGCAGTCCGCAGTACCAGCGCATGTCAGAGGTGGAGGCATGACCGCACCGCAGCAGGCCCCGATTCTGGACGGGAGCGCCAAGGAAATCCCCGAGGAAAGGCTGCGGCTTAAAGACGCGCCAGTTTGCCCTCATTGCGGGCATGTTGAAAAAGACGCATGGGAGATTGACTTTGGCGGGGTAGAGGGAAGCACTCAACATTCTTGCGGAGAGTGCGGCATGGAGTACGACGTTTTCCGCGAGGCGACTTTCTACTACACCACCAGCAAGGTGTCGAAATGACTGGATCACCCACCCTGAACGAGAGCAATGCCCCTATGGACGACCTGACCGCTACCCGGCTGTGCGCGGAGGCGATGGGGTACACGATCTGGTCTTTCCGCGAGTCCAGCCCTGACCGATCCGCCATGCTTATCGTCAACGAACTGCGCGCCGCCTACGACCCCCTGAACGACGATGCGCAGGCTATGGCGCTGGTCAAGCGGTTTAACCCAGAGATTTCACGAAGCAAAGGCGGTAGCTGGTTGGTTCGTGACTACCGCAGCGGGACATTCTTGGAGGATGCCGACCTTAACAGGGCAATCGTGATGTGGATTGCTGTTATACGCGAGGGGAGCGATTGAATGAGCTGGCACTTTTCGCGGGCGCTGGAGGAGGCTTACTTGCAAGCCGCATCATCGGCTGGCGAACTGTCTGCGCCGTTGAGGTCAACCGGAACAGACGGGCCATGCTCTGCGCCCGTCAGGACGATGGATGCCTTGAGCCGTTCCCAATATGGGACGACATCCGCACCTTCAGCGGAATCGAATGGCGGGGTCGTGTTGATGTGGTATCTGGCGGGTTTCCATGCCAAGCCTATTCCACGGCAACTCGAGGCAAAAGCGTTGCGGATGATCTCTGGCCGGAAATGCGACGGGTCGTGGCAGATGTCGCTCCCCGGTACGTTTTTGCCGAGAACGTCGCCAGGAGAGCGATTGACGCAGCCTGCGACGACCTTGAAGCGATGGGTTACAAAACCCGCGCAATTGCCCTTTCAGCGGCGGACTTGGGTGCTGACCACATTCGGAAAAGATACTGGCTTTGTGCATACACCGACAGGGGCGGCGAACTACTCAGCACCGTCAATGCAGAAGCATCCAAATTGCAGGGAATTTGTGAAGGTCTTTGGCAGACCGACCCCAGAGATCCAAGAGCATCTAATGGATTGGCCTATCGGGTGGACAGGCTTGATGCCACTGGGAACGGACAAGTGGCAATCGTGGCTGCGGCTGCATGGAGGATTCTGATGGCTCCTATTGCAAACGAGGCCGATTAGAGTCTCCCCGCAGGCATTTCCTCCCCTAGCCTGCGGATTTGGCCCCCGTTCTAACGGACGGGGGCCGTTTTTTACTTGCGGTCGGAGATTACAACTTGCTGGCAGGCGGTCAGTTGCAGCACTACTTGGTCTGCTCTGGCGGCTTCGGAGACAAGAAACGTAGCAAGTTGGTCTGAAAGTCCGCCGTCCGAGGCACCATCACTTCGGCTGGGGGCGGCGGGAGTACCGGAGGCGGGATCACCACAGGCTTTAGCGCCTGGGTCACGGAGCCGCAAGCTGCCAGAGCGAATAGCGTTGAGAGCAATAGCAGTCTTAGCCTGGGCATCGGTCAGCTTCCCTTCGTAATCGTTGGCAATCGCCGCGACCGCTTGCGAATGGGCCTGCTCTTGGGCGCGGTACTTTTCCTGCGTGGCTTGGGCAACGGCTGCTGCTTCGTTAGCACTTTGTATGTCTCTGGCGGCGTACTCGGCGCGGACATGATCCGCCCCAAGCCGGTAGCCTTGAAATCCTGCGGCCCCGAGTGCCACCAATCCCGCAATCGCTGCCACAAGATAGATTTGAACATTTGGCACCTATGCCTCCGAGAACATTTCCGCCTCACCAGCGCGGCGCTTCACAAGTCCGGGCAATACCTGCTTTCCGGCGTGCACCCATCGTGCGAATTGTTGCTGTGCAGCACCATACTTGCCTTGGTTGAGCAGGGTCAGCAAAGTTGAAGTCCTCAGCGCATTGGCCCCTAGATTGAAGCAAAACGAGGCTAGAGCGTCGAACTGCCCTTGGGATAGGGGAACGTGTACCAGATCGTCCAGAGCCTCGTAGACGGCCTCAAGATCGTCCTGTAGCCAATTATCCGCCTCTGCCTGCGTACAGGTCATCGCGGCGTGTACGCCTTTGGTATGCCCGTAGCCAATCGTCCAGACCCCTACTGAGTCCTGGTAGGCCGAAAGCCTGCATCCCTCTGCCTGCTGGATAAAGTGCAGCCCGTCAGGCGAAACGCGGAATGGCTTGCCGGGTAGGGTATCGTCAGGATCGCTCATTGGGGTCTTTTTGGTAGGCCATCTCGCGGATTGTCTCATCCTTGTCGTGGCTGCTGCGGGTGCTGCCGATCCAGTATGCCAGAACCAGCCCAAAGGCTGTGTCCAGCGTGCCGAGTATGCGCCCAAGGATTACATCGTCCAGCGCCTTCGGATTGCCAAACCAGAGAAGCTGCGCGTACATGCCTAGAGCGGACACGATGACTACCGCCGACAGGATGGACGGCATCCACGGGCGCGGCGGAATCAGCTTTTCAAGGAAACTGCCCACCCTAGTTCCACTTTATATGCTGCGTAACCCATGCCGCCGCGCCACCGATAAACACAATCACCGCAGATCCCCACTTTATCAGCACCACGGCCCCCTTGGCCTGCTCAAAGATGTGCCGAATCTCTTGCACTTCCTGCCGATGTGCGGCCAGATCAATTTTGAGTTCTGCCATGTCTCGCAGCAAATCAGACCATTTTCGCGCTTCCAATTGGCGCAACTGTTCCGGCGTGAACTCGTCAAACCTCTGTGCAGGCTTTTGCAACATCGGACTTCCTTTCTTATTTTTTGGTTTTCTTCCAGCCTTCCCATAAATCCCGCAGATAGGTTGAGCCTAGATGGTCTTTCCCTCTGCAATGCTCGTTTTCGTGGCGCACCAGACTGGTCGTTGTAAAGTCTTGGTCGAACCACTGTTCGCATGTCATTTTGCTGAAGTCAATCACCGAGCAGGCCATTGGCGAAGCAAAAGCAGGAGTCCATCTAACGCACTGGTCGCGCATTTCCTTCGTGCTGACGTAGTGCGCAATCACCTTTAGGTCAGGCCAATCCTTGGGCGGCGCGGCATGTCCGATGGTAGTGCATCCAGAGAGCATTACTACCAGCAACGCAACGCGGCTCATTACGCGACCCTTATCGCAGAAATAGTAGAATCCTTGGAGTTCCCCGTCGCGTTAAAAATGATCTTTGAATCTGTGCGGCTTGGATCGCGGGCAGAGATACGCAGGTTCCCAACCGGCCCAGTGATGTACCCTGAAAGTGATGCACTGACGTTTGCGCTTGCATCTGGGATGTAGACGTTGGTGGACGCAATCAGCGTTGTTCCATCCCACAGCTTAAGGTATATGTTTGACGCGGCAGAGGCAAACAGCGTCACAGTTCCAGAGGCGAACCACGTTCCGCTAGTCCCGTTCGCCGCACTCGGGCCGTCGAAATAGTTGCCCGTGTTGTTGAGCGTTACATCTGCTCCAAGGCTGTTCGTAACCGGAGCCTCTGCGCTGATGAGGCTCTTGCTTGCGTCGGTCAAAATTCCACGGCTTGCGGTCAGATTTGAGGCGGTAATAACACCAGTCACGCCGAGGGTTCCGGGCAAACTCAGACCGGCAGAGGAAAGCGTTGCAGACACCGTGCTGCCGTTGACGAACTCTGTTTTGTTTGCCTTGGTCGCGTGAGTGCCGCCGTAGACTGTGATGTACGAATCCGCCGCCACGTTCTGCATCGTGACGGAGCCAGCCGTAGTCCCGCCAACAAGCGACGGGTTGGCGGCCGTCATCGTGATGTTGGAGGCAACGCCAAGAGCGCCTGTCGGACTCCACGTTCCAAGCTGAGTTCCGTTTATGTTGAACGCGATACCCCCCGACAAAGCCGCGTCAATGGAGCCGATAAACAGTATGTCAGCCGCGCTGATGCCTAACATCCGTGTGGATGTGTCAGCGAAATTTTTCCCGCGCAGATAGGTCGCGTTGTTCTGCTGGATGTCGCCAGTGGCCGCAATCGCCGCGAAGTTCGCTGTGCCAGTTAACGTCGGGCTGGCCGACATGACCACGTTGCCGGTGCCCGTGATCGCGTTCGATACAAGCCCCTTGCTGCCGTCAGAGAACACAGCCTGAGAAGCCGTCAACGAGGAAAGGATCGGCTTTTCGGTGAACGTAGCCACCCCGGTCACAGCAAGCGTGGACGAAAGCGTTGCGGCCCCGGTCACAGCAAGCGTGGACGAAAGCGTTGCGGCCCCTGTCACGGCAAGCGTCCCGCCAACCGATGCATTCCCGGTCAACGTCACCGCGCCCGTCACCGAAAGCGTCGAGGCCATCGTCACCGCAGTCGCAAACGGTATCGTCCCCGTAGTCGTAGTCTGCCCGTCCTTGCAGATCGTGTTAGACAGGCCACTTGCAATGTCAGTCTGCACCGCGTTCATCACAGTGCTGCTGATCGTTGTGCCAGTCACAAATGGTGTGCCTGGAGTGTATAAGTTGAACGTGCCGGAACCATTGAAAGCCAAAGTAGCCTCCCCTATGAACCAATATCAAAAATGCGAAGGTGCGGAAATAGCATTACGTCCATTCCCTGAATATGCGCTTCACAGCGTCAACGATCAATCTCCAGCCTGACCGCCCATCAACCGACATCGGCTCAATCAGCAACGGGATCACCGAGCAGCCGACCGCGAACAGGCTGTCGGATAGCGGTATTCCTAGCGCGTCAAAGTTCATTTCGGCTCGTCCTGCATGAGATACGTTGCACCTACGCCGCCTGCCGTACCGAGCGCGGGGCCAGCTTTGCCGCCTGTGTAGAGGGCGCGGGCAAGCAAGGATTTTGCTAGGTCGCTAGTGTTTACAATCATCCCAGCGCCAAATGCGGGGTTATGAACCATTGAAACTGCTGCTGGCAGAGATACCGGATTGTTGTTCCCGCCAACATAAGCGCGGCGCTCTGTGACGTTTAGCGCGTTCCAAATGTCTGAGGCGCGTTTATTAAGCGGGGCAACGGCTGGAGCGCCTCTCTCAATTTCCTCTTTCAGCCCCATCGCCAAAGCCTTTTTTGCAGCATCATCGCCCTGAGAAAGAGCGCCATACTTGTTCTTCAGTTCTTCGTAGAGCGTCTGCTTGTATGCCTGTGCTTTGGAAAGCGGAATGTTCTGCGGCACAAGCGGGTTAGACATAAACTCGTTGTAGACACCCTCCATTGCAGAACGGGGGCCGCTAGGCAAAGAGTTAACGTCCTCAAGCTTGTAAATACCGTCAACGATTCTGGACGGAGGCGCATTTTTGGGAATGGTTGCAGTTGAATTTGCGAGTTCAGCCGCGACACGGCTGTTTAAATTGGTTCCGATTCCACGCAACTTCTCCATCCCGCCGCGACTGACGTTGATGCCTTCTTCCAGCATCGTTTCAATAGCGCGATCACCTTTGCCCTTAATGAAGTCTTGCGTGTTAGGCTTCAGGGCTTTCTGCATCATCCACTTGCCAGTTCCTTGCGCCGCTTGTTTGGCCCCGGTTCCAACCGCGCCCCCGATCCCGCCGCCCATAAGCATCTGCGCCCCTTCCAGACCAGCATTCGTAGCAGCACCCAATCCAGCCGCAAACGGAGCCGGAAGGTACTTAGCCGCCGCATCGTTCACCGCAGCACCAGCGTTGTACGGAGCCTGCATAATCTCGGCAGCTACGTCTGTGCCGCCATCAACTGGCATGTAGGGCGCTACTTGGGAACTGAACGGGCTTACTGGCTCGTTGCGTATGCCAGATGGAGCGCCTGAAGCCTGTCCAGCAGATCCAAAGCCTTTCGGAACGCCCCCACCGTAAGGCCCTGGTTGATTTGAGCCGTCTGCTTTTACCTTTGCAAACGCCTCTGGAGTCATGCCTCCAGCCTTGGCCTCCAACTCGGCCATTCGGCGCAGCGCCATCAGTTCTTCACGGTCGCTCATTTTCTGCCGAACCTGCCACGCAGCGCGTCAAGTTCCTGCTGCTCTTGTTGCGACAGATTCCCGGCCCCATACGGAGGCTGCGAACCGGCATCTTCGGACGGGAACTTAAATCCTTTGAGCGATGAGTTCTTCTCAAAATATCCCCTAGCCGCCATCGAATCGTCAGTCGCCCTTTTAACGTCAAGTTTCAACGCATCAAGAACCTGTTTGCGGCCTTCTCGCGTCCGAGTGAGTTCAGGAAGAGGACGACCAGCCGCCAACAGGTCAAGGTTTGAAACGCCAGTACCAGAGCCGTAATCCTTACTCGCAAGGCGCTCCTTCATCAGTTCGGCAATGTGCGCGATGTATTCTTCAGAGTTGGCGGTTTTCTTGATCTGGACAGGCAACCCGAAAGCTTGGGCAACGCTGCTCAAAGTAGTTTTAAGTTCAGCCCCCGCAGCAGCATACGTCTTGTCGTCCGTGTTCAATTCCATGAGCCGATCAAGCCTGCGGTTTGTTGCGTTCAGGCTAGGGATCTTCTCCTCAAGTAGCTGCACCCTCTTTGCGTCGAGTTGTCCTTTTTCGCTCTGCGCGTCAAGAACGGGTTTTGGAAGCGTTTGGCCTGACGGAACATCAGGATTCCGCACCTCAAATGATCCTGGCCCTTGACGCAACTTTTCAAGTGCTTGCGCCTCAGTATCCACAACGCCACGGTTCGCAGGAACGGGTCCGAGCATTTTCACGGCTTCAGAGCGCGGCATCATCCGAGTGCCACCCTTTCCATCAGGCACGGAAACGAGGTCGAATTTCGCCTTAGCCGCTTCTTCGGCTTCTTTGACCCCTTGTAGCACCCCTGTAGCCCCCGGCATCGGAACAACGCCGGTAACATTGCCCCGTGCGTCTGTCGTGGGCAAAACGTTTTCGCCTAGCTTTGGTCGAGTAAAAACCGCCCCAACTCCAGGCTGATAAACAGAGCCTCCCTCTGAAACTGGAATTGGCTTGTTTTGTTGCTGAATTGCGTTAAACAGGGTTTTCCCCATGTCTCCAGCGCCGAGCAATTCAATCGGCGGCAATCCGCTTCCAAGCGGTGCTGCGCCTTCTGCTGGAGATCCAGTACCTTGTGCGGAACCTTGCGGCTGTCCCCCGCGCAACGCTTGCGTCAGCATCTGCATATCTGCCTGTTTAGCGACCTGCGCCATCCCCATTGCCTGCGTTGCTGGGTGCCTCATGTAAATACCCGGAATCGCCGCAGTATTCGGAGCGCGGGCTTCTTGAGGATCGAACGAATCCAGCCCTTGGTTGCTTTTCAGGATGTCTGAGTTTGCTGGCGTTCCGGTACGGGCATCCTCTGCCTGCCTCAAAACGTTCGCCAGATCCATCTGATACTTGCTTCCCAACGCCTTAGACCGCTCATCAGCCTCGCGTATCCCCTTCGCGCCCATGTAGCCCTGAACGGCCTTTGCCAGCCCCTCAACAGGCGACCGATAAATAGCCATGCCGCCGACAGTTTCAGTCGGGCCGAGTGGTGCCATTCCCTGCTGTTGCAACGCCTCTGCGTACCTGCGGCGGCGCTCAATGTCCGCCTGCTCAACCGCGTATTCGTTCGGGGCTTGATACATGTTTGCCATCAGAGCCTCCTTTTATTAGAAAAACCCGCCCAACGCGGAGCCTGCAATACTCATCAGCCCGTTATTGAAGGAGTTAGCCTGACCGACCCCGGAGTTGTATAGCCCCATGTCGTATTGTCCCTGTGACTGCGTAGCCCCGGAGTAATTCGGGCCGGTAGTAGTCTGCTGCTGCGGCACGTTGGCAAACTGCGGATTCGTCACCTGCGACGAACTACGCAAAGCGTTCAGCGTGTTCAACGGCTGGTTATACAGAGCCATCTGCTGCGCCAAAGCGTTCTGCGCCGCTTGGTTATTGAAGTTCCCAGAGGCCAAGCCCTGATTGAACTGCTGCCCAGCCGCCTGATTCCCAAACGTCCCCTGCGCCTGCGCTTGGTTGAATCCGGTCTGGTTCGCTTGCAGCCCCATGCCAAACTGCGCCTGCTGGTTTGCCAAGCCCTGATTCACCGCATTCGCCTGCGCCTGCGTGTAGGCATCGTTGCGACCGTAATTGAAGTCGCGCATGGCATTGGTGTACGCCTCGCTACCCGGAGCCAGCCCCTGGTTACGCAACTGCGTTTCCTGCATCTGCGTGCGCTGGTTCCACTGCGGGTCAAGGCGGGACGTAGCCGCTTGGTAGGCTTTGTCCTCCGCGTTTTGTCTAGCAGCAGCATCAGCGGCGGGGATCGCCGCAACGCCGCTGGTATCGAAACTGGTGTTTATGTTTGGCTGGTTGACGCTCCCCTGCACCTGTGGCCCGGTGTAGTTGAACGGCTGGCCCATCTTGTCAGCCACATTGCTAGTCGCGCCCTGCTGCAACGCCCCAACGCCAAGCTGCGATTGATTCAGGTTGTCGAGAAGCTGCTGCCCAGTGGGGGACAGGCTGATATTCTGCGACCACGCGGAATTAGGGTCGTTCGGATCGGCCTGCGAATAGACCGATGAGCCGTAGGGCGAATACTGGTTGACGCGGTTGGCTTTGGTAGCCTGCTGCGCGGCGGCTAGGTTTCCAGCAGCAGTGGCTTGAGCAGCACCCGTATAGTCAGGGGCCGCAGGGGCAGCCGGAGCGTCCTTCCACAACACACGGCTAGAGCCGTTGGGCGGGGTGAACCAGATCGGGTCATGCAGCGCGTTTTTCATGCTCGAACCTCATTCCGAATGATCCGATAATATTGGCTTGAACCTATCGAAAATGATTTTTGCGTTTCTTTTGGATGAATCCCGTAGGAGTGGATTCTGCGTATCTGTGCAACATCCAAGTCGCTGAGTTTGCAAGACGGGCTTTGTTCTCCAGGCATAGAACCACCGGATTGCCTATTTTTTGAAATCTTGTCCCGTATATTGTCTTGTGTAGTGCCAGCAAACAGATGCTCAGGATTCACGCATTTTGGATTGTCGCAACGGTGGCATACGCACAACTCAGCCGAAATTCTGCCGTGGACAAGCTGATAAACTGCGCGGTGCGCTCGCCTTGTTCCGAATGCACTTTTAGGCAAAACTCCATATCCGCCGCGTGCGAGATATAAAGGGCCTGTCCATTCGATGCACCCGTTTTCTGCGGGAACAGTTTTCTCCTTTATAAGTTCAAGGAGATTAAGCGGCGATCTTTTTCTCATGCGTCACCTGTATGAATCTGCATTGATGCCGAAACATTCGGTACACCAAAAGATCACCTGTAGGGTGAGCACTTTCTAATCTGCATTCTAATTCAAAACCTAGATGCTTGACAAACCTATTGGAATCTGTATTTTTCTGACCAACACAAACGGTGATGCGGTCGCATTTCAACTGGTTAAATGGGTAGTCGAAGATCGTCCACAGGTACTCCCGAGTCAGCCATTTACGGCTTCCGTCCGAGGCAATGTGGCATTCCACGTTTGGCCCGTTCCAGTTCGCATAGGCTACTCCGGCCACTATTTCCCCGTTTTTCTGCCATCCGATCCCGATTTCCGTCCCAAAACACCCGAATTCTGACGTTTTCCGTGCCACCCACTCGACAACGCCTTTGCCGAGAACGAGCATCAGAGTATGCCTCCGCCCTCATAGACGACTGTTGTGTTGACCCAGGCGGTCTGAATATCCTTGCTGGCCGTCTTGAGATGCGGCGCTGCCCAGTACCCAATCCCGGTGCAGCCCTGCCAGTTCTTCAGCACCGAAGTCCCGCCGCCCCAGATCCCGGCATCCCACAGCGCCGTATCCCAGACCCCGTAGGTCATGCCGACGAACGTAAGCGTAGCAATCGGGTCGGTCAGGTCAAAGTCGATGTTCATGTTGGCATTGACCGAGGGCGACCCGTCAGACTGCAAGATAGGCCGCATCATCGTAAACCGCTTCTGTACTTTGTCGTTGCCGAAGTCGTTGAAAGCTTGCAGCCCGTTCGTAGTGATGTTGGTATTGTTGTCGGCGTACCCAGACCACGCCTTCGCAACGTAGGTCGAGCCGCCAAAGAAAATGTCATCCCCGCACAGTTCCCAGCATGACGCTTCCCACCCGGTGAAGTTGCACCATGCCCAATCGCCGTTGCCACGCTTGATCGTGGACATGACGTACTGCTGCTGTCCCTGCCCCTCCTGAATAGGCACGTTCAGGATGAGCATGTTTTCACGCGGGAACGGGACTAGCTGCCAGCCGTAGTTGTCTTGGTATGAACTGATTGCCTGCGAAATTGCGTACTGGATTTTATTGGACAGCGCGGCCTTCGGATTGACCCTAGATGACTGCAAAGCCGCAGCCATCGAAATCACCCCGTCCTGCGTAATAAGCAGCAGATCGCCAGCGAACTTGATTGCGCACCTACGTCCAATCGGAGAGCCAATCCAGAAGTTGCCGATCAGCGACCACGTTGTTGAAGATGCCGGGTCTGTGCCGCGATACACAAGCACTTCGCCCTCAGAAGTAATGAACACGGTCATATCGTCCATGCCATAGCCAGCATCCATCGTCCACGTTGCCATCGCCATCAAATACCCGCCGCGATAGCAGAACGATGAAATGTCAAACGCAGTCGCAGCGCCACCAATCGCGCCCGTGGGCAGATACCAAGCCTTCAGCGTGTTGCTTTGAACGAACCAGACACGGTTATGCGACAGCGTGATCCCGATGCATGTCTGCGTATTTACCCCGGTCACATCGTAGGGCGCACCATCGCCGTCCTTGTGCCACGCAGAGCCGTCATAGACTTGCATCTTGTCCGCGCCGTTCACAGCCTGGAGATAGCTGCCGCCCGCAGTTGTATTGTTGACGTACTGCCATCGAGCGTTCGTCAGAGCCGTAACATCAGCAGCGCCGACCGCCCCACTCGCCGTCACGTTGTATATCTGCGTCCCCGCTGCGGCAAACTTCTTCTGCGTTGCGCCACCAGAATACTGGAAAATCGTTTCAACAGTTCCGGTAATGCCCGTAGCCCACTTTATGTATCCGCTCCTGACTGCAACCGAGGTAGGCGACGGGAACAGGTTTTCCAGATACACCGCATCCTGCGGGTTCATGTTTGCCAAAGCATCCCGAGCGTTCCAGCCCAACGTAGGCGCTGCAACAGTCATCGCCGTGCTTTGGGCGCGCATTGGCGGTCGTGGGCGGCGGGCAATCATTTACGATCCGTACCCGCTGTCCGGGAGGTTGGCTGAAGTAATCAAAATCCCGCTCACGTTCGGCATGAAACTAAGCGTCTGCGATCCTTGGTCGTTGCCAAACGCAATCGAAAGCTGCTTCTCGTAGTCGGCGCGGAATACATCGCCAAAGCCTTTCACTTGAAAATACTTGTGCTTCAGACCCTCAACCATGAGACGGTCAGGGAAAACGCAGGTATCAGTGTCCAGCACTAAAGAAGTCTGCGCCGTACCCCCAGCCGATTCTGCCCAGCCGTTGGAGATGTACTCAAATCCAATTGTTTCGGCAGACGCGACGAACGGCCAAATCTGGAAGAAGTCTCCGAAGATGCGATACCGGATGCGCGGCCCGGTCGAGATGTACCCTGAAATCAGCCATTCCCACTGCTGGGCGGTCTCCGGCCCAAGCATCTCCCAGTGCTTCGTCTTGTCCCAGTGCGTGCGGTCGATCTGCCGGTCGTAGTCGGACGGCATCGCATACTTGACCTTCGTGAACGTGTACGTTCCAGAAGTGGTCGAAGTCGCAGGCTGGGAAAGCGTTGCAGTCGTGCCATCGACAATCGCGCTGATGTAGCACGCTTGGTTTATGCCAGGGCCGGATACGCCATAGGTATTATCAATTGTCGCAGTAGAACTGAGCGTCAGCGCGGTTGAATTGATAACCGTGCTGCCCGTCAGCGTAGTCGTGGAAACCGTGACGATATATTGCTTATTCAGCGCCTGCCAAATGAACTCGCGTTGCAGCGCCTGCCCAAGACCGTTCAGCAGGTAGAACTGCTGGATCGTGTCTTGGTTGCTGCTACTGGCTACGGCTTGAGGAATGGCACCGCTGCCCATTTCCCCTACTGCCGCCTGAATAATCTGCAACATCGTCATCGACATGGCTATTCCTTGACAATCGCCCGCATGGTTACAGACTGCCCTTTCGGGTCAGGCTCAAGTTCTTCAAGCACTTCGCAGATTGTCAGCGCACCAACCCTCTGCCATCCGTGGATCTCATTGCCGTTTTGATCGCCCTGAAAGCGAATGTAGTCGCCACCAGGCGAGGCCATATCCGGGTCGATCACGACTTGGTAATACTCTGCGGGGCGCATACCGGAAATAGGCGTGGCAGGGCCAAAGCAGACAATGGCCCGTGTTCGCCCTTTCAGCGTCAACAAATCCATTGTCACCGAGTCGCTCATACCTGCGCCTCAGTATTTTTGACCTTCTTCCCGCCAGCCTGAGAGGCCACCAGTTCTTCGAGCTTCGCAAGCCGTTCCTCCAACGCCTTTTTCTCGTTTTCGGACTTTTCCAGCGCAAGGCGCGTTTCGTCGCCCATGCGGTTACGCAGCGCAACACGGGCCTTTTCGCGCAGAGACACGCCGCCCATGCCGATTCCTTGAATCTGGCGGTCGGACGCGCCTGCAAGCTGCTCAACCGTCTGGAAGCGCATATACAGGAGTTCGCGGGCCATATCAGCGTTGCATTCGTCCCACTCTGAAATCTTCCAGCCGGGAATATCTTCTTCGCCTCCGATCAGACCCTCCGAAATCTGCCATGCCATCCACTGACGCGGGAAACGCTGTTTGTGCGCCTCTTGAACCGCCGTTTCGTAGATGGAAGTCTTGTCGCCAGGAACCATGATGCGGACGAACGGCTGCTTTGGCAGTTTCACTTCGACCTTGCGCTGCTGCTCCCTGCTTTTCTCCGCAGAGGCCCAAGCGTCAACAGGTTCGTTCCAGTAAAACTCCACATACAGTCCGCTGTCAGGGTTCTTCGCCCCGACAAATTCGGAATTGTTTAGATCAGATGCCATTGCCATTTTGTTTCCTCAAGTAGTTGAGAATTGGGCCAGTTGGGAACCGGCGAAGTCAGGCCCGTAAAAGTCCGCCAGTTGTTCTTCCCTTTCGGAATGCACTTCAAAACCTAGTTCGCTGGCGACATGCGGCAGCAGCCCATCGCCGTACACGACAATCTTTGCTCCACCATCGCGCAATGCGGGTGCGATCAATTTGAAGTCCTCGACCTGTACGGCAAGCCACGGGGTAGTCTTGAACCACTTTCCAAGGCAGTACACGTTCAAAGGTTGTTCCTCTACAACGCTGGTCTGGAAGTGCGAGGCATCCCCTTCGTAGGACGAATCCGCCCCGAAGATATGCATTTCTCTGTATCCCATCGCAGCCGCAATGAACATCCCGCGTACAACCGCAGCAGAACCGCCGTTGATAATCGGCTCCGGCTTGTTGTACTCGTCCAGCAAGTCAGGAAGGCACTCGTCACCTCCGGCGTGCCATACGGTCACATCGTATCCAGCAAAGCGATCAAACACTTCAGGATGGCACCGCGAGGCGAGTAAATACTCAACCCCTTTGGTCGGAGTGATAAATTTATTTACCACTTTGTCAGCATCCCAAACCATCCCGAAATCGGGCTTACGATTGTTGCGTACCAAAAAGTCATGGGCCGCATTACAAGCCAAGACATCCCCCTTGGTCTTGTGAAACTCCCGCCGCAGTGAAGGGCCGGAGCCGCAAATAGAAAGAACGCTTCCACCCTTCGTCAGCAATCGCTTGTTGAAGGTTTTGTACTCCGTGGAAAGCGTCCGAATGAGATTCGCCCGGATGTTTTCGGGTGTCTCGCAGATTTCGGTCGCCAATGACAGGGGCGCAAGCATATCGCCGCTATGTGCCCCCATCACCGGCCACGTCATCTTAGTTACCAGCCCCAACGCACTTCGGCCACGTCACGACAGCCAAGTACGTCGAAGCGACAGCGGTGGTGCTGGCCGTCAGGAGAGCGATGCCCGCCAGCGTGCCCGAGGACGCGGTGGTGGACAGCTTGCCAGAGGTCGTCGCCACATACAGCACGGCTTGCAGTGTCGAAGTAGCCGACACCTGAACCGTCATGGGCTGGCCGTTGATCGCCACCCAGCCGTACTCCAGATCGGCAAACGCGCACTGCGCAAAAGCCAATTCTGAGCCGGTAGCAGCAAGCGCAGCCGTTGCGCGGGTTCCGGTGCCGGAGGTCGTGATCGCAACCAGATCCCCGTTGGAAATCGCACCGTTCGCAAGGATGTAAACCCACTCGCCACCGTTGTTAGCCGGAATGCGGCTCAGGGGGGCGAACTGCGGAGAGGTTCCATCCGTAGTCGTGAAGCGGGCACCAATGGTGCCAGTTGTCGGAAATGACATGATGTTTTCTCCTTAAGCCTTGAGAACGCCCTGGAGGAAACTGTTGGAGCAGGTAAGGTTTCCCGCCCACCCGATCAGTTTCACCACAGCATCCTGGTTGACAGCCTGACGGTCGCCGCCGATGGCCGTGAAATGGCGGTCCTTGTGCGGACGCATGAACATGTACTTCGTGTTCAGGAACCACATGTGGGAAGCCGTCGCACCCGTCCAGTTGCCGATGGAGTCACCGCCCGTGTACGCACCGCCGTCCAGCACAACGTCAGCCGACTGACCGCCACCGTAAAACTTCAGGGAGGCAAAGCCAGAACCGGCATCGCCGCTGCCGTCATCCGAGGTAACGCGCTGGATGGCTTGCAGGGCATTGACGTAATACTGGTAGTAGGTGTTATCAGCGACGATCAGGTCGGTCTTGTCCGAGCCGCGCACCAACTGAATCGCCAGCGCAGTCATGTAGGCGATGATGTTCGCCGCCGACACTGCCGCACCGCCGTTGGTCACGCCAGAGTAGGACTTCGACTGCCAGAACGAGAACGCCGAGCGCGAAATGCCGCCATACGTCCCACTGGTCGCCGTATCCGGCACCGCAGCACCCAGACCCGTCAGGTTCTTGCCGCCGTTTCCGGTGCCGTCACCATACACGTCCGATCCGATGCGGTTGAGCAGTTGCCCTTCCGCGACTTCGATGCGGCCTTCCATCAGGTCGATGAACGCTTCTTCGCCCGAGTTTTGCAGCATTTCCAGACCGCTCATCGTCACCGCTGCCGCGTACTGGGCAATGGAGAACTGCGCGGCGCTGATCGGGGAGTTCTGCGCGATGTTGATAATCTCGAAGCCGCTATACGAGTTAACGTTCGCGGTGGACGAGTCGTTGTAGGCGATTTCTTGCAGGATCACGTTTCCGCCGCTGAACGGCTTGACGTTCCCACGCTTATCCAGCCTACGGATGAGCGCGTTGTTGTTGGTGAAGTTATCCGCCAGGGCACGCGAACGCGATTGGATCGTCGTTGCGATGATGTCGGTAACTGCACTGTTGGCGAAGGCCATTTGTCAGTTCCTTTTCACGATTGATTAGACTCTTGCGCCGCCCATGACGGAGCGTGTTGCCTCAGTCAGAGCCTCGCGCACGCTTTGTTTGCCTGACGATACCGCCACCTGTGCCGGTGTTGCCGACCGGGGGGAAATCGTATTGGCCCGTGCCACCTGTGCCGTTTTCTGCGCTACCGCTGCACGCTGGGCCTGTTCCGCTTGCGTCTGCTGTTGTTGCAGTGCTTGCGTCAGGAAAGCGTGTTCGGGCGCTTGAAGGGCTTGCTGGTAGGCATCGTCAAGGTCAGTCGCTGCGTTCGTCTCAAGGAGTTGAGCCATCGTTGCTCTGACGTACTGAAAAGCCGGGTAATTCTGTGTGTCGCGCTCCATCGACGTTACGGTCTGTTTGACCTCGCGTTGAGTGAGCGCCTGTTCTACAAGTGCGTTGATGTCCGGTGCCTGCTGCTGTTGGGGAGCCTGCGCCGGAGCCGATTGGAAATATTGTTGTTGCGCTGCGGGATCGTACAGAGCCTGCAACGGGATGCCGTAGTCTTGGAGCAGCCGCGAAAACTGCTGCACTTTTTCTTGCGGGGAGCCAAGCGCAAGGGCGCGGTGGGCACTCAACAGGCGGTGCACCATCTGCGGAGCCTGGATGCCGTGTTTCTCCATGTCCTGCTGGAAGGGCGCTATGGCCTCTAGGAGCGGCTTGGCGCGTTCCGCCTCCTGTTTATAGGTACTGACCCCACCCGCGAACTGCTGTTCGCGCTGAACGTTGTATTCGGCCACCTGACGGGCTTCCTGCGCGGTCAAAGGCTGGTTCTGAGCCATTTTGTCCCACAGGGGCCACATTTCCTTCTTCCAGCTTGAGGGGCGCGGCAGGGGCGCAATGGCGGGTTCGGCGGGCGCAGGAGTCTGTTGAGCCGCGATGGCGGGGGAACCAGCGTCCGGCGTGGACTCCTGCGCTGCCGAATCCTTTGAAGCTTTTCCGGGGAGCAGTTTCCCGTCAGGGGCGCGAGAACGACCCGCCGTTCTACCGGCCTTGGCAGGCTCATTGGATGAGCCACCCCCAATGTCGGTTTCTACAGGCGCAGCAGTTTCTGCCGCAGGAGCAGCCGTTTCCGGCTCTGCTTCTGAGTGCTGGGCAATGCTTTGGGTCAGGGCTTCACGCAGGGTAGCCTGCGCTTCTTCTTGTGCCATTGTCGTTCTCCATGAGAGCCGTTAGGCCCGTAATCGGATTGCGCTGCCATCCCGGCAGTGCTGTTCCGCCTATTTGCGTCTGTACTGCTCCTTTACGCGCTGCATACTTTCCACCAGATCACGTTTTACACCTTGCGGCTTGTAATTGCCATAAGGCTTCAAATGATGCTGCTGGTCGCCAACTTCGATCAGCCTGTGCTGCTTCAGGTGCGCCTTATGCTCTGCGCGGCCCATAATCATTGAACCGTCTACCATCGACTGATACGGCTCAATGTCGCCAATTACCATTGACGGCGACACGATGATCCGCTGCATCGGCTTGTCGTGGCATTGCGGCAGATCCTCGTCGCGCCGGTCAATGGAACGGATAATGTCCTCAGTCTTGAGGCATGTTCCGCACTGGGTCGTATAAACAGGCATCAGATAATCCCCGCCCAGGCACCGCCTGACTTGAAGTAAATGTGAGTCGCCACCCCGCCGTCCGACCGGAAGTAGTAATTCCCGTTTGACCCAAGCCCAGCACCCGGCGCTCCCGCTCCGTACAGCAATGCCGCCGTAGTGCCTGCCGAAGCAGACTTCACCACGGCCCCTGCAATGAGCGTGTAGAGGTCGCCCTGAGTGGTGTCTACCACCAAAGGCGTACCCGGCGATGGCGCTCCAATCCCCTCAAACGCAGAGGCTGCGGGAACTCCGGCAGATGAGCGTACTTCAGCCATTTAGGCGGACTTGGTGATCGCCCAGAGACTTGCAGCGCCGCCGACAACGCAGGTGTACTCAATGGTCGAGAACAGCGTTTGCGTGGTTTCGGTGCCGACCACTGCAAGGCCAAAGCTGGTGCCGGGGATCTGGATCGCACCGCCACTCGGGGGCCACACTTTGATCGAGGCGTTAGTGTCGTTGATGACCATCACCGAGCCGCCAGCCCCGCAGTTCGGGAGGCGCACGCCATCCGAGCCGGTCACGCGGTTAATGCCCGCAGCCAGTTCGGTTGCAGTGGCAAGGGACGATGACGAGGTTGCAGTGACGGCGGCGACAGTGCCGTTGCAGGCGACTGCTGCCGTGCCAGCCGACATTCCTGCACGGGTAAGTTCTACGGGCAAAGTCATTTTGATTCTCCTTAATGCAGTTGAGTTGCGATAAATATAACGAATTGCTCGTCTTCTTCCATCTGCTTCAAGCGCAGATCAATTGCATCCGGTTCTGTAGGAACGATGCCCTTACTTTTCTGTACTGGTACTCTTGGCGCAGGCCGTGCAACAACTGGCGGCGGCTCAACCTTTGGCTCCTCGACCGGCTTCGGAAACACAACGCCGAGCGCCTCGTCAAGCGCAGCACGCCGAGCCTGTTTGTCTGCTTTTGACTTGCCTGCCGTTTCGTCGCCATATTTAGCATCCTTCTTGCGCTTCCATTTACCGCCATCGTGCGTGTCGGAATTTTGCGTTCCCAACATGCCGAGATTCATCATCAGAGGCAGCAGCATCAGACCATCCCTCCAGGCGGTTGTTCAGGGACAATCCAAAGGCATGATTGTTCATCTAGCCCTGTTGCGTTATCCGGCCTCGGCGGGATGAACGCATCGCGCACAGAGTCGTAGGTGTAGCCGATCCCTGCGTAGTTTTTACGGAATGGGGTGCCGCCAAGAACATGAACCCCGCCGTGCGTGTTGTAGCTGCTTTGCAACCACTTACCGGGCAGTGTGTCGATAAAGTCCTGCTCCGCGACAATGACGCGCAGAACGACTCCATCAGCGTCTATTTCAGCGAAATGGCTCATTGGAATTGATACGCCACAATCACCACACCAGAACCTCCAGCGCCGCCCGTATTCCCACTCGTAGCGCCACCGCCACCGCCGCCAGTGTTCGCCGTTCCAGCGCCGCCAGTGCCGGTTGTCTTTCCATCACCGCCACCACCCAGCCCACCAGTTCCAGCAGTGCCACCCGCAGAAAAGTTAGAACCGCCACCGCCACCCGCATAGGTCACGGATGCGCCGGTAATCGAACTCGCAAGCCCTACCCCACCGTTTCCAGAGGTCGAAATCTTGTTGCCGTTCTGCCCGACCGCACCAGCGCCACCGCCACCGCCCGACGTAAACGGAGAGGGAGCCGCAGAACCGCCGTTTGTTCCACCGTCGTTGCCTTGTCCAGCCGTACCAGTGCCGCCGTTTCGGTTGCTGACGTTATCCGGCCCGCCACCACCACCAGAGCCACCGTTACCGCCTGCGACTCCGTTCTTCGCGCCAAAACCACCGCCGACCGATGTGATCGTGTCGAATACCGAGTTCGATCCAGCCGTGCCGTTTGACACGTTGTCTACGCCACCAGGCCCACCACCGCCGACAGTTACTGTGTATGAATTTACAGTGACCGCGTAGTTGTAGGTTCCAGAGTCGCGCATACCACCCGCGCCCGCGCCAGAGCCTGAACCACCGCCGCCGCCAGCTACAACCAGATACCAGACGTTACCGCTGCCGCTCGTTACGACAAAATTGTCGCTCGTCGTAAACGTGTGAATCTTGAAGTTCCCGTTTGTCGTAATTGTCCCACCAGTCGCAACAATAAAATTGCTGGCCGCTGGATCAATTGCAGGACTACGAGAAAAGGTTAAAGGAAACATCAGCTAAAGTTCCCAACTCCAATTGCGGACACGCTTGCTCCTGTCGTGACTTTCCATGCCCCGGATGTGCTGATAGCACCAATCGGAACCATAAACGGCACAAGGTTT
>Ga0075458_10000193_pt1 | contig 20129 bp, 22 predicted proteins | sample DEB3_08_DNA_FD_77576 | JGI IMG/M metagenome (GOLD analysis project Ga0075458, IMG submission 77576) | Aqueous microbial communities from the Delaware River and Bay under freshwater to marine salinity gradient to study organic matter... | ecosystem: Environmental > Aquatic > Marine > Coastal ... | reverse complement strand
GACGACCAGCGCAAGAAACGCAACGAGTGGACGTACACCTTCCCGGTTTCCGGCCCTGGGGTGTTCTACCCGCGAGATCACCTGGACTATCCGGCGGCGGACCTCTCCGGGTGTCGTCAGCTCGTGCGAGCACCAATCTCTGGTGTCGTGGTGGATGTTCGCGACACCGACAAATGGGATCCAGCCGTCGACAGCCCAGGCACGCGCGGAGGCCTCACCATCACTCTGCACGGTGACGATTTCGTGCGCTACTACTTCTCACATCTCGGACGTCTCATGGTGAAGAAGGGGCAACGCGTGGAGTCGGGACAAAAGATCGCCACCGTTGGTCAATCGGGCAACGCCAAAACCACGCTGTGTCACCTGCACTTTGGAATGTCGCGCATCTGCCCGATGTCGGAGCAGAACGTTCGACGTGGAGAGATTTGGCCGCAGCCGTACCTCGACGACTGGAAGCGTGGTATCAACACGTCGCCGAATAGTGAAGTACAACGGCTCAGTCGCACGAACCCGACGGCCTGTTTGCTTGCCGCTGCGGCACAGCGACGCGGTGGCGACGGCTGACTAGCGGTAGTACGGATTCGCACCACTTGCATGATCCGTGAGGTCACGCACACGCGAGATGCTGGTCACCTGTTCGGTGATGATCTTTTGCACACCTTCCAACATGGTTTGCTTGCTCATCGAGCAACCGTGGCAACCACCACCCATGGTGAAGTACGCGGTGCCTTCCTTGTCGTGGCCGGCGAAGGTCACGAAACCGCCATGTGCGGCCAGCATCGGGTTCACATCCACCGAAACGATGGCTTCGATCTGTGCTGAGGTTTCGTCATCTCGAACCAGGCCCTCCACCGCAGGCGCCTTGGGTCGATTCGGATTTCGCAACACCAGTCCGGCCTGCTCGCTGTAGTCGAGCTCCGAGCCTCGCAACGATTCAACGTCACTTCCGGGCATGATGAATTTGAAACCATCAATGGTGCGAACTTCGTCGGTGAATGCAGACTTCAAAAACTCCTCGAAGACGAGGTCGTAACGGAAGTCTTCACCCGGTGCCGAAACGATGGCGAGTCGCAGACCGAGCTTTTCGGCATCGGGCTCGGTGGCACGAAGTTCCTTCAATTTGGCGAGCGCAGTCGGGGTCACGGAAATGATGGTGTCGCGCGGACTCTCCGTTGCCAACGCCGCGTTCGGTGTCGCAAATGGCGACGTCTTGGTTTCCGACACGCCCCGCAGGCTACTGAGCCCGACCATCACCTCATGCAGTGCTGCCGTTAGAGTTTCGGTCACAAGCACGGGGAGTCCGACGATCTCGGACTGAGAGGGTGGAAGCGTCCACCGACCCGCAGACCTGATCTGGGTAATGCCAGCGGAGGGAGCAACATGACAATGGTTTCACCACCCATACCCACAGCCGTGGTGCTGCTCGGTGGAAACACTGCAGATGTTCGCTCGCTCGGAGTGCTCCCCACCAACACCCTCGTCGTTGCAGCCGACTCTGGGACGGAAATTGCTCGACACCTTGGCCTCGATGTGCATGCAGTTGTCGGTGACATGGATTCCATCACCCCAACGGCACTCGCGGCCCTCGCTGCACTCGGCACGGACATCGTCCGCCACCCAGTGGACAAGAACGAGAGCGATGCCGAACTCGCACTTCGCTACGCCATCGAGCGTGGAGCGCAACGAATCGTGCTGGTGAGCGGTGGTGGCGGACGCCTCGACCATCAACTCGCGCTCTTCGCCGTGATGTTCATCGACGATCTTCGCGAGGCGCATGTGGAGGCTCGCCTCGCCGGATCCCGCGCATACGCAGTGCGAGATGGTGGTTCCGTCACACTCAGGTGCAATCCGGGCGATGTGATCGGGCTTCTTCCCTTTGGTGGCGATGCACATGGAATCACCACGAACAGTTTGCAGTGGCCACTCTCCAACGAGTCGTTGTACGTCGCAGCATCACGCGGCATCAGCAACCGCGCCATTTCCGACGAAGTGACGATTGCGGTAGCCAGTGGTCGATTGATCGTCACCGTGGACTCCCCCGACGATAAAGAGGTGCGACCATGAGGTTCCGACTCCTGTTCGCAGTGGCCTGTCTGGCCACCGCCGCGTGTGCAACGGCGGAGAGCGGTGAGACCACACCAACCTCACTTCGACTTCTCGCCCACGATTCCTTCACGCCAACCGAAGGCATCTTCGACGCCTTCACCCAGGAGACGGGGATTCAGGTGGAAATCGTGCGCGGTGGTGACGCCGGCACACTCGTTACCAAGGCAGTCTTGGCTACCGGCAATCCCGAGGCCGACGTGCTTTGGGGCGTGGACAACACCTTGTTGTCGCGTGCACTCGACGCCAAGGTATTCGTGCCGTACCTCTCGGTGCACCGCGATGATCTCGAGAGTGCAGCCGTGGCGCTCGCGCCGAATGGCGAAGTCACACCAGTGGACTCCGGCGACGTGTGCATCAACTATGACAAGGCATGGTTTGCTGAGCGAAAATTCTCACCTCCACTCACCCTGCAGGCTCTCGCGTCATCCACCTATCGCAATCTGCTGGTGGTACCCAATCCGGTGTCGTCGTCACCCGGGCTTGCCTTCCTGCTCGCAAGCATCGCCGAGTTTGGTGATGCATGGGAGCAATGGTGGGCGACCCTGCGCGACAACAACGTGCTGATCGTCGAATCGTGGAATGATGCGTACTACGGCCACTTCACGGCGGCCTCCGATGGCACTCGTCCATTGGTCGTGAGTTATGCCTCGAGCCCCCCAGCAGAGGTGCTCTTTGCAGACCCTCGGCCTACCGAGGCGCTAACGGCAGTGGCTGCACTCACGTGCTTTCGCCAGTATGAGTTTGCAGGCATCTTGCGTGGCACACGATACGAGAAGGCCGCGCAACTACTGATCGATTTCTTGGTGTCTCCAACCTTCCAAAACGATCTACCGCTCACTCAATTCGTATGGCCGATCAACAGAAAGGCCGACGTGCCAAAAGAGTTTCTCGACTACGCACTCCGCCCGGAGAGTCCTCTCACGATTGATCCAGCCACCATCCCTGAGCGTCGCGCGGAGTGGCTCGATCAATTCAGTGACATCATGCTGCGATGATCATCACGCCCAGAATGCAAACCGACCTGGTTCATCGCCCTGCCCTGGGTCGTTGGGCTGCATTCGTCGTGGTGTCGTGGCTGGCGGTGTTTCTCGTGTTTCCCATGGTCAACATCGTCTCCGGACATTTGGCGCTCAGTGATGCCTCTCGAGTGCTTGCTCGGCAGTCCACGTGGCAGCTCGTGTGGTTTTCTGCTTGGCAGTCGGCACTCAGCGTCATAGCGACTTTCGCGGTTTCTGCACCGGTCACCTGGTTGATTGGTCGACATCAATTTCGCGGTCGGCGTTGGCTTCGTGCCGTCACCACGGTGGGTTTTCTTCTGCCTTCGGTCGTGGTGGCCACTGCATTTCTTGCCGTACTGCCACGTTCGCTGCATTACTCCGCTGCAGCAGTGATTGTGGCGCACGCATACTTCAACGTTGCCGTAGTGGTGAGAGTGGTGGGTGCCCGAGCCGAACTGTTGGATGCACAGCTTTCCAATGCGGCACGAACCCTCGGAGCATCACCGTTCGTGGTGATGCGCACCGTCACTTGGCCGCTCATCCGCGGAGCAATCTCCTCGGCAGCTGCGGTGATTTTTCTCTATTGCTTCACGTCATATGCCGTCATTCGCGTACTCGGCGGTCCGGGTCGCAACACCCTCGAGAGCGACATTGCTCTGCGTGCTTTCGGCATTGGTGATGTTTCCGGAGCGACCGTGCTCGCACTTCTGCAACTGGCCTGCATTGGTGTGGTAATCGGCGCGATTCGACTTCTCACACGCGGAGACATCACACATGTACGTGCCACCGCGCCAGTGCTTCCTGCCTTGCAACACCGATTCCGCGGTATTGCGCTCGTTATCTCGATAGGAACCATCGCTTTCGTCATCGCACCGCTGGTTGCCCTGTTGTGGCAGTCGGTCCACGTGGGCGATGCAGTCTCGCTCTCTGCGTGGCGCAACTTGTTCGACGGCACACTCGTGGACTCGGTATGGACATCGGCGCGCACTGCGTTGGTGGCTGGCCTGCTGGGTGTGCCGTTGTGCATATTGGGCACCCTCGCCGTTATACGCCTCCGCACTGGCGCCCGTGCGATCGATGTGCTCACATTGATTCCGTTGGCGCTGTCGCCAGTAACTCTGGGCTTGGGGCTCATCACCACGTTCGACGTTGGCTGGTTCGACTGGCGTGCGCAATGGTGGTTCGTTGCGATTGCACACACTCTGGTCGCATTCCCGCTTGGCATGCGCGTCTTGGCTCCTGCGTGGCGAACGACCCCCGTGTCGATGCACCATGCCGCCGCAGTGCTTGGTGCAAATGGTTGGCGGCGACTGTTCGATATCGACCTACGGCGAATGCGGCCTGCACTGGTCGCTGCACTCGGGCTGATCGTTGCCGTGTCGTTGGGCGAATTCGGTGCGGCATCGCTGTTGTCGCGCGACGGTGCCGAGACCATGCCGGTGACGATTTCTCGTTTGTTGTCGCGCACCGGTGACGTGGTACGTGCACAGGCATTCGCGATGGCTTCACTCCTCGTGCTCGTTTGTGTGATGGCACTCATTGCGGTGGAGTCGGCTCTGAAGAGAGGTGAGCATGCTTCAGGTCGTTGATCTCACGGTGCAACGCGGTGGACGTCGAGTCCTCGACGGCATTTCGATGTCGGTTCGGCCCGGTGAACGACTCGCGGTGCACGGCCCGAGCGGTTGCGGAAAAACCACGCTGCTGTATGCCATCGCCGGACTCCTCGATGTCCATCACGGTGTGATTCGCATCGGTGACCGTGATGTCACCCACATTCCCGCACATCAGCGTGATATTGGTCTGGTATTCCAGGACAATCAACTGTTCCCCCATTTTGACGTTGCAGACAATGTCTCGTATTCCCTCCGTGTACGCGGCATTGGGAAACGCGAACGCAGAAAAGTTGCCGAAGACTGGCTCTCCCGGTTCGGTCTCACCGGACTTGCCCGGCGAAGAGTCGCCGAGCTCTCCGGCGGTGAGGCCAAGCGTGTGGCACTGGCACGCACCATGGCAGCGGCACCGCGGGTGGTGCTGCTTGACGAGCCACTCACCGGACTTGACGACAGTCTGCATGAACGCCTCCTCGGCGATATTCGAGACATCTTCGACTCCCTCGGTACAACGGTGGTGCACGTCACCCACGATCGTGTAGAGGGTGCGGCTCTCTGTCATCGCTCCATCAATCTCGCCACATACCCAGCAGAATGAACTTCGTGACATCACCATCGTTTGTCGTTCGCCGAATCACCCTGGAAGAAGCAACGCCGGTACGTCTCGATGTATTGCGACGTGGAACACCATCGCGTGACGCCACATACGACGGCGACAACGAGCCGAGCGCCCTGCACATTGGCGCGGAAATGTCGGGCGCCGTTATTGCAACGTCCACATGGTTGATGCGACCGTGGCAGAACGACGCCGAGGCTCTCGCCGTGCAACTTCGCGGCATGGCGGTGCTCGATTCGGCACAAAACACCGGTGTGGGTAAGGCACTCATCGATGCCGGAATTGCACACGCCCGAAGCATTGGTGCCCGCTACGTGTGGGCCAAGGCCCGTGATTCGGCGTTGTATTTTTACGAGCGTTGCGGATTTTCCGTAGAAGGTGAGCAGTTCATCGAACCTGCATCAGGTGTGCCGCACCATCTCGTTGTACTCAACGTCCAGGGATAGAACCACCCGCTACCTATCTGTTACAGCAGCAGGGCTTACCCTTCGAATTCCACCATGGTGATGTATTGCGCAGTGGTGCCGTCTGCAAGCACTGCATCAAACTCCAGCTGCCATTCACCGGGTGATGGCACCGAGACGTCGTAGTGAAAGTGGTTGGCACCACTTTTCTCGAACACGAGATTCAGCACAGCAAGTTCGGGATCAGTTGGAGTCAAACTGCCGGTAACCGAATCCACCTGCTGCAACTTGCCACCGGGCGGAGCAAACTCCATATGAATGATGACGTCCCCAACCTTTGCGGGCTCCACGGTGACATCGGCAATGATGTCGCCAGCAACGAGTGATGCGTTGAACGCATCTGCGCCACCGTGGCTGTGCACGCCATCGCGCGGACTTCCAGCACTTCCACCGCACGACGTCATCAACAGTGCGAGTGCAATCACCATGCCCAGCCTGAACTTCACTCGGATGCCTCCATCGTCCAATGAATCGTCCGTCAATATGGATCGGCTGGCGAAATGCCAGCCACGGCAATGCGGTTGTAGAACCACGCCAATCGTTGGTTTGGTGGCAACTGTTGCACCACATTTGGCAGCGTCGTGAGGCCCATCGGCTTGCGTGCCTTCCACGCCATCGCCTGGCGGTCGAGGTCGTAGCGGACGAACAACGGATCCCAGTTTTGCCAGGAGTATCCGATCCCGAGGTCGGCATGGTGCACTTCGGTCTCGCACCAACGCATCAACACCAAGTCGGGAATCGCAACCCGCGAGTTGTCGGAATGCGACTTGATCCCGAATCCACCCCACGTCGTGACGGAAGCGCCAGCCCAGGCAGCTTCCAACGTGTAGATCGAGACACGAACGTCAGTGACCAGTTCGCTGGCCGAACGCTGAGCGCCTGCTTCGATTGCAGCGTCGCGGACCGACTTCCCACCGGGATACTGCTCCGATTCCTCGCCGCGTGTCGCGGCTTCGAACATTCGAGCGTGACTCTCGGCGTTACGTGCCAGATGACTCAGCACATGCCCGCGCGACCAGCCAGGCAATTGCGATGGAGCTCGGCACTCGTCGTCGGTCAATTCGGTAATCCCGGCGAGCAGTCGCTGGTGTGCAGCGGCACAACCAGCAACCTGAGCATCAAGTGTGCGTGCAGTTGCAGCGTCCACGCGGTTCAGTACTCTCCGTTGCTGCGCTGCGGCACGACCACCACCGTACCGTCGTCCTCGTGAATCACCCGCGCAGAAACGCCGTAGAACTCGGCCAACGTTTCGCTGCGAAGTACCTGTCGCGCAGTTCCGCGCGCTACACCAACACCTTGATGGAGCAGGAGCAGGCGGTCGGAGTACAAGCCTGCCAACGTGAGGTCGTGCATCGCTGAAACGACGATCAGGTTGCGACTCCGACGCAACTGATCGACCAACTCCAAGGCATGCTGCTGGTGTCCAAGGTCCAAGGCGCTCGTTGGTTCGTCGAGTAGCAGAACGGGTGCTTCTTGGGCGAGTGCTCGAGCAATCACCACCCGTTGGCGTTCACCACCGGACAAGGTTCCCAGCAACCGACGCGCATACACCGAGAGCGAAAGCTCGTCGATGAGATCGGCAACGATCTGTCGGTCTTGCGCGGACTCACGACCAAAGGTGGAAATGTACGGGTTTCTACCGAGCATGACGTAATCGGTGACGGACATGTCTGCCGGCAATTCCGGCTCCTGCGGCACGAACGCCACCTGTCGCGCCAACTGGCGGTTGCTCAGAGCGCCAAGCGGTCGACCTCCGAGTTGCACGTCACCGGAGAAGTTCACAAGACCTGCGAGTGCACGCAGCAACGACGATTTTCCTGCACCATTCGGGCCAATCAAGCACAACCACTCGCCGGCGACCAAGGCTTCATCCACGTTGCTGAGCACCGCACAACCGCCGTACTCCACGCGAAGACCACGAATCGTCAAGGAGTTCACGAGCGAACCACGCAACGACCAAACACGCTCACTGACGAACCTCGCGCATGCGCAGCAGGAACAGAAAGAACGGCGCACCGAAGAATGCCGTCACAATTCCGATGGGAGTCTCCGAAGGCGACGTGAGAATCCGCCCGGGGATATCGGCGGCAATCAGGAACGCCGCACCAACGAACATGCTGAGCGGCAGCACGATGCGATTCGAGGAGCCCATCAACAGTCGGACTGCATGCGGCACGATGATGCCAACGAAACCGATCAATCCACTCACCGCCACCGCAGCGGACGTACCGAGAGTTGCGGCAAGTACCACCACGATCCGCACCAGGTTCACATTCACCCCGAGTGTGCGTGCCTCATCATCACCAACGCGCATCACGTCGATGACACGGCGGTACATCAACAGGATGACCGCGCTCACGGCAATGTACGGCAGCACGAGACGCACATCGCCCCACGTTGCCGAAGTGAGACGACCCAAGATCCATGAATACACCTGACGAACTACGTCGTTGTTGCGCTGCAACACGAAGGTTTGTACCGCGGTGGCAAGCGAGGTGACCGCCACACCAGCCAACACCAGCGTGGTGGCCGAACGCGAGCGTCCGAACGCAGTGCCAATGGTGTACGTCAGTGCAACGGCAATCACGCCACCAACGAAAGCCGCCAGTGGAACGGGGTCGATTGGCCACGTGGCCGTTGCGTCACGATTCACCGCGAATGCAACCGTGGCACCAAGGCCTGCTCCTGCGGCGACACCCAGCAGATACGGATCGACGAGTGGATTGCGAAACACTCCTTGATAACTGGCACCAGCGAGCGACAGCATCGCACCGACCAACGCAGCGAGCACCACCCGGGGTGCACGAATCTGCCACACGATGTTCCACTGCGCGTCGGTGACTCCACTGTCGATGGACACGAGAGGCAAACGATCCAGCACCGCGAGCGGCACTCGCCACCACGTTGGACCTGCTGGTCCGAGTGTCAACCCCAACAGCCCAACCACCACCACCGACACGGCACCAAGCACCCACCAGATGGCGCGACTACCGCGCGATGCGGCGAATACGGTGGGCGTGGTCATGGTGATTCTTCGCTGCTCCGACTATGACTTCGCAAGCACCGAGGTGATGGCTTCGGCAACCGTGCGTACGAGGTCGACCAAGCGAGGTCCCCAACGTGATGCGATGTCGTCGTCGAGGGCAACGATTGATCCGGAAGTGACGGCCGTCAGCCCGGCCCATCCGTCACGAGCGGCAACGGTTTCCGCCGATTGCGCACAGCACTTGGTGTCGGCCAAGAAGATGATGTCGGGATCCTTCTCCATGATCACCTCAGCCGACAGCTGCGGATAATCGTTGCCTTCCTCCACGCCATCGGCAATGTTCGCCAATCCCAACACCGCCATCACCCCGCCGATGAAAGTGTTGGAGGTAACGGTGTACGGCGTTGGGTCCAATTCGTAAAAGTACGTGAGCGGTGGATCCGCCTTCGTGATGCTTGCAGCGATCGCGTCGATTTCCGACCGCATCGTGCTCGACACTTGCACGGCCTCAGCGAGTTGGCCGGTCAGTGCGCCGAGCTGTTCGATCTGTTCGTACGCACCAGCCAAATCGGCCACGGCTCCGGCTGTGAACACCGGAACGGACAGTGTGGTCAACTGCTCCACGAGATTGCCCGGGTCGTAGCTGATGATGACCAGATCGGGATCCAATTCCGAAATTGCTTCAACGTTGGGTTGATAGGCATCGAGCTTTTCCAGTGACGCGGTCTCCTCCGGGAAGTTGGAGAAGTTGTCGACGGCAATCACGCGGTCCCCTGCGCCGATCGCGAACAGCATCTCCGTTGCCGTTGCCGACATCGAAATGATGCGCTGTGGCTTCGACTCGAGCGTGAGGTCACCGACGGTTACCGGGAACCCCTCGACGATCGTGGTCTCTGCAGCCACCGCATTGGTCGTATCGGTAGCCACCGATTCGCCACTCGATTCACTGCACGCAACCAGTGATGCTGCCAATAAAAAAAGGCCGGCAATGCCGACCAGTCGAGAGAATTTCATGATGTTCTCCTTGCTCTTCTCGCGAGAGCGGTTGATGGACCATGCTCGGCAGGCGACCGGACTCACGACCTGCCGAGATGTATCGGAAGTCGCATTACCGTTGCGGGACAGTGCCGGAATCTCACCGGACTTCGCTGACGAACATGCACCGCAACTATTGCTGCGGCACTTACGACGGTAGCAGGTGCCTCAGCCAGCGGCGCACGCCGCAACAAACCTGGTCAGCGAGCGACGAGCGTGGCGAGGCGCGAGATGCCTTCTCGTAGATCGTCGTCGCCGAGCGCGAAGGAAAAACGTGCGTACCGCGGCGCACCGAAGGCCTCGCCGGGCACGAATGCCACCTTGGCCTGATCGAGCACGAGGTCGGCCAACTGCATGGTGTTGTCTGCGGTGACACCACCGATGTTGCGATGCAACAGCCCACTGAAATTGGGGAAGCAATAGAACGCACCTTGTGGCTTCATGCACGTGACACCAGGAATCTGCGTGAGCATGTCGTGCATCAGATTGCCGCGCCGCTCGAACGCGGTTCGCATGCGAGCGACATCGTCCAACCCGCCGGTGAGTGCTGCAAGTGCCGCATACTGCGCCACGTTGGACACGTTGCTGGTGGTATGACTCTGAAAATTGATCGCAGCCTTCATCACATCCGTGGGTCCGATCATCCAACCCACACGCCAACCGGTCATTGCATACGTCTTTGCAACACCGTTGACGATCACGCAACGATCGGCAATTTCGGGCACCAGCGTGGGCATGGAGTGGAACTGGTGTCCGCCATAGGTGAGATGCTCGTAGATCTCGTCGGTCACCACCCAGATGTCGTTCGCGGCAGCCCACTTGCCGATCGCGATGGTTTCCTCGCGGGAATACACCGCACCACTCGGGTTGTCGGGTGAAACGAAAAGCAGCACCTTGGTTCGCGGCGTCTTTGCGCGTTCCAGTTGTTCGATGGTCACCTTGAATTCGGTCTCCTCGGTGGTATCGACCACCTTCGGAACTCCGCCAGCCAATGCGATGGCCTCGGGGTACGTGGTCCAGTACGGCGCCGGGCAGATCACTTCATCACCCGGGTCGCACAATGCTGCGAACGCCACGAACACTGCGTACTTGCCACCGACGGTCACCAGCACTTGCGACGACGCACACTCAAAACCACTGTCACGCTTCGTCTTGGCAGCGATCGCGTCACGCAAGGCCGGCAAACCCGCAGCGGGTGTGTAGCGATGCGCTTTCGGGTCGCGAGCCGCTTTCACCGCTGCTTCCACGATGTGATCCGGTGTGGGGAAGTCCGGCTCACCGGCACCAAAGCCAATGACGTGTTCACCTTTGGCTTGCAAGGCCTTTGCTTTTGCATCCACCGCCAGCGTCGCCGATTCGGCGATTGCGGCGAGTCGAGCCGACACCCTTGACTTCTTGTTTGAGGGCGTTGAACTCGACGACATCCCTGCCATGCTAAGACGGTGACGAAGCAGCCCACTACCCCATTCGCGATTCCCTCCGAGATGTTGCCGGCTGATGGACGATTCGGTTGCGGTCCGTCCAAGGTGCGTGATGCGCAACTCGACGCACTGGCCGGCGAAGGGCGCCGCCTCATGGGCACCTCCCATCGTCAGGCGCCCGTCAAGAAACTCGTGGGCTCCGTGCGTGCCGGCCTACGCGAGTTGTTCTCGCTGCCCGACGGCTGGGAAGTGGTGTTGGGTAATGGCGGTTCCACCGTGTTCTGGGACGTAGCCACATTCGGGCTCATTCAGCAGCGCAGCCAGCACCTGGTGTTCGGGGAGTTCTCACAGAAGTTCGCCGACGCCGTTGCGGCCGCCCCGCATCTCGGCGATCCGATCGTTGTTGCGTGCGATCCCGGTGCATATCCCGAACCACGGCCAAGTGATGCCGACGCACTGTGCCTCACCCACAACGAAACCTCCACTGGCGTCGCCATGCAACTCACGGATACCGACACCTCGAGAGGCGCTCCACGCAGCAGCGCAGGTGATGCGCTGGTTCTCGTGGATGCCACATCAGCCGCCGGCGGTCTCGCCTGGGATCCGAGCGGGGTCGATGTCTACTACTTCGCCCCCCAGAAATCATTCGCCAGCGATGGTGGGCTCTGGATTGCGTGTTGTTCACCTCGCGCCATCGAGCGAATCGAGTCGATTGCGGCATCGGGTCGCTGGACCCCCGCGTCGCTCGACCTCAAGATTGCACTCGACAACTCCCGCGCCGACCAGACCTACAACACCCCCGCAATCGCCACGCTGTTCCTGCTCGATCAACAAGTGCACTGGATGTTGCAACACGGTGGAATGGAGTGGTGCGCACGGCGCACCGCGGAATCGGCCTCGATCATCTACCAATGGGCAGAGCGCAGCAGCTTCGCCACACCATTCGTGAGCAAACCCGAGCACCGCTCGAACGTGGTGGCGACCATCGATCTCGATGGTGTTGCCGCGAACGACGTGAATGCAATTCTTCGTCATAACGGAGTCGTCGACACCGACGGCTATCGCAAGCTCGGTCGCAATCAACTGCGAGTCGGGATGTTCCCCGCCGTCGAACCGAGCGATGTTGCTGCCCTCACCGAGTGCATCGACTATGTGGTTGATCGCCTACGCGCCTAACACATGCAGCAGTTCTCCGATTCCTACCCCACCGTCGAGGAAGTGCTCGACTCGCACATCGAGGAGATTCCACAACTGCATCGGCCGGTCATGTTGGTGGCCCTGCAGGGCTGGTTCGATGCCGCCAAAGCCGCCACGGGAGCACTTGATTGGCTCATGGACGGTCGCAACTGCGTCACGGTGGCTGATATCGAATCCGATCCGTTCTTCGACTTCACGCAGGCTCGACCCGAAGTGTGGATGGACGAGGACGAAGAGCGCCACATTCGTTGGCCACAAAACGAGGTGATCCTCGTTCACGGCGCAGCTGATGGTCGCGATCTCGTCGTCATCTCCGGGGTGGAGCCGCATCTGCACTGGCCAACCTTCGTCGCCTGCATCGTGAAGTGCGCCAAGGACTTGCGTTGTGCGGCGGTGGTCACCGTGGGGGCCATGCTCGATGCGGTTCCTCATACCCGAACTCCCGTCGTCTCCGGTAGCACCACCAGCAACGCCTTGGCGAGCAAACTCGGTCTCTCGCGCCCCCAGTACGAAGGCCCAACAGGGGTCATCGGTGTATTGCAGGAGCGCTTGGAGCACGAACGAATTCCGGCGGTGTCACTCCGAGTCGGCGTACCGCATTACCTGGCGTCGTCCGAACACCCCAAGTCATCGGCCGCTCTGTTGCGACATCTCGAACGCGTGCTTGGGGTCCCCACTCAACACGCCGGGATGTACGAGGACATCCAACGCTGGGCCGAGTTGCATGATGCGGCCGTGGAAGAGGACGAACAGACCGCCCAGTACGTGCAGATGCTCGAGCGAGAGTACGACCGCCGTAACGACACCGTGCTTCCAACGGCCGACGATCTGGGTAATGCGTTCGAACAGTTCCTGCGCGAGCAGGAAGAGGACTAGATCAGCCAAACTTTCCGGAGACGTACGCCTCAGTGCGCGGGTCACTCGGATTAGAAAAGATCTTCTTCGTGAGATCGACCTCCACCAGACGCCCCGTGCGACGATCACTGTCGGGATTGATCTCGGTGGTGAAGAACGCCGTACGATCACTCACACGTGCGGCCTGTTGCATGTTGTGTGTGACGATCACGATCGTGTACTGGGACTTGATTTCCTGCATCAGGTCTTCGATGCGTGCAGTCGCAATGGGGTCGAGAGCCGAACAGGGTTCGTCCATGAGCACGACATCCGGCTCGACGGCGATGGTGCGGGCGATGCACAAGCGCTGCTGCTGACCACCGGACAAACCAAGACCGCTCGTGTCGAGACGATCCTTCACCTCGTCCCAGAGGGCTGCACCTCGAAGCGACTTCTCCACGATTTCTTCGAGACGCTTCTTGTTCGTCTCGCCGTTGACTCGTGGACCGTAGGCCACGTTGTCGAAGATGCTCTTCGGGAATGGGTTCGGCTTCTGGAACACCATCCCGACACGACGTCGTACCTCGCCGGCGTCCGCATCGGCTCCGTACATGTCGATGCCGTGGTAGGTGATGGTTCCCTCCACTCGAGCTCCCGGTATGAGGTCGTTCATTCGGTTGAAGCAACGCAGCAGGGTGGTCTTGCCACAACCCGACGGACCGATCAACGCGGTGATCTGACCCCGGTAGCAGTCGAGATTCACGTCCTGCACCGCCTTGAAATCGCCGTAATACACGTTCACCGATCGAGCGGCGAGAACGACATGATCGACACCCGTGCCTCCCTGGGATGTCGAGACTGCCGAGCTCATTGGCTTCAGAATAGACGCTGACGGCGAATCGGGACTCGTTGACACGCTGGTTGACACTAGATGTTCCACGCCCCGATACTGCCGCCACCACCTGAATACGGCATGGGTTCCGAGTGAACAGTAGGTGAACTGCATCGTCTCGACGGGTTCGGCACGGTAGCACTATGGAGGACGCCATGGTGGGGCATTCTGATACGAACGCACGCGCGCAGACGTCCGTCACCTTTGCGACACTCACCGGCGAGCTCGTCGGAACCGGTTTGCTCATCGTGGCGGTCGTTGGTTCGGGAATCATGGCACAGTCACTGTCTTCCGATAACGGGGTGCAGCTTCTTGCAAACACATGTGCAACGGTCGGTGCACTCTACGCATTGATCCTGATGCTCGGTCCGATATCCGGTGCGCACTTCAATCCCCTGGTCTCTCTCGTCGCAACACTGCGAGGCACCATTCCCTGGCGGCAACTTCCGTCGTACCTCATCGCTCAGGTCATCGGGGCTAGTTTGGGAACTGCAGTCGCCAACCTGATGTTCGACGCGGGCGTATGGACGTGGTCAAACAAGGTCCGCGATGGCGCAGGCATTTGGTTGGGTGAGGTCGTTGCGACCGCCGGATTGATAACGGTGATCGTCCTTGTCGGCCAGTCACGTCCTGACGCCGTGGCTGGTGCAGTTGCCGCATGGATCGGCGGTGCGTACTGGTTCACATCGTCAACATCGTTGGCGAACCCGGCAATCACCGTCGCACGATCACTCAGCGATTCGTTTGCGGGAATCGCTCCGGACTCCGTACCGATGTTCGTAATCATGCAGCTGATCGGTACCGCCATTGGATCGGGCATCATCTTGGCTCTCGGGCGCTGGCGAGTGGGATGACCGTCAACGTCCTCTTTGTTTGCATACACAACGCCGGACGATCCCAAATGGCTGCCGGGTTCGTTCGGTCACTCGGGCGTTCCGACATCGTCGTTTGGTCGGGTGGCTCCGACCCGCGTGAGATTGTCAATCCGACGGCCGTCGCCGCCATGATGGAACGCGGAATCGACATTTCCTCACAGCGACCACAGCGGTGGACCGATACTAAATTTGCTGCGGCCGACATCGTCGTCACCATGGGATGTGGCGATACGTGCCCGGTGGTGCCCGGCAAACGCTACGAGGACTGGACCGTCACGGATCCGGCCGGCAAGTCATTGGATGAAGTCAGGGACATCCGTGATCAGATCGAACGACGAGTCATGGATCTCGTCGCGAGCATTGCTACCAACGAATTCGGCTGCGGTCTCGAATGATGATTGCGATGAGATTCAAGGCGAACAATAGGAGCAGCAGCACGATGATGGCCGCTGCGGCCAAGCCACGGAATTCCTCCTGGACCTCGGTCGACCATTTGAAGATCAGCAGGGGCAGAACGGTGAAATCGCTGTCGAACCCCGTGGGGTTGTAGCTCACGTAGGCCAAGGCGCCGAGCAGGATCAGCGGAGCCGATTCCCCGAGGGCTCGCGAAACCCCGAGGATGCTGCCGGTGGCGATTCCCGGGCGAGCTGCAGGCAGCACTTGGCGGTACACCGTCTGCCAACGCGTAGCCCCGAGTGCGTACGAACCTTCCCGCAAGGACGAGGGAACGGCCTTGAGCGCCTCTCGAGTTGCCACGATCATGAGCGGCAACACCATCATGGTGAGCGTCGCGGCCGCAGATCCCACGGTGAATCCCCACCCCAGCGGTCCGCGAACGACGAATGCCAACCCGAGGATTCCGTAAACGATGCTCGGAACTCCGGCGAGGGTCTGGATATTGGTGGTAATGAAGCGTTGGAGGCGAGAATTGGGATTCGTGAACTCCTCGAGATAGATGGCTGTTCCGAGAGCGAGTATCAACGACACCACGCCGGAAGTGAGTGTCACCCAGAGTGAACCGAACAGGGCCGACTGGATGCCTGAGTCTTCAGGAAACGGCGACGGAAACCACGTCAAGAAATCGACCGAGAGTGATCCGACTCCCGACACCAGCGTGTTGATCACGAGGGTGGCGAGTGTGACGATTGCCAGGAGAAGTGATGCCCAGAGTACGACAAGGAAACCGGCGTTCTTGTTGCGACGAGCGCGCGATGTGCTGTCGGCTAACGATGCAATGAAATTCGATGCAGTCACTCGTACACCTCCCGGAAACGCTTCACGACCTTGCGTGACAACATGTTCAGACCGAACGTGATGATGAACAACAGGAGACCGACGGCGAAGATCGTCTGGTATCCCTTCGAGTCCACCGGCTGGTCGCCGATTCCTGCGAAACCGATGTATGACGCCATGGTTTGCATTTCCTTGCCGAGGTTGAAAGTCCACACCGCTTGGGATCCCGCGGCAAGCAACACGATGGTGGTCTCACCGATGGCACGCGACAGCGCGATGATGATTGCCGCCATGATCCCCGAGAGTCCGGCGGGAAGGATCACTCCCGTGCACACCTCCCGTCTGGTTGCGCCGAGTGCGAACGCACCCTCCACCAGAGAATTAGGGACAGCGCTAATTGCATCGTCGGCGAGTGTCGCCATCGTTGGCAGAATCATCAGGCCGACGGTGATTCCCGCGGACAATCCGCTATAAATTCCAACTTCATTGAACGGCCAGATGTTCTTGGCGATGTTTGGTCCAATAAAGAACAAAGCAAAGAAGCCGAAGACGACGGTGGGGACTCCAGCGAGGAGTTCGAGTACCGGCTTGAGAATTCGCCGAGCCCGCTGACTCGCGTATTGACTGAGGAAGAATGCGATACCAATCCCCGCAGGAACGGCGATGATGCTGGCGGTCAGCATGATGAGGAACGTTCCGACGAGGAGTGGCCACACACCGAAGTCACCGTCGCCGTACTGCGGATACCAGGCCGTGGACCCGAAGAATTCGCCGAGTGTGACGGGTTCGGCGTACTGGATTTGGCTCTCGTCGGCGAAACCAAGTTCGCTCGAATCCCGAACCCCGGACTCCGCGGATTCCTCTACACCGACGAATTCTTCGTTGCCGTATCCCGAGATTGCACGTTCCGTGAAGAAGCGGTAGGTGGGTTGAACGAGCGAAAAGACGATACCCGTGGTGATAATGACACCCGACGAAGCGATCACCATCAGTATCGCAACAACGATCCGTTCGATGCGGCGCTGACGCTGAATATGACCCGACGGCCGCAGGTCGGTGGGGACGGAGCTCATCAACGTGGACATGTTTTGCTCCTTTGCCGCATCGTTACTTGTAGCACAAACAGCAGCACCCCCGGTTCCGAGGGGGAAGGGTGCCCATCGGAACCGGGGAGCTGTCGGACCGCTCGATTACGGCTTCTTCTTCGGCAGAGCTGCAATCTTGAGGAGTGCGCCCGACATCGCCTTGATCTGTTTGTCGGTCAGCGGCACGAATACCGCGTCTTCACTGATCTGCTTGGCGTTGCTGGCAAAGAAGTTCACGAATGCACCGACTGCGGGATTCTTCTGCAGCGAGTCGTTCTTCGGGTAGATGAAGAGCGGACGCGACATCGGATACGTGCCGCCCTGCACAGTTGACACCGTTGGTTCGACACAGCCCGCACCTTTGTCCAACTTGAGGGTCTTCACCTTGTCTGCATTCTCGATGGCATATGACAATCCGAAATAGCCCACACCACCCGTATCGCCGTTGACACCGCGCACCGTGACGTTGTCGTCCTCGGAGGTCGAGACGTCCTTGCGGAGCTTGTCCTTGCCACCCACGGTGGAGAGATCACCGAAAGCGTCGAAGGTGCCGGAGTCGGTACCTGCACCGAACATCTTCAGTGGAGTTGATGGCCATGTTGGATTGATGTCGGACCACTTGGTTGGAGCGGATGATGACGCTGCCCACATCTTCTTCACTTCTGCCATCGTCATGCACGACACCGGGTTCTTCTTATTGACCACCAGTGCCAGACCGTCGTTGGCGATCGGAATCTCAGTGAAGGCAATTCCATTCTTCTGACAGATGGCGGCCTCAGACGACTTGATGGCACGGGAGGCATTGGAGATGTCGGTCTCACCACGGCAGAACTTTTCGAAACCACCACCGGTGCCCGAGATTCCCACGGCGACTTTCACACCCTTCTTGCCGCTGATGCTCTTAGTTGCAGACTCGAAGTACTTGGCAGCAACGGTTGCAAGCGGAGCCACTGTGCTCGAACCGTCGATTCTGATGTTTGCACCCGTGGCACTCGAAATCTGCCACTGTTGATCAGCAGCCTTGCCAGTGAGCGCCTTCCACTTGAACTGGGCCTTCTTCTTGGGGTCCGACGCATGCAGCGACGTACCAGGAACAATCTCGCAACGGATGTAGCCCGTTCCGACCTTGGCCATCGAATAGGCCTGTTTCAATTCACACTTGTCCCCCACCTTGGCGGCGAAGACTGGCGCTCCGACGGCCAGCGTGCCGGTGACGACCGCCGTGGCAACGACGCCACGCACGAGTTTTTGACGGAATGTGGTCATGTGTTGTGTTTCCTTTGGTGAGTTGGAGTACCTAACGCAGAGGAAACTAAACGGCGTGGGCGACGGACAACCCACGGAATCGGGAACAATGCACCAAATGTGCGTGAACAAACGGTGAACTTGCCCGCGAGCACAGTGCGCTCGACGGCTCTCTAGCCCGCGAGCGCTTCCAGTTTCTCCTTCACCTTGGCCAGTGAGGGGTTGGTCATGGCCGTGCCGTCGGTAAACACCAAGGTCGGCACGGTCTGGTTGCCATTGTTCACCTTTTCCACGATCTCGGCGGTGCCCGGGGTGGTTTCGATGTCCACTTCCACGAAGTTGATGCCGTCGTCCTGCATCATGCGCTTTAGGCGCTTGCAGTAACCGCACCACGTAGTGGTGTACATGGTGACTGCAGGCGTCGCACCAGCAGTAGGGGTTGACTCAGCCACCCGACACCTCGGACACCTTCTTCTTGCCCTTGGAGATCCACGGCATCATCGCACGCAACTGTGCACCGACCTTTTCGATCGGATGGTTCTTGCCGGCATTGCGCATTTCGCTGAATCGCTTGCGACCAGAGTCGCTCTCGGCGATCCACTCCTCGGCAAACTTGCCGGATTGAATCTCCTCGAGGATGGTCTTCATGCGCTTCTTCGTGTCGGCATCGATGATGCGCGGACCACGCGACAAGTCGCCGTATTCGGCGGTGTCGCTGATGCTGTAACGCATGCCGGCGATTCCCTCTTCATACATGAGGTCGACGATGAGTTTCACTTCGTGTAAGCATTCGAAGTACGCCATCTCGGGTTGGTAGCCAGCTTCAACGAGCGTTTCGTAACCCGCCTGCACCAATGCGGTGAGGCCTCCACACAACACCACTTGTTCGCCGAACAAGTCGGTTTCGGTTTCCTCGGGGAACGTGGTTTCGATCACGCCCGCGCGGCCGCCACCAACGGCCGATGCGTACGACAGTGCAAGCTGCTTGGCTTTGCCCGTGGCGTCTTGTGCGACGGCGATGAGCGCCGGCACTCCGCCACCCTCGGTGTACGTACGACGCACGAGGTGACCGGGGCCCTTCGGTGCGATCATGATCACGTCCACACCCTTGGGCGGTGCGATGCGCTCGAAGCGAATGTTGAAACCGTGCGCAAAGGCGAGTGCCTTGCCGTCGGTGAGGTGTTGCTTCACGTGTTCGTCGTAGATCTTCTTTTGCTCCGTGTCGGGTGCGAGCATCATGATGACGTCGGCCCACTTGGAAGCGTCGGAAATCGACATCACCTTCAAGCCGGCGTCGGTTGCCTTGGCAACCGATGAGGAGCCATCGCGCAAGCCGACCACGACGTCGACCCCGGATTCCTTCAAGTTGAGAGCATGTGCGTGACCTTGGCTTCCGTAGCCAATCACTGCCACTTTCCTTCCTCGGATGATGGAGAGATCCGCATCCTTGTCGTAATACACATTCGCTGCCATTAGCTTGCCTTTCCTTTGGGTGATTTTGCCGCGCTTGCCGTGGCTGCGCGGTCGAGTTT
>Ga0075458_10000190_pt1 | contig 20254 bp, 23 predicted proteins | sample DEB3_08_DNA_FD_77576 | JGI IMG/M metagenome (GOLD analysis project Ga0075458, IMG submission 77576) | Aqueous microbial communities from the Delaware River and Bay under freshwater to marine salinity gradient to study organic matter... | ecosystem: Environmental > Aquatic > Marine > Coastal ... | reverse complement strand
GACGGCGACGACGGAACCGATACTGCATCCCGGTCAGCGTCCACGCTAACGACCGGCGAGCGCACGCCGATCGTTCGTGCCGACGACCCACCTGCACCAACCGTCACCGTCCGCGCCCGCTGGCCTGTTGACGTAGCCGTCAACGGACCACGCTGCCGCGTTACCTCCGGCGGGTAGCCACGCCCCTGTGCGGTCAACGACCCAACAGCCAACAACGCCGCCGCCGTCAGACGCGTGCGAACACCTGTAGCGTCGAGGACCCCTGCCGCTTGTAGGGAGCCGACAGCGAACGCAATACGAACCGCTACCGCCGACAGAGCAGCCTGGCCTGACAACGCCGCCGCACCGAGCGCGCTGCGTGTCCCAGCCGCCTGCAATCCTGTCGAAGACGACAGCGCAGCACCACCAAGTCGGGCGCGAACGCCCGCCGCCGATAGCGACCCGGCAGATACAAGCGTCGCAGCACCCACAAACAAACGCCCGCCAGTAGCCGACAACGAACCCGCAGCCGACAGCGTCGCTGCACCCGTGATCGTTCGCGTGCCCGCTGCTGTCGCCGCACTCGTCGCTGACAACGCGGCCGCAGCGAAACGCGTTCGGACACCAGCAACAGTCTGCGTGCTTACGGCCGTTAGGACTGCTGCACCCGTGACTGTCTGTGCGCCTGTTGTGACCGTGCCCGAGGCCGACAACGTCCCGGCTGCCGACAGGCTGGCCGCACCGAAACAAGTCCGTACCCCCGTCGCGGTTTGCGTTCCTGTGCCCGCCAGGGCTGCCGCACCGATGCCGGTGCGCGCGCCTGCGCCGGTCAGTGTCGCTGCACCGGCGAGCGACGCCGCACCGAAACAAGTCCGCACACCAACGACGGTTGACGCACCGGTCGCCGACAGGGTGGCCGCAGCCTGCCTTGTGCACACGCCTGCCGCAGCTGCCGTGCCGGTAGCCGTTAGTGCTGCCGCACCCGCAGTCGTTCTGACGCCTGCCGCTGTCTGCGTACCTGCCGCCGTCAAGGCAGCCGCACCGAGACGCGTGACCGTGCCCGCTGCCGTCTGCGATCCGGCGGCAGTTAGCGCAGCGGCGCCGGTGACGGTCTGACTGCCTGTCGTGACCGTGCCCGCCGCTGTCTGCGAACCAGTTGCCGTCAAGGCGGCTGCACCGAGACGCTTGCGAACGCCCGCGGCTGTTTGCGAGCCGGTTGCCGACAAGGTCGCCGCGCCCGTCTTGGATTGCCACTCCGACTTGTACCAGTCGGAAAGAGCGACCTCGCCGCCGATGCTGATCCGGTCAGGCGTTGTGCCGGTCCACGATCCGCTCGGCGCTGTCGCATTCCCGACCGAGACTCCGAAGTTATATGCCGTTGCCGGGTTCGCGTAGTTGCCGCTCGCGATGCTGGTGCCGTTCTGAAGCGAAATGATCGCGTTGACGGCGGTCGCAGCGACGAAGAACGTGCCGGAAGTGCCGACCGGGTTCACGAACGTCAACGAAGAAGAAATGCTCGTACCCGTAGTGTTCGGGTCGTCTACGTCGTAGGCGCTGCCCGTGCCGAGAATCGCGCTGCCGTTCGATGAGGACGGGTCACCATTCCAGACGCGGATCACGGCGATGCTGCAACCGGTCTGATTCTGCGTGCTGAACGACGCCGTGACTGTTCCCGTGCGTGTGGTGCCGTCGGCTTGCGCCGTGTAGAGCGCATAGCGCCGCAGGTTCGTGCCGGAGAACGCTGAACTTGTCTTGGCTGATGACAACGTCACGCCGGATGGCACGGTGACGGTCGGAGCGTTCGCCGTTGCGCCCGCCTGGTTGTAGACGAAGATGATGTGCGGCGTGTTCTTGACGAACTCGACATTTGACAGGCTGTAACTGTTCGTATTAGACGCCGTGTCAGCGACGCTCGCGACGTTCGTGAACGCGATCTGCGAAGTCGGGCGCAGCTTGAGGCTCGACCACTCAACTTTGTTGCCTGAGGCGGTCAAGCCCCATGCGGCCATGCCCGCCTCGGCGCCGGTGTACGTCGTGTCGGTGACGGTCACGACGTTCGTCGTGCTTCCCCAATCCGGCTCGGATGCGCCAGACGCCCACACCTTGAGCATGAGCAGGTCGCCAATCGCTGCGAACTTGATTGCAACCGGGTAGCCGGTCACTCCGGCTGGACTGAGCGTCGCTAGCGTCGCAGTCACGCTGGTGCCGTCCCACCGGACGATCTCCCACGATGTCGCATTCCCGGCGGTTGTTTCGCGAACGTAGTAGCCAGACCACTTCGTGCCGGTCGGATTCGCGCCACGAAGGATCGGGCCACCCCGCGCGTTGGTGCCGGTCGGCGCCGACATCACGACATGCACTTCGTTGTTCTTGGAAAGAACAGACCCAGAGGAGGTCTTGACGTGCGCCAGGCCGCTCACCGCACCTGCGGAACCTCCGCTGACCCACGTTAGGCTGCCGCCGCCGTACGACGGCGACGTGACTTTCGCGTAGGTGACGCCGTTGCCGTCAACGTCAACCTCGGCAAGGCCGAGATCAACTTCATTGAGTTGCGGAGTCTCGGTTGTCATAGCCCCAACAGGTCTGCGCCGAGAACGTCTGGACCGAGTTGTTCAACGATCGGCACGCGTTCCACGCGTTGCGCCATCTCGCCACCCGCAACACCCGAGAGCGCACCGAAACCGAGGCTTGCTAAATGTTCAGCGCCAGCCAAAGCGATGGCGTTGAAGTCTGCGGCAGAGTCGATCAGCACCCAATACGACAAGTGGACCGCGTCGTTGCCCTGCGGTTGGCAGAGAGCCACCGACGCTAGAAGCCCGCTCGTGTCCCGTGCGACGATTGCGAAGTGGCCGTAGCCGTCAGGGTCGTCGACGTAATAGCGGACTTTCGCCGGAGACGGCAGGCGCAGTTGGCCGTCCATTACGCAGGCGATCACCTGCTCAGTGGCAATGAACGTCTCGTAATCAGCGATAAGCGCGTCAACGTCGGCAGCGGTCGCGGTCGTGACGACGTACTGCTGCGGCACAGCGCACCGTCGCTAGTCGAGGCTTACGGTCAATGAGCCGCTCGGGATGGTGAACGTGTCGCCCGCAGTGACCGACTTGCTCTGCGTGAGGTCACCCGTCCACAGGCAGTTGCCCGTGCCGTTCGTCTGCGCGTCCCACAGGCTGATCGCGTAGTACACCTCAGTCGTGCTCACGTTCGTCCACGTCGCATCCGAGTCGGACGTGACCGTGCCCGACGACGACGCGCCGAACGTCACCGCCGCACGCGTCGTGTTCGCCGCTGCGTTCGTCGTGCCTGTCTCATTGGTCGACGCGTCCTTGTGCAGTTTCACATACACGGTGGACTGACCCGAGTAGGCGGTGGCGTTGAACACCAAGTCCAGCAGCTTGTTCTCCAAGTAATCGCTCGCGCTCATGCTGGCGTGCCTTTCATATCGGTGAGGAACGTGGCGGTAAGCCTAGCCGGGGCTATCGTTCTCGCATGGCTCTCCAAGTGCGCGAACTGACAGGCAGCCATCGGGACGCTGCCACGTTCATGGTCACCGCGCGTCGCCTCGCGCAAGAGTCAGCGCCTTGCTCGCCGTTCAACGATCACCCGCCGCAGGAAGTCATCCGCGGGTACATGCGAGCCGACCGCACCAACCGGCACGTCCTCGTCGCTTACGAGCCGCCCTACCGCCCGCCTGCCGTCGAGGGCCTCATCATCGCCCGCTCCAGCAGAGACGGCGTATGCCGCATTCTGTGGGCGCTCGCACCCGCCGACCCGGCCCGCTGGCAACAAGTCGCCGCCGTCTTGCAGACGCACATGACAGCCCGCTGGCCGATCATTCACGGCGTTGTTGGCGACCCTGCACTCCAGGCCCGCTTCGCGCAGCTGCCCGCCGTGTACGCCGACAACGCCGACGTGCAATGGCATCAATCCAAAGGCGGCGCAGGTTCCTTGTCATAATCGGGCGCAGGCTCCAGCTTGAGCGCCCGGTTCACGTAATCCCAGCCGATGACCCGGTAGCCGAACGGGCCGATCTGCACCACGTCACGTTCGACCAGCGTGCAGCCATGCAACGCGATCAGCCGCAACGACATCAGGTTCACCGTCATCAGTCGTCCGGATTCTCAAACCGCGGCAACTCATCGCCCGCCAACAGTTGCTCAAGACGCACTAGCACGTCGCGCCGGAACGGCTCGTCGCTCGTCGCAAGCAACGCCCTGCGCCCAACCTGTAACTCATCCCGCAAGCGGCGCGCTTCGCGCTCGATCGCCTGCTGCCTGCCCTGCGACATCTAGTCCTCGTCATCGTCGTCGTCGTCATCGTCGGGAATGTAGTTCACGCGCGCAAACCACCGGCCCGCCGCTTGGCACAGCCCCTCGGCTTCATACGACGAACAGCCCGACCATTCGATCTCGGGTACGTCATCGTCGCTCGTCCAGATGATGGTGACCGTCCGCACGTCCACGCCCGCCATCTCGACCAGTTCATCGAATCCGTCCGCTGCAGGCTCATCGCTCACAGCGCCTCCCCTCGGAACATGACTTCGCCGTCATGAATAGGCACTAACTCAAGGTGGAACGGCCCGTCGCCTTCTTGGTATGTGACGACGGCACAACCATGCTGCCAGTTCTCGACAGCAGGCACGGGTCTGCCCATCGGGTCGGTGCTGCCTTTCACTGACGGCACTACGCCGTCCAGGCGGCACAAACAGCCCGGCGACGCCGCCAACGACGTGCGAGCCCCGGCCCGCACGCGACGCGTCCGGTACGACATTTCGATACGGTGCACGTGTCCGAACAGCAGGCTCACCGTTTCATCGTCCAGCACCGCCGCCGCTGTGCTGCCGTTTGACCGGACCTTATGGCCGTGAATGCACGCCAGCCGATCAGACAGCCAGTAGATGCCCGCCGGATAGCCGCCCACATATTCGACGCCGTCGCCGACCTCACCCAAACGCAGGAGGTACGGGACGGAGAGCACGGGCCATTCGTCGGGTGCTTCGGCCCGCCGGATCCCGAACGCCGCCAACGCGTTCCGTACGATCGCCTTCTGTAATCGCCGGTCGTGGTTCCCTTCGAGGAGCACCTGCTTCGCCCGAGGCGCCGCCGCCTGCACTTCAACTAAGAACCGGTGGCTGCGATCTATAGCGGGCTGGACGCACAGCGCGAAACCCGGCTCCTGTTCGTACGTTCCGAAGTTGGCGAAGTCCAAGAAGTCACCCAAGTGGACGACTAGGTCAGGGTCCACGGCACGCACAACCTTGAGGGCGGCAGCCATCGCCGCCTCATCGTGGAACGGCTCTAACGTCGCCGTGTCGATGTCACGCCGAAACCCGATCTGCACGTCGGGCAAGACCACCGCGGTCTTCCACTTAGAACGCTTGCGCGGTGCGGGCAGCGGCAACTTGACGGGCACTTGTGCAGCCCGGTCAACGACCGGCCATTGCGGGCCATCTTCCCAGGCGGGCGTCAAGATGATGCTCGCACCCGACAGCGGCGTCACGACCGCCTCGCCGTCCTCGTTCTTGCTGAGACCTTCCCACTCGGACAGACGCACCGACGTGATCCTGCCGACATCGGCAGGGTCCACGCCTGACCGTTCCAACAGATCGGCGATGCGTCCGAGCCGGTCGGTTGACACGCCCGCCGGGATGGCGTCGTCTCGCGTGCCGTGATGGCCGCTACGGATAGGGCAATGCTGCAATGCTGCAAGCGTTATGTCGTGGCCGAGGTCGCGTAGCAACGTCCGCATCTTGGCGTACGAAGCGCCGGAACGCCACGCTGCAAGCGCAGCCGCTTTCGCGTCATCGGGCAGCGCGCAGAACGTGCACGTCCCGCCCTTCGGCACGCGTGCGCCTTACCGTGCGACGATAGGGGAAGGCGCGATCAGCCCGACCTCAGCGCCTAGACACATGAGCGCGATGTCGTTCTGCTTGAGCAGCAGAGCGATAATGCCCGCCGCTGCCACGCCTACCGTGACGATGATGCTCTGCACGTTCGTACCGTTCATGGCTTCTCCTTCGGAGTGATTGTGCTGGCGTTAGTCCAAGCGGTGCGCCACACGGCGTCCTCTAGCCGTTCCAGCCGTTCGCCCATGTGCGCAAGTTTCTCGGCGGTGCGCCCGTTGTTCTCGGTGATGCGTGCAAGTTCGCGCACAACCCAGGCCAGGAACGCTGCGCCGAGCGGAATGAAGGCGAGCAGGACGCCGACTAGCAGGTTGTCGTTGATTTCGGCGGCGAGCATGGAGTCACCGAATGCCTCGGAGTGCCGCGCAGTAATCGAGCATGCCCCATGTCTTGGGGCCCACGATCCCATCAGTGCCCAACTTGAAGAACGCCTGGAAGTTGCGGACGGCCTGTTCGGTACGCGGCCCGAAATCGCCATCGACGACAAGCCCGGCGCCACTTACGCCGTTCAGTTTCCGTTGCAGTTCCATGACCGCCGGGCCGCGGCTGCCGCGCCGCAGCAACGGCTTCACGGCGGGCGGTGCAGGCGGGAACGTCGCAGGCGGCGTACCCGTGCCGGTTGGACGTTCAGCGTGCAGCCATGCGGTGATCTCGTCACCGGGACAGGCTGTCGCATTGCCTGGCGTCTCTCGGTGGCCCTGCACGACGCCACGCGCTTGCGCGGGCACGACCGCAGCGATCCACGCGTTCACCGCCTGCTTCGCAGCGTCAGTAAACGGACGGCCCGGCCCGCCCAGGAAACAGATCGCGACGTGCGTTCCGTTCGCCGTGTTCTGCGCCGCCGATTTGTAGCCGACCGGCCGGCCTTCGTAGACGACGCCGTGCTGGCAGACGCACGCGTTGTAGGCGATGTCGATGTAGTCCTTGCCCATGTGGAACGCCTGGATGGAGCGCACTTCGGCGGCGCAGTTCGCATGGTCGGGCTGTCCTCCGCTGCCCTCCCAATGCACAGCGACACCGGACGGCTGCCCAACACTCCACGATGTCCACGCACCCTTCGGTGCGCGGGCACCCCATTCGGCTCTTGTGACGAACTGCATGATGCTCCTCTTAGCCGAACATCTTGATGATGTAGTTAGTGACGATGGTAAACGGCTGCATGTTGTCGATCGCTGTGCCCGAGCCGACGCTGCCCGTGTTCGCCGCTGATGATGCGCCTGTGCTGGCGGTACTTGGCCCGCCCGAGTTCGCCGCTGATGATGCGTCAGTCGTGAATGTGTGCGTGTGATTCGCCGCTGCTTCGGTCGTGATGCCGTAAGCGCCGATCCATTGTGCAGTGAACGAGTTCGCAGCGTTGTAGTCGTTTGTTGCGGGCCCATTCCAGTCGCCACGTTCGGGGACGCGGTGTGTGTGCGATCCGGCGGCAGCGGTCGTGCCCGTGTGCGTGTGAGCGATGGTGTGCGTGTGAGATTGCAGCGAGTGGGTGTGCGTCAGGTCGTGAGTGTGCGCCGGAAGGTTCGCGCTTGACAACCCGACAGTCTGCGCCCCGCCGGTGATGCCGAACGCGTTTGTCGTTGTGATGGTGCCGCTGTCCGTACCGCCGAGGTTGTCTCGGCCGACTGGCACTCGCCCGCGCATATCAGGCAAGTAGATCAGTTCATTCGTTTCGTCGTACCCTGCACGGCCCGAAACGTACGCCACCAACTTGCTGCGCGCTGAAAGGTAACTCAGCGCGTCGAGCGTACGGCCGTCGCAGATCTCCCACCCGTCTGGCACATGAACGTCGTATAAAGCGAACGGAAGAATGACGCCAAGCGGTGAGTCCAGCGCTTTCGTGGACCGCCACCAGCGATCTTTCGCCACGTGAATGTCGCCCGAGTCGATGGATGTATCGCCCGCCGCGACAGAAATAACGGCGAGCGGCAGTTGAAACTTCGACGTGAAGTTCTGCGTCAATGTCGGCACCGTCGGTGTCACTGCTGCCGTGCCCTTGACGACGACAGCGGTAGCCGTGTTCGCCGAGAAGTCCCACTCGGCCGCGATCACGTCGTAACGGGTCGTGCCCGTGCTGGCGTTACTGTCAATCGTCAACGTCTTGTCCGACGTGTTGACGTAGGCGTGCCCGCGGCAGAACGCTTTCCCTGACCGGACCACGGCCTGCATACCCGTGCCGGTCGTCACAAGGAGTTCGTTGTCCTCGCCGTTCGCGACGCCGTACCCGAGCGTCGCGTGGATCTTCGTCCAGTCAGCCTCGTAGACGGCGCTGCCTGCACCAGCATCGAACGGGTAATACTGCTCTGCCATCGGGTGTTCCTACCTTCGCTCAACTCTCAGGATACGGGTTTCCAACTTCCGCAACGCTGGACCTAACTGCGACTCGGTCAACGACCGGCCCACGATGCCTTCGGTGCCGACCTCGGCTTCGACCTCGACGCCTGTAGGCGTCAGTTTCACTACGACCGTCCGCACCGGCTCGCTTGCTAGTTGGCTGTGTTCGGTCACGTAAATGCCGACCTTGTCGCCCAGATACCAGTCGATCGGGAACCGTGAGCCGGGCAGATCGCCAAGGATGGTGGCAGTGATAGACAGCTGCTCGGTCGTTTCGGCCAAGTTGGCGACCGCCCGTTCCTGCACCTCCGACAACGTCGGCGGCGTGCCTTGAATGTCGCGGGCGTCTACGAACCGTTCACGCCTGCCCCATAGCGTGATGCTGTCCGACTCGTCGTCGGCGTCGAGGAGGAAGTAGCGGGCGGTGCCCTCGCCGCTTGTGCCGAGGTATACGAAGTTGGCCTGCGGTGCTGCGGTCGAGAACTTGTAGCTGACGAGGTTGCCTCGCTCCGGTGAGAAGACTGTTGTCTTGCTGCGGTCGCGCGGTTGGTACACCTCAAACACTGGCGACGCGTTATTGCCCGGCACGTACATGCGGAAGCCGAGGTCGCCGCCGGCGTGCGCCAACTCTTGAAGGATCTCAAGCAGCGGCTGCATCCGCGCTCGACCTGTCACCGTGTTGCCGCGTGATAGCGATTGCGGGTTCTCGCCAACTAGCCGACGTTCGGCGAGCGCCGACGGGCCGACGTTGTAGCTGACGTAGTAGATCAGCACGTCTTCGGCCTTGCCGGTCTTCACGTCGTACGCATGCGTGCTGTATTGCGTCAACTGTTCTAGGCCGGGCGACGCTTCGGCATACGTCGTCGGCTCCATGTGCGCCATACGCCACGCGAGGAAATCCTCGTCGGTCGTGCCTGAAACTGTCAGCGAGTTATCGGTGCTCGACCATTCGTGTTCCCATTGCGCCACGTTGCCGGAGAACACAGTCTGTTCGTCATACTGCACGGTGATGCCGCCGCCGTCTAACGTCAACCACTTGACTGCCGGGTTGTCGTACGGCAACGACATCGACCACGTGCCAATGTCGTTGAAGCGCAGCCGGAACTCAAACGTATCCCATTGTGTGATCTGCGCCATGCGCAAAAACGGCGGTCTCAAGCCTTTGCCGGTACCGACTGCACGGCGGGCGTACACCGTCCACCGGTCGACTTCATCGACCGGGTATGGCGACGATGCGGACAGGTACGCTAAGTCGCTGATCGTCCACGTAACGCCGAGGCGATCACGGCCGGTCGTGTCGCCCGAAGTCCAGGCATCGTCCCCGAAGTTGACATCTACGAGCAGGCTGCCGCCGATAGTGTCACGTACTTGCAGCGCATAGACGCGCCCGGCGAGCATCTCAAAGGTGCCGCTGTCGTCCCGTGCGCCAATCGTCACCCGAGAGGTCTTGCCCGTCTGAATGTTGTCTGCCGTTAGCGTCTGCGCTGCGGCTAACGGCACCCACGTTTCGCCGTCTTCAGACGGGCAGGTATAGAACGTGCAGGCGTTGCCCGTCGTTTCCCATGTGACGCGCAGCCAGTGCGGCGTCCCGTCCGTCCATGCAGGCAACGCCACCGACGCCGTCACGAACCGAGCCGCCGTATCCCACAGGTACAACTGCAACCGGTTCGATCCGTTCATGCGAAAGAGCCAACGCTCTCCAGTCGTCGTGTCCCATTGCGCGGCGATGGCTTGAATGACGCCTGCCGTCCAGTCGTTGAACGCGACCCGTACCGCAATGTCGATCTGGCTAGTGGCAGCATCGACGTTGGTCGCTGCCCAGGCGTAACTTTCGCTAGCGCCTGTCGTTTCGACGTAGCCGGTGCGTTTCATGGAGCCAAGTATCGCTGCTTGTAACGGATGAGCAGGCCGGTCGTGCCTGCTGGAGACGTTGCGGCGAAACGGATGGTGTGATTGCCTGGCGTAAGCGAGAACAACGACGAGTCGCTCGTCAATGAGCTGAACACGTTGTAAGCCGTGCCGCCGTAATGGCGCGTCGCTGTCTTGACGCCCGGCGACGTGTCAACGACCAGCGTCTCTGTGCTGTCTGCAAGAGTCATCCCGCCGGAATCGGAGAAGTTCAACTTCTTGCCGGTCGTCAAGTCGGTAATCGCCGGGTTCGTTGCCGGGCCAGTCACGGTCCATAGCGGCCACGTCGGCGCGTCACCAGCGACCGACACGGTGAGGTTCGCGAACGTGCTGCCGACGTTCAGGCGGTCGAGCGGCAAGAACGGCTGCGTAAAGAAAGCCGTGTTACTTGCGGCTCGGAACTCGGTTTCGTTCCAGTCGGAGTCAAGCCAGTACGGGTCGAACGCTACGAACGTGATTGCGCCTTGCCACCAGTCGGTCGGGCCGCTGTCGTTCGGGTGTAGTTCGCCGCCGAAACCGTCTTGGAACCGGCACGTCAACGACCGGCCTAGGCCGTTACGCTCCACGGTGAGGGTGCCGTCGCCGATAGTCGGGTCAAGGATCGAAGCGATGGTCCGCATCCGCGAATGGAACGTCGTGCCCTGCACGCCAAACACGGCGACTGGCACAGTCACTTCTCGCGTTTCAATGCGGGTATGGATGCGGACTGCGCCCTGCTCTCCGAACGCAGGCTTAGACGTGTGCTGCACCCCCGGCATATGCGTGTCGATAACGGGACCGAGCAGAGCGTGCCCGGCGTTCACGTCGTCAAAGTTGATCGTGATGCCGTTCGCGTTCGTGAACGTCACCGTGTAGTCGCTCATCGAGCCAACACCTCCCGGCGGCGCAGCAGCCGCTCCAGGTACGCCTCGTCCACGGTCGCTTGCGCCGGGTAGACGTTCACCGTGTAGTTCGTCGTCGTGTCGCCCGGCCCGCCGAGGAGGTCCCCGACGCCCGCCTGCCGCATGACTGCGCGTGCGCGGCGCAGGTCGGTAAGCGGGATGATTGCTTCCGGCCCGGCCTCACCGACGATGGCTTGCGTGGCCTGCGTAACGATGCCGCCTCGCGCATAGAACTTCGGGATCGGGTTATCCGGTAGGTCAAGTGAGAACCGACCCCAGCCGATCTCGTCGGGCACGAACCCGTTGATCATGTCTGCGACCGCGTTCCACGCGCTCTTTACGGCGTTCACGATTCCGTTTGCTAAGTCGCCAGCAAGACCGACCGCACCCGTAATCGCGTTCTTCACGCCGTCAAGAAGCGCACCACCAACGGCCGCGCCTGCACTCAGTACATCGCCGACAAAGTCGCGGATGCGGCCTGGCAACCCTCGGATGATGTCAATGACCGCGTTGATTCCGTTAGTAACGCCGTCCTTGATGGCATTCCATGCGTTTGAGGCAGCGTTCTTGATCGTGTCCCATGCGCCGTCCCAAATCGCTTTGATGGTGTCAAGCGCTGCGGAGATGATGCCCTTCACGAAGTCGATGGCCAACCCTACGAGCGACTTGATGCCGTCCCATATGGCTTGCAAGCCAAGCTTGATGAGCTCCCACTTGTTGTCCCACAAGAACTTGAGAGCCTCCAGCCAGTTAGAGATCTGCTCCTTCACCCAGTCAATCGCGAGGCCTACCAGCGCCTTGATGCCATCCCACACCAGTCCGAGCGCCGTCTTGATGTATTCCCAGCCGTTCTCCCACAACGACTTGACGAAGTCGATAGCAGCCGAGAACAGCGCCTTGATGATGTCCCAGGCCGCAACTAGCGCCGCTTTCATGAAGTCCCAGACGGCGACGAGGATGCCTTTGATCGCCTCCCAAGCAGCGCCCCAGTCGCCGTTGATAATCGCGAGGACGAACTCGATGATGCCGCTAATGATGTTGATGACCATTTCAATGTAGGCGCGGATGGAGTCCCATATCGCAGACACGACGGTCATGATTGTGTCGCCCCACTCGGACCAGAACGACTGGATGAAGTCGAGGACCGTCGTCACGATGGTCTTGATGATCTCGAACCCGATCTTGATAACGGTCATGATGATCGTGATGTACGTGCTTACGACTGTCGAAATGACATTCCAGACGTGCGTGACCGCCTCTTGAATCTGCGGCCAGTGTTCTTTCGTCCAGTCGGAGATCGACTTCCATACGTCGCTGATGACTTCGCCGATGGCCTTTACCGCAACGCCAAGGCCGTCCATCAGCCACGAGGCAAACTGCTTGATTGCAGGCCAGATCGTGTCAACGATGAACCCGATCACGCTGTCAACCACGTTGCGGAAACCCTCAAAGTGTTGGTAGGCGTAAATCAGACCGGCGACGAGCGCGGCGATAGCGCCGACGATGAGCACGACGGGCGAGAACAACGCAGCGAGCGTGCCGCCAATGGCGGCGAATACGCCGCCAAGCGAACCGATCGCGCCGATGATTGCCGGGCCAGCAACGGCTGCGAGTGCAACACCGATGGCGCCCAGGATCGGCACGATGTTGTCTCCGATGAAGCTGAAGATAGGACGCAGCGGCTCAAACGCGCCGCCGATGGCGTCAAGAATGCCAGGCAACTTGTCCATCGCTTGCCCGATGCCGTCAAACACCCGCATAGCGATCGGCTCCAAGGCGACCAGCACCTTGTTCTTGATCATCTGCCACTTCTCGCCGAAGTCGGCTGTGTCTTCGCCAGCGCCGCGAACTGTGTCGGTGCCGTTTGCGATCGTGTTGACGAGGTCGTCCATTGACAACTTGCCCTCACGAATCAGCGCCGCCAGTTTCGGCCCGCCTTTCGCGCCGAACGTCTCCATAGCAATGGCGCTCGCTTCGGCTTCGCTGCCTGCACCCTTGATGCGTGTCATCGTGTCGTTGAAGACTTCGTTGGCGCTCTTGCCTTCCCTGGCTGCGGCAGCCAGCGACTTGTTCAGCGCGGGCATCACGTCACTAGCGTCGAGGCCTGCCTTACTCAGCCCGGCGATCAGCGCCGCCGACTGCTCAAAGTCCATGCCGACCGCACGCAACGCCACACCGCCCGACGACATCTTGCTCGCCAGGTCTTGCACGCTGATGCCGGTCGCTTGCGACGCTCGGAATAGTTGATCAAGTCGCGGCCCTTGATCTTCGGCCGAGATGCCAAAGTTATTGAACAGTCCAGTAACTGCTTCGATGTTGCCGGATACGTCAGTACCGGTAATGCGAGACAGTTCCAAGAACTGCGCGGACAGCGACTCCAACGGTGCGCCGGTCAAGCCGAGGCGTGTGTTGATGTCGGCAATGGCGGTGCTCGCATCGTCAAACGACGCAGGCACCTCCTGCACCACGCTCTTGAACGAGCCTTTCAGACTCTCAAGTTGACTGCCGGTTGCACCCGTGCCGACTCGGATCTTGTCGTAGGCGCCGTCGAACGCTTCACCGACCTTGTAAAGCCCGCCAGCGACCGCGACGCCGATAGCCACGCCAGCCGTAGCGACGCCAGCCGCCGAAGTCCCAAACTTCTTCAGGCTCTCTAGCGAACCGCCGACACTCGACGTGTCAATCTGAATGCGTTGAACGAGATCAGGCAGCGACACAGATCCAGCCACACGTCACTCCTCGTTCGGCCGTCTAGCCGCCTAGATTACTGGCTCGCCCTGCACCGTCTTGACGCCTACGCCCGGACGGTTGCCCATGATGGACAGCAACTCGCGTGCGCCGCCGGTCTTGCGGATCGCTCCGACTGCTTCCAGCACGGCGACGATCTGCGCTGGAGTCAGTCGCCAGAACTCGTCAACGCCACGACCTGCGCTGCACCAGGCTCGGAACCATCCGTGCCAGTCGTAGCGGTCGTCGTCTCTAGCGCCTCGGCGACGACGGCTCGCGCTTCCTGCGCTTCGGCCATCCTCTGCGTGCTTGCCGCCATCGCCTGCGTAGGGTCCACGCCGTTCGCAATCGCGAACGCGGCACCGATACCGGCGCCGTATACGTCGAGACGCTCCACGATCATGCACGCGCCGACTTCCTCGGCGGGCATCCCGGTGGCGATCGACAGCGTGGCACGCAACGTCGTGAACGGCTTCGTCTCCAACGCCTTCGACCAGGCGTCGATGTTGCCCCACGTTTCTTCGATCTCGCATAGCGAGTTCGCCGTGAACAGCAACGGCACGTCCCTGACCGTTTCGTCGGTAGCGGACGTGCGTAGCGGGATCGTGACCGTCTTACCGCGCAACGCAACGGTCGGCGTGTCTGCCATCGTGTGTTTCTCCCCTGCCCTGAGTCTGCGGCTACAGCGTCGGAGCCGTCTCGTAGAAGATGACCTCGACCATGTTCGTGTCGGTGTGCAACGGCTGGATGGCCGTGATATCCATCGTCGGCTGACCGAACGACTCGGACGACTGGTCCAGCACGGTTGCCGCGCTCAGCATGCACTTGTAGGCGACGATGACGATGGCACCGCCGCTGAGTTCGGTGTCGTCGATCATGGCGGCGACCTTGAAGTACGGAGCCTGTTGCCCGCCCGTGACGCCATAAGTGGCCGTCTCGGTCGTGCCGCTTCCGGCGTCGGTGACCGTACCGCCCATGATCGTCTTCATTACGTCGAGGTCGACGCGGCCGTACTGCGCCGACATCGTGAACGAGTCGATGCGCGCCTTGGTAGCGATGACTTTCGCGTCGCCCTTGAGGGTGGCGCTGACGTACTCGGGCGACAGCGAGACGCTGGCGATGCCCGGCACGTCGATGCCGGTGTTGTACGTCGGCGACGCCTGACCCGAGTCGGAGACCAGCGGGTACACCTTGAAGTCGGTCACGTCGAAGACGACGGAGTTGTGATTGATGGCCATGTCTTGGTCCTCCGGTGAACGGGATTCTGGCAGGCAGTCTAAGCGATGGACACGGTACGGACGGTGACGGCGTAGTGGATGATGCCGCCTGGCTCCACCAGCCTGACCGTGCTGTTCACACGGGCACGGACGTGTGGGGCGGGCAGCTGCACGGAGTCGAGCGCGTCAATGACTGCTCCGATGAGGTTGTCGTCCTCGGCGTCTTGCGCCTGCCACAGATCGACCTGGAACAACTCCGAAGTAGCGACCGTACGGCCGTCGCCGGAGAGGCCAGCCGAGCGCGAGAGGTCAGGCTGGATCGTGATGAACGGCAACGTGGGACCGCCGTCAGGGAACTCGGGCGCCTCGTCCCGATACACCCGGTCGCCGACGAGCGCATCTACGGCGTCTTTCAAGTGCGCAGTGACCGTCACTTCTTGCCTTTCGGAGTCTTAGCTGCCTCTGCCTTCTTTGCCGCCTTCGCCGCTTCACGCTCAAAGTGCTTCTGGAACTCTTTGCTGATGGCGTCGACCGATTGGTCGATGGCGGGACGCAAGAACGGACGCGCGCTCATGTGCCGAGTGCCAAACTCCAGATATGGCGCGTATTCAGCGTTGGCTCCTACGTCCACGTAGTCGTCGCCAACGCCGTACATAACTGAACGGCGCAAGTTGCTGGTGTCTGGTGCGGGCGGCTCGCCCGGCCCTGACGCCTTGTGGCTTACCGTGACGCCACGCGAGTAGACGTTCCCGCTCCGAGGACTGTTCTTCATCAGGTCGCGCATCGTGCGCTGCACTCCTACGCCGATGGCCTTGAGCACTGGCCGCTTGTTCTCGGCTTCGTCGTACACGGCACGCACAACGGCAGCAAGCCGGTCCGATGCTTGCGACAAGTCGTCGCCTTCTGCTTTCGCTTTCTTTGCCATTACGCCCACCTACGGCAGAACACGCGCTGATGCGGCACCGTGTATCGGACGGACGCCACTTCGTAAGTGCCGTCAAGCAGCGGGTCGATGTCTTCAACGAACATCTGCGCGCCGAGCGGCACGGTCACACCGTGCGGGACCAGCACGACCGCGTCGTACTGCTGCGACGCAACGGCCGCACGTTCATGCTCGGCGAAGTTCAACATCGCCACGCGGCCCATAAACTGCGTCGTCACGTACTGATACGTCGTGCGGCCTTCGCTGTCCGTCACGGCGGCAGTCGGCGACCGCAGCGTCAGCGCATGATCAAAGCCGGGCGCACTCAACGAACGACCCGCGCCTTGAACCGGTCAAGGATCGCCTGATCGGCAGGCGAGTATCGGCCCGCCTTCTGTAGTTCGACCAACACGCTGTCGCCGCCCGCGTCGAACTGCACGCTGTACCCCTCGACAGACATGGCGCTCAGGCCCTCCATCGTGGTACCCGACCGCGCAGCGAACGACCGACGGATGCGGAAGTCGCGGGCCACCCGTGCCGCCAGGATCGAGCGAACACCGTCCAAAGACAGGTCGTTTGCCTCGGCCAGCGCAGACACGGCAGACACCGACCTGCCCCAATAGACCACAAGCTCGCCCTCGGCCATCGGGATCAGCCACTGGTTCAGAGCAGCAACCTCGTCGGCTGTCAGGTCGACGCCGAGGATGGCTTCGATGTTGCGGTGGTCGATCAACACAACACCGAGCCTATCGTGCAGCCACACCCGCCGGGAGGAGCGACTGGTAGGCCTGCTCCCACTCGCGCCAGTGCTGCCCGATGTCCAGCGCCGCAATGGCCTCGCGTTGCCGGGCTGCTTCGGCTGCACGCACCTCGGGGTCGGCAAGCTGCCGCAGGGCACCAACCCACGACCGCTGCCGGTTCTGACGCACCGTTACGCCCACACCGTGCGTGTCTCGCAACCATGCGTACTCGGGCGTCTCGGTCGCTGCGAACGGGATGCCAGCGGCGGCGTACTCCATGCCCTTGATGGCCGACTTCGCCTCGTTGAACGAGATGAGATTGAGCGGCACGATTCCCACGTCGATGGACTGCAACAACGCCGGGTACTTATGAATGGGTGCCATCGGCGTCGTCGTCACCGACGCAGCAGGCAAGCCGAGCAACGAGTGTGCAGGCTTGTGCGACGAATGATCGCCCGCATGGTGGAACTGCGGCGCGTACAGCCCGGTCGCCAACGTCTCAGCAATGGCACCCGCGGCGACTTCCAAGTCGCCGCCTCGGAACGCTGTCGCGCCCACCCAGCCGAGCACCGGCGGCTCCCGATGCGGGTGCGTCTCCCATTCGCGCATGTCGACCGCGTTACGGATCACGCACGTCGGCGCATACCGTTCGTACCAGCGAGCAATAAACGGCGTCGAGCAAGTGATGAGATCGGAGTGGCGCAGAATCTCCCGATAGTGCGCCACGTTCTCGTCTGCGTTCCTGGCCGGGTGCGTCGCATGAAACGCTTGATTCGTGGGCGGGATCGCGTCGAAGTGGTCGTCAATGTCGTTGACGATCACTTGCCCCGCCGCACGTGCACGGCCGATGTCAGCGGACACGTCGCGATGCATCCATCGCTGCATGACGATGATGTCGAAACCCCATTCGATGCGGGCATCTCGGTCGTTGCCGTCGAGGTCGATGCAATCCAACGGCAGGATGCCGAACTCGCCGCTCTTGCGATGCGATGTAAGCAGGCCGACTGTCACGTCGTGGCCGTGTTCGGCTAACGCTCGGGCTGGGATTCCTACTCGGTAGTGGCCTGCACCCCCGAGTGGCGGTGCGCCGTTCGGCAGTCGATACGTGCGCGAGAAGTCAACTGTCGCATATCCGATCCGCATGAGTGTCTCCAAGTGTGACGGTCTTTATGGCCCGATAAGGCACGCCATTCGCTAACGCGAAGTCGAGACGCACAAGCGTTCCCGCATACAGAACTTGTCGGCCGACTTCGACGGTTTCTGCGACGACTACGGAACGTGCCGCCGTCTGTTCGGCCTTTGCCACGTGCCCTGAGCGATCCACGCCTGCGACTGTAGCCGAGCGCGAAAGAGGGACGGCGGTGCGGGGTGCCGCCGTCCCTCCTTCTGAATCCCCAGGGCAGGGGAACCGGCCAATCTCAGTCGAGATTGGTCACCTTGCAGAACGCCTCGGGGCGCTGCACCGTGAGAGCCACCCGCTGCTCGGCGAGCACGGCGACGGCGTTCTTGATGAAGAAGTCGTCGTGCTGCTCTGCGATGCGGATGCTCGCCTCGGCCCGGTCGTACAGCGTGGCACCCAAGCCGAACGCACCAACGAGCGCCGTGTCGGCGTCGATGGCCTGCGAGACGACGACCGGCAGACGCCACACCCGCGGCTCGGCACCCGAAGCGATGCCTGCCACCACGGCGTTGACGTACTGGCCGTTGGCGTCCTTGAGCAGTTCGATGGTCTGCCAGTTGGACGGGTGCATCACGACACCGGTCGCCTCGTACTCCGAGAGCGCCACCGTGGTAATCGCCTTGCGGATGGCTTCCTCGTTGGTGTCGTCTGGCGTGGCCGCGTTCGCGTCGTGCGTGTTGATGCCCGACACGTTGAAGATGCCAAGCAAGTCCTCGCTGGTCCCTGCACCCTTGAGGATCTGCTGGTCCTCACGAAGCTGGAGTCCATAGAGGAGTTCGTTGTCGATGACCGCCTGAAGCTGCGGCTCGTCGGCAAGCGTGTTCCGGTGCACCGCCACGTAGTGCGCGATGGTGCGAACCGTGGACTGCTCACCTACGAACGTCAGCGCCGACTGCACGGCAGACCCGAAGTCGGTACCCGACCGCTCCGCGACGCCGCTGGCGGCGTTCGTGAAGCCCGACACGCGGAAGTATTCGATGACCCGTGCGTCGGTCGTCACGACCGGGAACAGGTCACGAACACGCCACTGCCGGTGCGGCTGACCGACCATCGCCTCGCGCATCACCATGCCGAAGTCGCCGGGCGTGCCGGTCGGCAGGGTCGTGTAGATGTCGCTTGACGCCTTGTAGCCGCGGCCTGCGAAGTCGGCCATCTTGGCGTTCCACGGAGTCCGCATCGTGTACCCGGCAGTACCGCCGCCGAGCGCCTTGAACTCGTCGCTTTCCAAGAACATCTGGCCGATGCTCTTGTGCTGCGGGAACGTCGCGGCAGTTGCCGCCGACGCCACTGCGGCCGACGCGTGCGCCGGGCCAGACAGGAAGTCCTTGCCGTCGAGGGTCGCCTCGGCTCCCTCGATCAGCGTGCGGAGTTCCTTGATGCGGCCGAGGTTCGCCTGGAAGGCTTCTTTCTGGCCGGGCTGGATCTCAATGTTGACGTTGCCGTCGTTGGTGTCGCCGCCGACGAGGCCGATGATCTCCTCGTTGCGCTCGACCAGCGAAGCGAGTTCGCCGCGCATCTCCTTGACGGAGTCCTTCAGTTGCTGTGACTTGTGCATGACCGTGCTGCTCCTTCAAGCAATAAGCGTCTCGCCCGGTCAGCACCGCCGAGACAACGTTGCCGGGAAGCCTAGATCAACGCACGGCGCGCACGGCGCATTGGTGCTGCGTGAACGCCACAACGGGCCACTCGGCGAGCGCTTCCTCGGTGATCGGCAACGGCTGCACGTCGCGGAACCCCGCGGCAGTAAGGGCGCGCATGACGCGGCCTTCGTTGCAGTTCCAGGCGTGGCGAGCGCCCGCCCACTCCGCTTGCGCTTCTTGGTAGTGCAGGTCGTCTTCGATAACGCCGAGCACTTGCTGCCAGTTCTCGTCGCCATCGTGCCAGCGTTGCAGCGTCCGGTTCACGTCAGGGCCGACCACGCACACTTCGCCGCCTTCGCACAAGATGCGTCGCACGTCGGCGAGCAGGGCAGAAACGTCGGCCCACTCGACGTGTTCCAGCATGTGGCCGAGATACACCCTGTCGGCTACCTCGTCGTTCCACGGCAACGGCTCGCCGGGCTTCACGACGACTGAAGGCGTGATGACCTTCGGAATGTAGATCACGTCTACGTTCACCCACGGCTTCGGTGCGAGGAACGGCCCGCAGCCCAGGTTCACGTTCATCGTGGCCTGGTCACGATCGGGAAGTAGTAACCGCCGAGGCCGTGCTGCACCGACTCGGGCATGTCGGGCCGGTGGTGGATGCCGCTGTAGTGAGCGATGAGCGCACGACGTTCCAAGCCTGGCTGCCGTGCAAGGCTGCCACGGTGAAGGAGCCGCCCGTGCCAGATCAGCACGTCGCCTTCTTCCGGCAAGTACGTGACGATCTCGGCACGCCGGTTGTGGATCTCCTCCGCAAAGAGCGGCGTCAGGATCTGTTCGGACTGTGCAGGCCACCGCCGGTCGGCCAGGTTCACGAACCGGCCGATGGC
>Ga0075458_10000187_pt1 | contig 20319 bp, 20 predicted proteins | sample DEB3_08_DNA_FD_77576 | JGI IMG/M metagenome (GOLD analysis project Ga0075458, IMG submission 77576) | Aqueous microbial communities from the Delaware River and Bay under freshwater to marine salinity gradient to study organic matter... | ecosystem: Environmental > Aquatic > Marine > Coastal ... | reverse complement strand
CTTCGGAACATAGCTTCGGACAAGATCGTACTTCGGCTTCGGGCCCCAGTGACGGCGGTCTGCGAACTCGTTCATGCGACTCCCTAGTATGAGCTTCTAATTAAGAACTTGCTGAACTCGGTGTCACGTTTCTTCTTCGCTTCGATGGCGCGAGGGTCCGTAACGCGGGTGAGTGGATTATCGTGGGGCATGGGATGGCGTCGGCGCAGAATTGCGCGCGCGGAATTTTCGATGGATTTGATGAGGCGGCAGTACCAAATCTGAATCGGTTCGGTTGCTAATTTCTTTTTCGCGAGGTCGTCCATCCCCGCCTGCACGGAATACCGCAAACGAGCCAGACCGTTGATGTTCTGATCGCGGACGTGAACATTCAGGAGTTCATTCCAGCCGGCGGTGTCCCCGCGTGAGTAAAGCCGAAGAAGGTCGATCGCTTCATTCTGTCGCGCCAACGCCGTTCTCCCTCATGATCTGCTGTTTAATTTTTGCACGGCCTTCAACATCCGTTCGAGAAAGACTTCCTTCTCGCTGGGTGTAAAAGAAGAGAGGCTTATTGAGATAACCGACGTCCAGTTGGTCCCGCGCACGAAGGAAGAAATCCAGACCTTCATATCCTCGGAGCCCTTCGGTGAACTTAACGTGATTGATCGCCCTCTTGTCGAAGATCGCTCCGCCGACATGGTGCTGGTCCTTCCCGCTTTGAATCACCGAACGGCTGCCGAAATAATTGTTCGGGTAGATCGCTTCCTTGCCGGTGTGCTCGATCTCGTAAATCAGTTCACGCAGAGCGTGTTTCGAAATCAGGTAATCGTCCGCGTCGAGACGAAGGATGTACTTCCCACGAGCGGCCTTGAGCGCGACGTTCGACGACGACGCGAGACCGACGTTCTTCGAGTTGCGGATCCATCTCGCGTTCGGATTCTCGAGGCAGAAGCTCGAAACAATTTCTAACGTCTTGTCGTTCGAGTGGTCGTCGACCACCAGATGCTCGACTTTCGAGTAACCCACCTGCTCGCGTACGGATTGCAGCGCTCGCAAAATCCATCGGTCGGCATTATAGGCGCAAGTATAGACCGTAAGTTTAGGCTGCTCGTTCTGTCGCTTGAGCCAGGGATTTGCACGGAGATACTCGACGCATTGCTTGAGCGTCGCATCGTTTCCAAGTTGCGAGAAAAGGACCTCGAAAAGTTCGAGATCCTCAGGGAAGTCGATAAGGAAACGGAAGTGACCAATCGGGTGATGCGGGTCGAAATCGTATGAGTTCTTCGTGATGTTGCGGACAGCATAGCTGATGAACTCCACGTTCTTGTAAGCATCGGCGGCGGTGTCCAAAGCCGCGCGAGAAATGATTTCGAATCCGGCTCCGGGAATAAATTTTGATCCGTAAAGGTAATCTAAATTTTTTCGATGGAAAGCGTCGATCGCATGAAAGACATCTTCCTCTTCGACGAGAATTTTATCGTGCGTGATTCGGATAACAGCATCGAGCCCGAACGTGTGCGCGGCGAAGCGCATCCGAGAGAGAGGATCATTGGCGTATCCAAGCTCCGCAACCTTGACGTTGTACTGCTCGAGGAACGAGTAGTGCTTTTTCTGATCGTCCGGTACGGCGAGAATGATCGGAACCCCGAGCCGAAGAAGGCGTCGAACGAGGTGTTGAATCAGTGGGATTCCGTTAACCAAACGAAGTGGTTTATTTGGGACGCGCTCAGATTCGATCCGAGTGCAAATGACGACGCCGATTTTTTTCATCAACCCTGCCTGCTTTAACCAAAATGGGTATGTTGCTATATGGTCTTCTCATTTCAAAGCGTCGGTCAAGAATAGAAGAAAGAGATCCTTGTATTCAGTTTAAGAGGTCGAGTTCCATCAAGATATTTACAGCGGTATTGTACCGTAGAACGACTAACGCCAGAAAGATATGATGCTTGGGAGATAGTCTTCGCAATAAATTTTACTTCCCCAGTTTCAGTGTCGAAACAAATGATTTCTTTTGCTTTTATACTTGAAGGATTTCCGAGTCTTTGCCACGTCTCTCTAGAATTTTCTGAGAAATCCTGCATTCGAATATTACCAAATTCATAATCTTTAGAATGGTCGATTCTACCGATTACAAGACGGTCTCCCTTGAACGATGGGAGATTCTTTAAAAACCAATCTAAAAAATCAATAAAACTATATCTGACTTTGATGCCACGATATGTCTTCCGTGTCCGGCATCGAACCACCTGATTGTAGTAATGCGAATATGCTCGTTCTCTAAGGTTTACGAATTCCATGACGGCTTAAACCCCCGATAGCTTTCAAATGACGGGCAAGATTTGCAAGGGTTTTTGTCGAAAGCGGTCCCGTCGCGCAAAGAATCGCGCAGTCGAAGTGCTGGAACGTCGTTAAAAATTTGGTCCAGGTTCGCGTAATTAATGTCACCCAGAAGAAGTTTTTCTCCGATGTCCGGGCAGCACGGGAACGCTTCGCCCTTCCAGTTGAAGATAACCCTCGCGTGAGCCTGGATGCATGACTGACGGTTTTCCGCGTCGCGCGTCCGCGTCGTCACGTCGGAAAGATCTTTCTCGATTCGACCGCCGACCATATCCCGAATCGAAACCGCGGCTTCGGGCCATCTCCGCAGAACTTGGCCCTCGATGTCCTCGTCGGAATTGCGTTTCGTGCGAACGGCTTGGATGACGATCTCGGTCTTCGATCTCTTTGGGTGATTGTAAAAGTAGTCGATGTTCCTCATCGCGAGGGAATGAATCGAGCCCGCTCGTTGGGTTTCCATGACTTCGGGAATGAAAGAATCGAACGAGACCTTTACCTTCGTCTGGTGGCAGAGCCCTCGAAAAATATCTTCGCGATCTGTGGAGAATTTGAAGTTCGAGTTTGTGAGGCGGTCGATGAAGGTTCCACCACGCGCGAGGTTTTTCGCGTATTCGGTGATCTTTTCGAAGTTCGGGTTGAGCGTGCTCTCGCCCTTCCAGTTGAACTTCAGCGAGTGAACTCCGAGGTCCGCCGCCTGACCAATGATTTTGTACGCCGTCTCGAGCGGCATCATTCCTTTTCGAAACGGGAGTGTTTCTTGATTTGCGTGGTAGCAGTACCCGCACCGCTGATTGCAGAGTGATGCGAGTTCGAGGGAAACGTCCACCGGAACCGTAAGGTCGAGCGAACGCGCGAAGCGATACTTCAGGCGGTACTTTAAATAATTCAGCATTTCCTCAACTCCAGCGGCCCGCGCCGCCGAAGTCAAGGTCAGACGAGAGATCAAAGTTCGATCGCTTGCAGTCGGCCAGTCAGATTGAAATACGTCCCGCTGTCCTGACCGTTGATCCCGAGGTATGCGTAATATTTGTGATTTCCCGCTGCCGGTACGTCGATCACGGTGAACTGCATGGGGAAAATCAAAAGCGCGGCACCCGTCGCGGCGGAGACGTTAATCGCGGTGGTCGTGAAGTTGAATTGCTGCACGCCAAACTGAACCTGACCGACCGTGACCCCATCGCGAACGATGTTCAAGCTCCCACCGACCCGAACTGCAATCGAGGTCAAAGATTTGTAGGCGAACGTGACCTGGCTCGCGGCGGTCGCACCAGTCAGGCACAAGAGAACAGGTCGCCCAACGGTGTCGATCGTCAGCGTCGATCCAGGAACATCGGACCCGAACAAAATCGAAGAAGTGGACATCAAATAGGGACCGACCGCGAAATCAGCTTGTCCCATCTGACCGGCGGCGGCAGCAGAAGTAATCCCCGCGAGAGACCGCGCCGTCACGCTGATCGACTGCGTTTTGATATACGCCCCGTCGATCCCGCTCGTTCCGATCACCGCGCGAGTCGTTCCTTGAATATTGAAATTGAAAGCGCCACCTGCCGTCGCCGTATCTCCACGGATTTCGAGCGTCGATCCCGTAGATGTGGACGAAAGAAGTTGAATGCGCTTCGCGTAAAGAGAGCGCCAGTAATATTCCTCGGAGCCAAGGTCGTAGGTGTTCGTCGGCGCAGCCGCCGCCGTATTCGGGTCGATCGCGATGATGTGACCACGAAGCTGCGAGAAGTTCGTATTAACTTGAGTCGCGCGCGCTTTCGTTCCAGCGACGAACGAATAGAAAGAAGTGATCGTTGCGGAGGAAGGCATCTACGGCCCCTTTCTTCCAGCTTCGAACCAGCCGAGGTTATTCCCCAGCGAGATCAAATGCAGAACCGATTTATCGTATGAGTTCCACGGAGCATCGAGGTAAAGACCATTCCCATTTTCGAGGTAAACGATCTTCGAATTGTCCGTTCCCATGAGGAAAATCTCAAGGCCGGCGGTGTTCCCGTAAGCGATTTGCGGGTTCGCGGTGACGTCCGTCGCGGTGACGGTGTTGTCTCCCTGAACGAAAATGAGCTGACGAGATCCCGTCGTCGGCGAGAAAGAAATCCCGCCGCCGGCCGTAATCGTATTCGGCGCGGCGTAGGTCCCGACCGGGATCAGAACGCCCCCGCCGGCACCGATTTCGGTTTCGAGAGCGCCCACCTTTTTGTAAATCTTCCCGTCATCTCGCGCATAGACCGCGATGACGGTCGTCGTGGCTGGCGTTGGAACGGAGCCCGCGGTGTTCGCGTAAAACATTCCGTACTGAAGAAATCCTCCGCGCCAAAGATTGTTCACGCCACCGAGGTCGTAAGTCATGCTCGGCGACCCGCTCGAGGCCGTCGGGTCCATCGGGATAAAGTGACCGCGCATATTCGAGAAGTTGTTGTTCACTTCCGCGCTTCGGATCACGGTGCTCGGCGTGAACGTGTAGAAAGACGTGATCGTTTGCGTTGCGGGCATTTAAACCTCTCTCGCTACGAAACGACATTCGAGATTGTCGATGTCGATTTCCATGCTTAAAAACTTGAACTCTTGCCCTTCCAAAATAATCGCATCACCCGGAGACGAATCCCAAGTGAGATCCTGAGAGGTCGAGGTGTCGTCCCCGGCCCAGTTGTTCAGATCCCAAAGGGAGTTCTCTCCCGGTTCGGTCGGGTCGTAATAAAGTGCAATCCGGTCGAAAATGTTCAGGTGCGGAACGAGACTCGTCTTGAATTCGATCTCGTTTTTCAGCGCGGAGTAATCGTCGAAAACTTGGTTCGCGATCACCAAGGCGCTCGCCGTATTCGGGATAAAATAGTTCTGGATGCTTAAGGTCCGGTGTCCAAGAACAAACGGATTCGACGATGGCGTGACTTCGTACGCGGAGGAAACATAAACCGTCGAGTCCGAGGTCGAGGTGTCTTTGAATTTCACTTCGACGCGCGAGTAATATTTCGAGATTTTCTGTCCGTAAGACGTCACCTGTTTGATCGTTTGTCCGTACTCGTTGTTGAAAGAGCCCGCGCCGTGGAATTGGTAAACGGTTGCCGTTTGATTTGCTTCGCGTGAAACGAATTTAAAATGACCATCCGGCGTGATGTACGGAACGTAGTTCTCGGCCTCCGAGAGAGTCTGAATGACTTCCCACACCGTTTTGTCGTAAACGCCTTCCGCGCCCGACGTGTTCAGTTGGGAATAGACGCTCGACGTGGCCGAGATATCCCAATTCGCCACGGTGTCGCCGAAGAAACCACGGAAAATGTAATTCCCGTTCCCGTCTTGCTGATCGCGAAGCATCCCCATGAACTGCGATGCGGTCATCCCGGTCGAAGTCCACCCGGTCAATTCAACCGCGGGGAAATCGTCGAAGACCGAGGTCAGCGGCTTGATCGTGAACGTCACTTCGTCTTTATCCGAGAGCGGAATGTCGCCTGAAATAATTCCCGTGAAAACGATCGGCGACTCTTCGAAGTCCCATTCGTCTTCCGAATCCCACGAGGCCTCGTCCCAAAGAACCGCGCCCTGGTATTCTTTATTGACCCAGAATCCATCATCGCGCTGGTAGCGCGTAATGAAACCAATCTCGACTTTTACGAGCGTGCGCTGCTGGTTTAGAAATCCATTCCACAGTGAGAAGTCCGACGTCGAGGGATTGTACCGGCCCGAGTCGTTCTCGAAAGTGACCTTCATGTTCGAGAAAGAAAACTGGTAGAGACGAACCGAGTCGATGTCCTGCTTGACCTTTCCGAATGATTTAACATCCGACGTCACGTCGAGCCAGTCCTCTTCGTAAAGGCCCGTGATCTGACTCCGGCGCTTGATGAAAATGCGTCGGAAGATATCGGCCTTTGGTTGTTTGATCGCCTCGATGATACTCATCCGGTCGTTTCCTTCAGAGTGATTTTCCCGGTGTGGCCCGAGGCCACGGCGTCGCCGGAGAATTCATAGAAACCAAAATTACCGTCCCAGATCGCTTCGTACATATACCCGTTCCACGAGGTTGCCGTCCCGAACGGGATGAACTGGAACGACGTCGGGTAATCGTAGAGCGCCTTGACCTGCTCTGTTTGATCGGCGGGAAGGTAGTCGAAAGAGATCGAGTCCTGATGTTTTTTGCGGACGTTGTGCAGTCGCACGCCGCCGTCGCTCATTTTATGGACGACTTGCATCGGGACAATCACCGGCTTGTAACCTTTCGATGAAGGTACGCGGGTCATGTCGAAGATGAGATCGCCGATGTAAAACAGGCCGACGAGTTTCTCTTGGTTCGCCACCTGAGTTTTTTTGATGTCCAAAGTGATCGTCCGGCACGAGAGAGTCGCGAAACGGATGAACAAATTCTCGCTCGAGAAGTTCAGCCAGGAGCTTGCCGCCGTGTCCGCATTCTGAATCGGGAACGTTGAGGCCGTTACGCCGTCGTAGAAGAGTTTGAATTCCTTCGCGTTCGTGTCGAGGATACCGATGCGCGAAACGGGCGTCGTCTGGCCGAAGTCGATAATGATCTGCGCGGTCAGCGAGTCGTCCGCGAGGTTGTCGGAAACGTACTGGTAAAACGGATCGCGATTGAAGAGGTTCTCCGACGCGAGCGTGTTCGAATTCACCGCGATCATCGTCGTCGTGTTGATGAGATTCTTCGTCGCGAACTCCATTAGACTCTCCCATCGAAAGCGATTGATCCGCCCTCTTGCCGCAACTTGTAAAGCTGCCGATCGACGGCGACGGCGAACTCTCCTGCGGTTCTTTCGTCCCCGAGCATCCCACCGTAGACCTGGAAAATGTAGGTGTTTCCGCCAAGAGGATTGTTCCCGTCGAGCGGGATCACGGCCTCGTCCTTCCCGCCTTCGCCGATAATCGCCGGAACGCCGCCAGGCGTGGCTTTCACGATACCCCCCTCAGCGAGAGGGATGCCCGCGACTTGCGCGGCTTGCGCGGCCATTGCAGCGCCAACCAGAACGCCGGCTGCGATCCCGAAAGGCGGAGGAAACGCCGCGATTGCTTTCGCGATGGCGACGGGAGTTTCAATTGCGATCTGCGTCAGCGCCGCCGCTTTCCCGATGAAGGCCAATTCCTTATTCGACGAGTTCTGCATCGTCGCGATGGTCGCGAGAGTGTCTTCGCGGTTCTTCTTCCGAATCTGATCTTGCTGCAATTCGAAGGCGGTTTTTTGTAGTTCCGCTTTCTGAAGGTTTAAGTCGGAAACCTTCTTGAGATCTTCGGACTTTTTAAAAGCATTCTGCTCCGCGTCCGCACGCTTTTGGAAAAACGAGATCATCGCGTCGAGCTTCGCTTGCTCGGCGGTGTTGATGAGGGCGAGTTTTTCTTCTTCCTGGACCACCATATTCGCGAGACGGATCTGCTGATCCTCCGACTCCATCGCCATCGCGAGCTGCTGGCCTTCGATCTTCTTTGCGAGGAAGCGATTCTGTTCCTCGGCCTGGGCCTGTAGACGCAATCGGGCCGCGTTTTGACGGGCGAGTTCGAGGTCCTGCTCTTTCTTTTCGTCGATCTTTTTTTCGTCCTGAGCGGACGCCTCGAGGAGCTTTCTCTTTTCTTCGAGCGTCGTCTGGAGCTTTTTCACCATCGTGTTCATGTCGATGATGCCGCTCGAGGTCAGGTTCTCGCGGTTCCTCGTGAGCTGGTCGTTGAGATATTTCAACTGAGCTTCGATGTCCGCGATCTCTTTTTTCAGGTCCGTCGTCGAGGCCTTCGCTTCGTTTGATTTGACGGCGTAATACCCGAGAGCCGCGGCTGCCGCTCCGAGGATGGCAACGGGCCATGCGATCGTCGAGACCGCGACGCCGAGAGCCGTCGCTGCGGCCGTCAGCGCGATAAAGGCTTTCGTTAAACCCGCGATCACGACGATCGATCCTGAGACCGCCGCGAGTCCGGCGAGCACGCTCGCGATGACCGTCACGGTGGTCTGGTTTTCTTTCATGGTACGGAACAGGTCGATGATGTACCCGGTCGCCTTAAAGACCATCGGCGCGAGCTTGGCCCCGATATCTTCGGCGAGGTCAGAGACGGCATTCTTTAATTGCTTGAACGAACCGATCCCTTGCGCGGCGGTCGTCGCCTGATCTTTCGAGCGGTTATTCAACTGCTGCACGACGAGCGTGAGTTTTTCGGTCTTCGATTTGGTCGTGTCAATCTCGATGCCCTGACGCGCGAGAGCATTCGTCTGGGTTCCAATCGTTTTCCCTACGAGGTCGGCGGCCTGAACTACGTCCATCTGTTCCGCAGCGGCGAAGTCCAAGACGGCTTTCGTCAGGTCTTCGGTGACTTTCATGTTGCCGATTTTTTGCTGGATCGTTCGTTGCGCGGCGATGATCTCGTCATCCGAATACGCTGTCACCTTCTGAAGATTCGACGCCAGATCGACGTACTGCTTCGAGAGGTCCTCGGTGTAAACCCCGGCGTTAATCATCGCGCGGTTGAGTTGCTGAACTCCCTGATCGGCCTCACCGAATTCGGCCACGGTCTTCGCGATCGCCGCGGTTGCCAAAGCGAAAACGGATCCCGCAATGATCCCGATGTTGTCGATATTATCCGCGATGCTGCCGAGGATTTCGGTGCCCGTTTGCTTAATCTTGAGCCAGAGTGTTGCTTCTTTTTGGTCCGACATTTACCGACGTCCTTTCGGTTTATTCGCCTTCGCTTCCGCCGTCACCCCAGCCGACGCGACGAGAAGATCGAACTGAAGGTCGTCTAACTCGGAACGGAGGTAATCGCTGGGGCGGAGTCCGTAGCGTTTGCAGAGGACATCAATTTCTCTAAGTTTTGCTGCTGCAAGGAAAGTTGTCGTACTTTTTTTTTACCGTACGTCAACTCGATGATCCTCTGGTAAAGCTCACCCGCGAGTTCGGCATTCGAAAACATGGCCTCGACCCAGATCCCGTCCTTGGCTTCGGCGTCTTCTTGCTTGTGGAAAATCTTCGGAGAAACCGTGCCGGCGACGATGACCTCGGTCATGTGCTGGCGGATTTTCTTCTGATTTTTTTCCAGCAGTGGCGCTTTTTCGTTCCGATACTCGGCGTACTTCTCGCGCATGACCGACGAGCCATCCAAGTAATTCGAAACATCCACGCGGCGGATAACGAACCGGACTCCCCGAACCCGGACCTTTTTGGTCTGGTTCAGGAAGTCCTTCAGATCGTTTCCGAAGATCAAGCGCCGGAGCCATTTAAGCATACGACGCCGTATCGTTCGTCACGAGTGCGCGGCACGCGTACCCGGCGTTGAGGTCTCGGAGCACGACGAACGTGATTTCCGAGGTGAGCAGCTCGTTCGGTCCACCGATCTCGGGATCGCCGGAGTCGAGAATTTTCACCGCGGGCAAAACGATCTTGATGCCCTCGCGAATTTTCGAAGTCGCCATCGTCGCGCCGAGGAACTCGAACTCCGCCGCGAACTGCGTCTGCGCGAGCATTGCATCGTACGCGGTCGTCGTGTCGAAGCGGACCGTGACCTTCAATTCGAAGACCGCCATCCCCGCCGGCAGAACTTGGAGAACGTTCGTCCCGATTCGGCGAGATCCCGAATCCGACATGAGGTTGTTCGAGATCTTGAACTCTATGTTCTGGACGTTCCAGTACGAGGTCGAGGTCAGCGAACCGACCGAACCTTCCACCGAGAAGCGACCGTTGACGAAGCTCAGGGGCTGTTGCGCACCCGTCGAGAGCACGCCGGCGACGTCCGTTCCGCCGACCGTCGCGTCGCGACCGATCAGGCTCGCGGTGCATTTCAGAGCTTCGTCGATTTCCGCCGAGAACGTGAATTCGTTCACGCGGATGCCGTCGTACTGGAAGACTTTCCCGCTCGTCGAGTCACCCTTACGGACGTTCAAGCAGAGCGAGGAATACGTCTGATCGAAGTTCTGAATGTTCACGGTGTGGGTGAATCCGGCACCGCCCGCCGTTTCTCCCGTCGCCGTCGCCGACGTCACGGGACCGCCGCCGAAGGCATTCTGCAGCAAATAGTTCGCCGCCAAAGCGCGAGGGGAAAAATAGAATTCCATGTCGCCCTCGACCATTTTCGAGAGCGCGAGCGCGTTCGAGTTCGTGCGCGAGGTCTGAATTTCCTCAAGAACTTTCGTCTCCTGAGCAACCTTCATCGACGACGAAAGGACGTTGAGTCCCGCCGTGCAGGTATTGTACGAGCCGTAGGAAAGCTCCCGCCCGAAAGCGTGGTACGAAAGATTTCCGATCAAAGATCCTTGTCCGACACCCATAATTCACCTCTTCTTAAACGGAGCAGACGAAAGAATCCCAGTGGGATTTCCCGATCTCCGAGAGTTTTTTCTGAACTTCGTTTTTAAATTCGTCGATCTTTCTCAATTCCGCGAGCAAGTTCCGCGCGATCTTCGAGTCCTCGGAGCGGAAACGGTATTGCATTTGCTCTTTCAGATCGCAGTTCTTAAGGTTCAACAGCGTCGCTTTCGCGCAGTTCACCACCGGGAGATTGAATGCGCGAATGTACTGCTCGAGCCACTGCGCGGAAAATTGCAAATTCCCCGACGTGTAGCCGAACTCCCCGGTCGGGAAAACGAGATAGCTGTGGCGCATGTAGTTCGCTTTTCCACCGCCGTCGTCGTCGAACGCGTAATACTTCCCGTTGAATTTCCACGAGTAATCGAACCCGATCAGCAAGATCTTGTCGTAACCGAAGAAATTCTGTCGCGCGTTGTTATCGGATTGCGAGAGCATAATCACGAGCGCGTTCGAGACGTTCGTGCCCGCGGGGATGATGTTCGGGCATCCCGAAATTTTACAGAACTCTTTTTCGCTCCCGAGGATGTCCTTATTCACGAAAAAATAAATATCTTTCCAGTTCCCGTTCTTCGTCCACTCGGGATTTCCGCAGGCGTTCATCAAAAGGATCGTGTCCTCGAGTTCGTTCTCGAAGGGCTTGAGATATTTTTCGTACGACACGTTCGCGTCGGCGACGAGGCAGAACTTCGGCGTGATCCCGTGCGAGAGCAGATGGCCCAGGGTTTTATCGCAGCAGATGATGTCGACGTTCTTCTGATTCTCGAAGATCGTCTGGATATTTTCCTCGAGGGAGTAACCGTTCGCGATCGCGAGGACCGCTTTCCCGACGCCCGTCGAGTTAAAATCAGAGAGGGACTTCTGCGGAAATTCGGCATGAATCTTCGCGTGCTCGCGCCACTGCGGAGCCCACTGATTGTATGCCGCCTTCGATTGAGCCAAAACCTGTTCGTCGCGCACCGTTCACTCCGTTTAATATGAGACCTTGCACTTCAGAGTAATCACGCCCGCCCGGATGTGACCCTCGGAGTCCGACGCTTTTCGTGAGAAATACTGCACGTCGGTCGGCACTTGCCAAAGGACTTTCCCGTTCAGGTTCGGATTTCCCCGCAGCACGAGTTCGATGTTTTCCATGAGGCAGTTAATATCCTGCTCGGCTGGGTCCTTTTCGTCACCTTGATAATTATCGTTATAGACACCGCCCACGATTTCAAGAGTGACGTCGGCCATCCGGCGAGAATTCAGTTGGTCCTTCGCAATGTCCGCGCCCGTAATGGGTTTCTGCGTGACGTAGGAAGTAACGAAAGGCCAGCTCGACGCCTGGACCGGAATAAGGTCTGGGCGCACACCGCTGAAGACCATCGCCACTCGCGAGGTCATTCCGTTGGAGAGGTCCACCGGATTCGCGCCGATAACGTTCGACGTGTCGAGGATCGACTTGATTTCATCTTTGATGCCGTTAAGGTCGATCACATTTCCCATCTTAGAAACCATTCTCCATCATGAATTGAAGCGTCTGCTCGACGATGCGGTCGAAGGCTTTATCCGAGAGCCACATGAAGTCGCGCTTTGGGAGCTTCGGACCACCCGTATCGTGCGCATAGGCGTACGGAAAACCCGAACTTGTTTTCGCGTTGTTGTACCAGCGGATCCCTTGACCGTCGGCCTTGTACTTCGTCGGCGTAAAAGAATTGCGCAGCTTCCCGGTATTCTGGAGGATCATTCCGCGCTCGCGAGGCTTTTTAAAATTGCCGCTCGAGTTGTCGAAGGCCATCACCTTGCCGTTGATCGTGCGGAAGGCGACCTTCCCATCGACGGCATCGGAATAAGATTTCGACCAGCCTTTCCACGGACCACCGGAGCCCTCTTCGTTTGCGAAGTGGTCCATGATGTCGCGATAAACGATCGCTGAAAGCAGCGCTGCATACTCTTTGCGCATGTCCGCGATCGCTTTGGTTTTACGCGTGAGGTTGGCGAGAAAGTCCTGGATTTCCCGGCTCTCGAATGTGACCGAATCGTTGGCGTCAGCCATCAGTCCCTCTCGCCAGCGATTTCATCCAATTTGTCGGGATCCACTTTCCAGCGGGTTTCTTTATCCTCGTTGAACGTCGGCGAGAAATCCGACGTGTTACAAAGGACCGCGTAATACGAATCATCACCGACCGGGATCTGGGATCCAGCCGTATCGAGAAGATTTGCTTCGCCGCACGCGAGGGCCTGGAGGTTGTCCATCGCCTCTTTGACGAGGTCATTTCCGAAAGCGAGCGCATCTTTCGATCCGCGTCCATTTCGTTTTCGGAAGTAACCTTCGGTCAGAGTGTTCGTGAGCTGAGTCACGAGCGGAGGGACCGCCGTCTGAAAGGCCGCGATGTCGTAGCGTTTCGAAAGCCATTTATTCACTTCAGCTTCGGACTTGTCGATCATCGAAGAAATAAGGGCACTCGTCGCCGTGTCTTCTTTCGTACCCACGAGCAGCGGATAAATTGAAGTGACCGTCGAATAAGTGCCCATCGTCGTTTAACCTTTCGCCATTTTTTCGCGCAGTTCTTTGATTCGACGAGCGACGTTCTTATCGCCTTCGACCCAAACTTCCGCGGACTCGAACTTCGCTTGGAGAGCGTCGAACGTGTCTTTGTACTTCGACTTGTTGCCGAGGTACGTCGTGTACGTTCCCGAGGGGGTGACTTTGATTTCCAAAACCTTATCACCGCGAGTCGTATAGATCACCGGCTGGCTCGCGAGCAAAGCGAGTTCGGCTTTGAGGCCTTCCTGCTTCGCGGCTTTGAGCTTCGCCTCAAGATCCGACTGAGCTTCGCGCTTCGCCTTGGCTTGCGCGGCGAGCTTCAGACCGAGAGTTTTCGCGTGATCCTTCGCCGGGTTGCCGCGCAGTTCTTCTTTAGGAGGAGCGTTCTTCGGCGGCTGGAGTTTGACTTTTTCGGTGGGTTTCACGTCGAAACCTTGGGACTTATCGGTGTCGTTGAGATCCGGGGTTTCGTCGATATCGTTTTCGTCGTTCTGGTTCACTTTGGTCTTCCTTTGCTATGGGGCTGACCGGGAAATTCCGGGGCCGCGAGTTCAGAGCCGCCCCTCCGAAGAGAAGCGGCTCTCGATGTTTAGTACACGTTGTTGATCAGGTAGCCCGTGAGGGACGCCACGACCTTGAACTGGTACTTCACCTTCACTTGAATACCGGTCGATTCACGCTCTTCATCGACCCACGTGCGCACACGCGGCATCGCTCCCATGAACGTGTAACCGCACGACGGGGTTTTGAGTCCCGGCGAGGACGGTTTCCATCCGACGAACGCGCAGTCGCCGAAGAAGTTCGTCATGCTGGGCGTGACGCCTTTCGCGGCGGTGTCGTACACGGATTGCGGAATGATAAGTTCCGGCAATTCGAACAACGACGCGAGCATCACTTTCGTGACCTTGTCGTTCGTGTACTTCACGCGATCGAGGACCGACTGGTGGTTCTTCACGGCGACGAAACCATCGCGCGGGATGAAACCGAAGTTCGGCGTCTTTCCGCTGTTCGCGATGATGGTCGAAGCCGCGGTGTCCATGATGCGGACGGGATCCGTCGCGACCGTGTTATCGGCCCACGTGTTGTTCGCGGCGAGCGACAAATTCAACGACCAGTTCGTGGTCGTGAAGAGGCGCGAGCACGCGTACTCCATGCGGCGATAAATCGCGTCGGTCAGGTTCTCGACCGTATCGGCTTTCAGCGAGCCTTGGTCGTTCTGCTCCTCGGATTCGTCCGAGACGTAATCCTTCAGGCCGTGCTTTTCGAGCGCGTACGACGAGTTGCTGAACTCGAAGTTGTGTTCGCGCGCGACGCCACCATCGGCGATCACGGTCTCCGGGATCTTGAAGTTACGGTCGTAGACGCGGAACAAGTCCGTATCTTTTTGAACCATAACCGTGGGAAAGAGCTGGTTCCAAACGTACTCCTCGTTCTTGTACTGAACGGAGACGTTCGAAAGCAGCTTGTCAACGTGGAGGGCTGACTTAAGCGGCATAACTTATCCTCTCTCGTTCCTTACGGAATCGATTTGAAGTGCGGCTGGACCAGGACTTGCCCGATCTGTCCGGCGGTTTGAACGTCGGGTCCCACGAGCACGCCGATGACATAACTGCCAGCGGTCGTATCGACGTGGACAACGCCCCGGCCAGCACTGTCGAGTGCGACCATTTTTCCTGACGCGCAGGAATCGTTGAAGGTCAGATCCGTGATCCCGCCGATGCAAACCGGAATGCCGTCGGTGATGTTTTTCACATCATTCGTCGTAATTCCAAGCGGACGTTCGAGCGCGGAGGCCGGATACTTGACGGTATCGGCGGTTCCGGTAACGGACGTCACGCCACGGTAGGCGGTGAGAGTCGCGGCGACCTTGAAGGAAACGGGAGCCAAATGGCTCATAATTTACTCCTCGGTTTCGGGTTCTTCTTCGTCTTCTTGTTCCGCGCGTTCGGCCATCACCGACTTGTACTCCGTCGAGTACGAGGTCTTGTTCTCGGCCATCCGTTTGCGGATTTCTTTGTCGAGCTTCGCGTCCTCGTCCGTCGCATCGCCGTCTTTCGAGGCTTTGCCACCCTTCTCGGAACGTTCTTCCAAGTTAACCGAGAAGGACTTTTTCTGGAGCGTGAGCAGCTCTTTGAGAGCATCTTCTTTGGAAAGTTTCTTGTCCCCGAAGGCGTACTCGCTCTTTTCGGGTCCGACGAGTTGCTCGACGAGCGGTTTCATCGCCGGCGAAATCAATTTAGCGGCGCTGAGGTCGGCGGAGAACTTGGCGACCTTCGCTTGCGCTGCTGCGGCTTGAAGTTCGGTTTGTTTCGCTTCGTGGGCTTGGTTCTTCGCCTTGAGATCCGCGATCTCTTTGTCCTTGGCTTCGGCGTCTTTCGTGAACTTGGAGAACTGCGCTTTGAGTTCATTCACCGCGTCCTGCGAGGCTTGGAGTTGAGTCTCCAGTTTGATCTCGTTTTCCGTCTTGCTCATCGGTTCGTCCTTTCTTGACGATTCGAAGTTCTTTTCTTCGAAATCGAAATTTGCTGTTTCAGTGTAAATGGATAACTCGCCGTTTCCAGCTTTTTTGTAATTCGAAATGATATCGGCCAGGTTCATCACGCCCGGTTTGTCCGCGCCGAGGAGTGCGACGGCACCCAGAAGCGCGGAGTATTTTTTCTCACCAACGGCGACGCCCCAGTAAACTTCGCAGCTCACTTTGCGGTACGCCTTGGCCTTCAGAAGCTCGTAAATTTTCTTGGGAATATCCGTAAAATCCGCGAGCAATTTTCCGCCACGGATGTACACGCGGTCGATCCATCCGGCGGCGGGCATCCCGTCTTCCTGGAGAATCTTTTGCTTATCGGTGTGGCCAAGTTTCAGAGGAGGACGCCACCCGACCTTCGTCTCATTGAACGCAACGACCATATCCTGCAGATGCTCCTGCGTGATGGTAGTGTCGTTCCATTTCCCGACCGAAAAGATTTCGACGTCGCGTACCGTAAATGTTTCCATCATTTCACCGGAAATCCGCTGCCCTTGTTTTCTTCAATGAAGTCGTCGATGGGCTGCTTCCCGACGCTTTCCGAAGGTTCGAACTCCTCGTACTTCGTGATCGGAATGAGAACCGATCGACAGTTGAAGTGCATGGGCGGAATCGGAGCGTCCGCGGCTTTGAACTTCTTCCCGTTCAGCCCACGGCAAATATCCGACGTGCGATCATCGAGGATGGCCGAATACTGGTAGCCCGTAACGACACCCGAACTGTCGAAGAACTCTTTCCGGGCCTTATTCATAACCTCGGTGTGCTTCGTACGCGCGTAGCGGTCGACGGACGTTTGCGCGAGCTTCCCAAGATCGTCCCCGAGCGTGGAGAGGATCGCCGAGATCGGCTTTCCATCTTTGATGCCGGCGACGAGTTCCGCGCGGGTGCGCTTCAGGAGTTGGTACTCGTAATCGCCGACGTAGTTGAACGTCTCGTTCTCGAGCACGCCCATGAAGTCCTCGTTCGGAAGCGGTTTCTTCGCGAAGTCAGACTTGAATAATTCCTGCGCGGCTTGCCCTTGGGCGTCCTTCCAGAGATCGCGGAACGATGCGCGAATCACCTGGTTCAATTCTTTTTTGTACTTGATCTCGAGCTGGTCGATCTTCGAAACGTCTCCGTTCTGAATGATCTTCTTCGCTTTAATCTGATCCGCGAGCGCCGTGAGCTGTTTACGAATTACCGGGGCCACGTCGTTCGTGACGGACGTGTCGTAATCGTTGAGCTTCGTTTCGATCGCCTTGAAGTCCACCTTTTTGTGGTAGTCACCCGGGGGAAAATCATAAACCTTGGCGAAGGCTTTCTTCTCGCCAGACGGCGCGGGTTTTTCCTCTCCAGGTTTCGGAGGCATATCTCCATCTTCACCGGGCTCAGGCGGCTCTTCGCCGGGTTTCGGAGGAAGACCACCGGGGCCGGGAGGAAGCGGCCTGCCATCGGGCCCAAGAGCAACGGGAGCTTCGCGATCGACCTCGCCCTCAGGGAATTTCACCAATTTGCGGAAGTGATTCACTTCTTCGTCGGACGGTTTCCAGACTTTCGACTTCACGGCCTCGAGCCACGACTTCGCGAGTTCGATCATCTTCGCATCGTCGATCGATTTAAAGCGGAACTGCGGGATATTCTTCACTTCGCCGAAATTGAAGAGAACGATCGGTTTGACGAAGTGATCCTGAACCAAATTCTCGAGCTGGGTGCGCCGACGCGTGATATGCATCGCGCCAATTCCGATCTGATCTTTCCCGAGAGCATACGAACCGCCGCCGGTCTCCGAACCCTGAAAGCCCATCAGATCGGGGATGAAAAGCGCGCGCCCGATGCACATATTGAAGAAATTCAGAGCCTTAATATAGGCGTCGCCCGTGGTTTTCGCTTCCAGGAATTCGACTTCGATCTCTTTCGGGATCGTCAGAGCGGTCTTCGTCTGGAAGTTCTTGAGCGCGGCGAAGATCTTGGCGATGGCGGTTGCCGGCGCGTTCTTATCGTACCGGGCAATCGGGATCGGTTTCGCCGCGGACTCCATATAAATGGCGTAGAAGCGAATCACCTGGCGTTTCGCGAACCACGCATTGTAGGCGACGCGGAGATCGCTACGTCCGTAGGGATTTTGGAAACGTCGACGGTTGACGAGATGCACGAGAGCTTCGCGCGGGATTTCTTTATCTCCACCGACCTGACGCTGAACGTACTTTTCCACATTCCCGGCGTCGTCCTGGTAGATGAGCCAGGTGTTGGGGTTCCGCGTCTTCACGCTCTTGATGTAGAGCTGAACCTCGATGTCGAAGGTCTTTTCCGAGATGGAAAACCCGAACTCTTGCGCGGTCAGGATTTCCTCGCACGCTTCGATGAACGGCGTTTCGATCTTCTCGGTGAAGGCGGCCTCGAGGCTCTCGATGATTTCCTCTTGGCCCTCTTCCTGAGCGACGAACTCATAGCCGGCGCCGAGGATTAAATCTTTTTTCACGTCGAGGCAAATCGCGATCTGATCGTCCTGGCACATCTCTTCGTAGATCCGGTAATCGCCGCGTTTGCGGTAAAGATCGTCCGGGTTGTACGGAGATTGAAACGACTCGTAATCCATCGGCGAGCGTTTGACGGTCTTCTCGGCGGATCCCGTGTAAAGCTCCGCGAGCAAGTTCTCCGAAGCGGAAGAACGCACGGTGGACTGATCGTTTCCTTGAGTCGGAGGTTTGATGGGTTCTTTTTCAGAGGGTTTGCCCTGAGGCTGTTCGTCAGGTTGAGCCATCTCTTCTCACTTTTTAGAGTTGTGCCTCAGACGAGAATCTTTTTCTCGATATCGCGATACACTTCGAGGTTGCTGTTAACGAGCGCCATTTGCAAGCCAATAGCGGTCGCCACTATCCCATCGTCGTGCTTTCCATCTTCGGCTTCGGACTTTCCATCGTGGTCTACGAGAGTGAGACACTCCCCGAGAACCCACTGATCGTGAATTTCTAAAACTTCAGTTTCAACTGCATCGACGAACATATCGAACATGATCGGGCGAGAAACCTTCGACGTGATCCACCCTTTACGCTCGTCGTGATCGCAGAAAATATTTGGATAATGATGCGTGTCCTCAAGGGAAACGAGAACCGCGTGCCCGTGGTTATTTCTTTCCACCGCGATGAGCGGATGACCGAACGTGTGGTTGTGGAATTTCTCTCCGAGCCAATTTAATTTCTCGGCAAATGCGGACGGTTTCCATCTGTTCGATCGCATCGTCGCGACCACCTTGAGAGTCCGCACGTTGATGACCGTGGCGTGGGAGTAATCGCTCTGAACTCCCTCAGCCGTATCCGCACCGATGACGTAGATCTCGTTCTTCGACGGTTCCTCGTAGAGCCGGAACCATTCCGACTCCTCAATCGGAGCCTCGGCCTTCGCGATGATCTCGGAGACTTTCATGAGGTCCATGACCGCGCCTCCGCTGGCGAGGAAGCACGTGCGATCGTCCTCGGGGTATTCTTGGATGAACTTTTCCTTCAGTTCGGACTTCTTAAAGCGACGAAACTGGATCTGCTCGTCCGTGATCGCGACTCCGTATTGACGAAGCGCACGTTCGGCGAACTCTTCCTCTTCGATCGTCCGGCGAATTGGTCGCGCGAGTTCGATGCGATATGATGGAAAGACAAACCACGGGAAAAACATTTTCTTGTAGTTCTGCGTCGGATCGACCCATTTATCGTAGAAGTGATTCATCCCGTTCGCGGTGGTTTCGATGTTTACGCGACCGTTGAGGATCGGGACTGCTTCCATCGTGGCCTTAAGTCTTTCCGCGTCGGCCATGAACGCCGCTTCCGAAACGTGCAGACGGTGAATCGTGTCACCGCGGACTTCGAGGGCGCAGTAAATGCGGGAATTTCGCGCGGGGAAAAACATTTCGTACTTGGATCCGCCCCCTCGATCCAGAACCGGACGAATTTTCTCAGGCATGTTGTCGTAGGCCCGGCGGACGATCCGAAAAAGGCGCTCGATGGCTTTATCCTCGTGAGCCAAGATGACGCACGTCAGGTTTTTCTTAAAGCAAACGTCATCGAAGAAGTCGAGGATGCACCCGGTAGACACGCCGAACTGACGGGCCTTCAGAATCATCTTTCGGAGCGAAGGATCGACGCGCACGGCCTTTTGAATTGCGTTTTCCTCGAAGCGGACCATTTTTTGTTCTTTGGTCACGATCTTATAGAGGTTCGCGAGACGCCAATCCTTAGACGCCAGCTTCGGGTTCATTCGTGACGTCTTCCGTGATGGGTTCCTCAGGCTCGATCGGTACGGGGAGAGCCTCTCGCTCGGTCTCCTCGATGAAATCCGCGACCTGTTCGTCGAAGGGTTTCATGGAATGCGTGACGTTGTGTTCCTCGCGGACTTTTCCGACGAGGCGGTTGTAAATGAACTCCATTCGTTTCTCGTCCCCGCGTGCGAGTGCGGTTCCGACGAGGCGAGCGATCGCCATTTCGTGCGCTGGCTTGGTTTCGTCGTTCAGCATGGCCTTGAGTTCGGCCACGGGCATCCGAAGCATCCGCGTCAGGAGCATTTTGATCTCCTGTTTGCTGATCGTCTCCATCAGGTGCATTTCGGGAAGCATCTGGGGACGGCCCTTCGGGTTCGCCGTTTCGCCTTTCTTGAATTGCTTCGCCTTGAATGCGTCGCTGAAATTTCCGCTCACGTTTACACCATGCCAG
>Ga0075458_10000186_pt1 | contig 20342 bp, 19 predicted proteins | sample DEB3_08_DNA_FD_77576 | JGI IMG/M metagenome (GOLD analysis project Ga0075458, IMG submission 77576) | Aqueous microbial communities from the Delaware River and Bay under freshwater to marine salinity gradient to study organic matter... | ecosystem: Environmental > Aquatic > Marine > Coastal ... | reverse complement strand
GGTGGTCGTCGACATGGCGGGAAGCGCGGGGATCCTGCGCCGCATCCATTCACGCTTCGGGGATCAACTGAAGCACTCGTGCCGCGTGGGTGCCACGCACTGGGAGGACTCCGGCTCTCTCGACGGCATCGACGGCCCGACCCCGGCGTTCTTCTTCGCACCCAGTCAGCTGGTGAAGCGCGGCAAGGAATGGGGCCGCGAGGCCCTCTACGAACGGATGGAGTCCGCACTGTCCGCCTTCAGTACCGACGCGCGGCGCTGGATGACGGTGCAGGAGTCGCAGGGCGCGGACGCAGTCGTCGACGTGTACGCCCAACTTGTGTCCGGATCAATCGACCCGGCAGTCGGCCACGTACTTTCTTTCTGAGACCACAAGGAGAATCCCATGTCAGACACACGCAAGGTCGCCATCGTCGGCGAGGCAAACAGTTACTCCGGCCCCGCGATCGCCCTGGAGATGGCACGACGCGGGTACGACCTCGTTCTCGGTGACGCCCAGCCCGGGCTGGTGGCCGAGGTGACGGCGCTCGGTGCGCGCGCGGTCGACGTGACCGGGACGAACCATCTGCTCGAGGCAGGCGACTCGAAGAAGCTCGTCGACGCTGCACTGTCGGAATTCGGACGGCTCGATTCCGCCACCACCGCAACGGGCATCATCGTGACCGGCCGCTTCGTGAACTCGAAGGTGGAGGACCTGCAGAAGGTCATGAAGGGGTGCATCGAGGTGCCGTACCACTTCCTGCGCGCCATCGTTCCCGTGATGGTCGAGCGCGGCAGTGGCCAAGTGCTCGTGCAGACGAGCTCGTCGGGCGCACGCGTGACACCGGGTGCCCCGCTGTACTCGACGGCACGCGCGGCGGCGAACCACCTCGTGAAGAACGTCGCGGCGGAGGTCGCGGGCAGCGGCGTGCAGGTGAACGCCGTCGGCACGAACTTCATGGACTTCCCCGGCTTCCTCGATGCGAGCGGTGTGAAGGATGCCGAGTCTCGTGCCCGCGTGGAGGCACAGGTGCCGATGAAAAAACTCGGCAGCATCGAGGAGTTCGCGTCGTTCTGCGCGAACTTCATCGACGGCTCGTTCACGTTCACCACCGGCCAGTTCGTCAGCTTCTCCGGCGGTTGGTCCTGACGTTGACGGTGGGCGCCGACCTGCGCCCGTGAGTCAGCTCGTGCGGCGCATCCGTGCGAGAGCCTTGAAGATCTCGCCGATCGTGTGGTCCGACTCCAGCGGATGACGCAGGTGACGGGAGAAATCGACTGAATAGAGGTTGCGGCGACCGTCCTTCGTGACGATCACGTACCCACCGGCCGCCAGGTCGCTGATGATGCGGTGTGCCGCGCGCTCCCCGATGCCCACGAGGTCCGCGATCTCGGTGATGCGGATGTCCGGGTTCTGCGCGATGCAGACCAGGACATGGCCATGGTTGGTGAGGAAGGTCCAGCCCGGCTCGTCTGTGCGCTTCTGGGGCTTTTTCGTTGTCGCCACGGTCATATTCTGCCAGATTTCATGGTTTGAGTGACATGGTTCCTATTACATGACATTTGTATCATGCTATTAAAAGCAGGTATGGTGACGGCCATGTCCACATGGGATCTCGTCACCCTGAACCTCGGCTCGCCGGCCGTCCTTGCCTTTGTCCTCGGCGTGCTCGCCGCGCTGATGCGCAGCGACCTCCGGTTCCCGGAGCAGGTGACGAGCTTCCTCAGCTCCTACCTTCTGTTCGCGATCGGCCTGAAGGGCGGACTGCGCATCCGCGAGGCGGACATCGGCGACCTGGTGGGCCCGTTCGGCGCCACCCTCGTGCTCGGTGTCCTCACTCCGTGTGTCGCGTACGTCGTGGCAAAGAAATGGTTGCGACTCGACACTGCGAATGCCGCCTCGATCGCGGCGCACTACGGCTCGGTCTCGGCCGTCACCTTCACCGCGGCGGAATCCTTCGCGAAGTCCGCCGGAACGCTCAGTGAGGGTTTCATGCCGGCACTCGTCGCCGTTCTCGAGATTCCCGGAATCATCATCGCTCTCGTCATCGCCGGTCGCGCCATGGGTGGGCGCTCGCTGAAGTCCGCCTTGCACGAGGTGGTCACCGGCAAGAGCGTCGTTCTCCTTCTCGGCGGCCTCGTAATCGGTGCGGTCTCCCCCGCCGAATCGATCGTGAAGGTCGAACCGTTCTTCGTCGACCTCTTCACCGGTTTCCTCTGCTTCTTCCTTCTCGACCTCGGCACCCTCGCCGGCCAGCGCATGGCGGAGATCCGCAAGTCGGGGATGCGCCTCGTTGTCGCGGCCATCGGCATGCCGGTGCTCTTCGGAACGATCGGTGCGGTCGCGGGAACACTCGCCGGTCTCTCAGTCGGCGGTGCAACCGTTCTCGCGACAATGGCGGCCAGTGCCAGCTACATCGCCGCTCCGGCTGCGGTTCGCGTCGGTCTGCCCGAGGCGGATGTCGGGTACTCGCTCGGTGCCGCGCTCGGGCTCACCTTCCCGTTCAATCTCGTGATCGGCATCCCGCTGTACGCGGAGATCGCGACACGTCTCGGCTGACACCGGGAAAAAGAAAAGCGCGGCACCCGTCCGGGATGCCGCGCGATTCTCCGTTCGTGATCAGCCGTGGCCGGGGATGGTCTTCCACGGGCCACCGTCGGAACGGGGCTCCTTCGGGAGACCGAGCACCTGCTCGCCCACGATGCCGCGCTGCACCTGGCTGGTGCCCGCGTAGATCGTGCCGGCGCGCGCGTTCAGGAACACGCCCACCCAGTTGGCCGAGTCGTTCGGCGAGCCGACGGAGTCGGTGGTGAATGCGGTCTGCGGCGTCTGGCCCACTGGAACGAGTGCATCGGCGCCGAGGATGTCGACGGCGAGCTCGGTGACTTCCTTGTGGTACTCGGACCACCACAGCTTGCCGATTGATGCGTCGGATCCGGGCTTGTGGCCGTTCATGAACGCGGTCAGCACGCGGTAGCCGAGGAAACGCATGATCTCCACCTTGGAGTGCGCCTGGGCGAGACGCTGGCGGATGTGCGGGTCGCTCGTGAGACCCTTCTGCTTCGCGAGCGCCGTCAGCTTGTCGAGCTCACCGCGGAACGAGATGGAGTTGACAGCAGCACCGGCGCCGCGCTCGTTGCCGAGCAGGGTCATGGCGACCATCCAGCCACCGTTGACCTCGCCGACGACGTTCTCCTTCGGGCAACGCGCGTCGGTGAAATACACCTCGTTGAACTCGGAGTCTCCCGACATCATCTTGATGGGGCGCACTTCCACGCCGGGCTGGCGCATGTCGACCAGCAGGAACGTGATGCCGCGGTGCTTGACCTCGTCCACGTTGGTGCGGGCGAGAACGAAGATGTGGTTGGCGAGGTGACCGGCCGACGTCCAGATCTTCTGGCCGTTGATGACCCACTCGTCACCGTCGAGGACGGCGCGGCAACCGAGGTTGCCGAGGTCCGAACCGGCTGCCGGCTCGGAGTAGCCCTGGCACCAACGGTCCTCGCCGTTGAGCACGCGCGGCAGGTAGTGACGGCGCTGCTCTTCGGTGCCCACCTGGATCAGTGTGTTGCCGAGCATGCCGATGCCGAAACCGTCGTTCGGTCCGCCGGCGGGAGCACCCGCCTTCGCGAACTCCTCCGCCTGCACGAGCGCCTCGATGTGGCCGAGACCCTGTCCGCCGTACTCCTTCGGCCACGTGATGGCGAGCATGTCGTTCTCGTACAGCTTTTTGCGCCACTCCTCGGTGAAGGCGGCAGCATCGGCGTGGTTCAGCGCGCCGATTCCCTTCCAGCCCTTCGGCAGGTTGGCATCGAGGAAGGAGCGGACCTTCGTGCGGTAGACGTCGGCTTCGGGCGGGTAGGCAAAATCCATGCCGTCACACTAGGACGAAGCCCAATCAGGGTTCTAGTTCGGGCGGACCCGCGTGCTGTCCGACGCACCGGGGCTCAGAAACCACCGAGGAACTCCCACTGGGAGCGTGTCGAGCGCATCGAGATCGGCACGTAATCGAGGCCACCGGCACCCTTGCCGGACAGCGTCACCAAGCGGCCGGCGGGGCTCTGGGCGTTGCGGTACGTCCAGGTGTCCTTGTTGTGGTCGAGCACGAGCGCACGGGTCTGGCCCGGGAAGTTCGGGTCGTACACCGTGAACGTCGTGACGTTGCCGCGCTGCACACCCCTGATCGCGAGCACCGCGTGCGCCGTGTCCTTCGTGTACAGACCGATCGTCAGCATCACCTTGTTGCGCATGCGCCCGAGGACCTCATGGGCAAGTACATGGACGGACTCTGCACGATGGGCCGCGGACACCTGCTGGAGGTTCGGTGCGAGCTGCGTCGCCCACCAGTACGCGATCTCATCGGCCGACTCGTTCACCGTCAGGTCGTATGTCGTGTCGGCGCGGGTCGACACATGGGTCAGCCGTGTCTTGTGCAGGAAGATGCGCGCGGCGAGCACGGCCATGCCCTCGCAGCGGCCCTGCGAAAGATGCTCGTTGAGGTGCGCGAGGTCGACCACGTAGCCGTTGCGGAGGGTGCACTTCGGGTTGGTGCCGTCGTCTACGCAACGCCCGGCTTCGTTCAGCAACTGGAACATGTGCTTGGTCGACAGCGCGGTGGACTTCGAGAGACCGGACCAGTTCGCGAACGAGAACCCGTCGCGCTTCACGCGGAACCCGGTGTCCACCGAGATCGCTTGCACATGCGACGGCGCCGAACTTGCCGACGCCGGCAGGTCATGGAGCGACAGGGACGCCGCGGCCACAGACATCGAGAGGATGGCTCTGACGGGTGCGCGCACGCACCCAGTCAACACCCATCCGACGGTCAGGGCACGAGCACCCGGATGTTCTCGCCTGATTCGTTGCCGTCGGCGTCGAACGTCTCTATGTAGAGGTTGAAACCCGTGCCCGATGCGGGTCGTGCATCGGTTCCCGGTCCTGCCGCCAGGCACGCATCGAGGTTCAGGGTGACGGTGAGTTTTGTCCCGTTCGCTGCAGGCATCTGCTCATTGTCGAACAGGTAAGCCTTCTGCGAGTCGGTCGAGTTCTCGTCGACGGGCTTGACCAGGTTCGGCGACAGACCGCTCATCGCGGACGGACGGCAGACGTGCATCCCGTTCGGGCCATCGCCGAACGCGACGAACCGGTAGCGGAGTCCGCCGCGGTCCACGAGTTGCGACGTCGACCCTTTCGCGAAGTCCTGTGGCCTGAAGAACGTGACCGGGAACGCTGACATCTGCTGGCTGGTCGGGCGCACCGAGGTGGATGCCTGCACCTCCGTGCCGAACGTGCGACCAGGTGCCGAGGCGAACGCGGCAGGCGAGACGACACCGCTCGTCAGGATTCTCACCTCATTCGCGACCACGGCACCGTTCACGCTTGTCGTGAAGCCGTAGGCATCGCCGGTGAGGGCGTTCGTGCCCTTCACAGCGTCACCGGGCTTGAACACCAACGCGTATCGCGTCTCGGGGGCCGTCTTCTGCAGCGCGAGCGAACCATCGGGATTGCGCACCGTGTCCACGGTCTTGCCGTTGATCGCCGGGTTGGCGCTGCTGACGAGAGTCGCCACCGACCCGCTCTGGCAATAGGCAACCTTGCACCACATCGACACCGCACCACCCGCGACCTGCGATGCGTCGATGTTGCCCGCGATCTCCAGCTGCAACGCCTTGGAGAGGTACGTTCCGATCTGGTCGGCGGTGACTGCGGTGTTCAGGTTGGAGTTGATCGGCGCCTGACCGTTTGACCGGACGATCTTGCGGAAGGAGAAGTCCCACGTGGGCCGGGTGTCCATCACCTTGTCGGAGGCGAGGCCCTGGAACGGAACCGTGGTGTCGGGCTGGGCGGCGTCAATCACGCCGTCGCCGTTCGCGTCGGCATCAGCGAAATTCGGGAGACCATCGCGGTCTGCATCCGCACCCAGTTGCGCCGAGTCGGCGGTGAGTGCTGCAAACGAGCGGACGGGCCCGAACAGGGCCGCCTCACGGACGCTCCCCGACGAGACGGGCTTGCTGCCGGTCATCCGGATCGAGGACTTCGTGTCGATTGCGGTCGTCTTCGCGGTGGAGACCGAGTACCCGGTCTTCATGGCGATCGTGCCCACGGACACCGTGCCGCTTTTCTTCGTCGACATCCTCGTGTACCCGGTGGTGGAGTTCTTCTTGCCGAGCACGACCGGGCCGCCGTACTTGCCCGACTTCAGGATGTGGAGAGTAGGGCCCTTGCCCGAACTCGTGACAACGAAACTCGGTGCGACTGCGGACGGTACCTTCGCGGTGAACTTGCCCGTTGCATCGGGAGTGACCTGCACACCGGTTCCGTCGTTTGCCACCAGCATGACGGTGAGGTTCTGGCCGGCCGCACCCGTGACCTTGCCCGTCACCGTCAGGTTCTTCGTGGCCGCGAGCGCGACAGCCGGCAACCCGATGACTGCGGCAACCGCCACCAGTGAGATGGTCAAACGTGAACGGAACATGTTCCCCCCTGAATGGTCAACAGGGAGGACAGTACTGAATTACTTGGCGCGGGGGAAGACCCGAAGGAAGTTGCCGGAGTTGAACTTCTCCACCTCGGACTTCGACGAGTTCGCCATGCAGGACTCGAAGCGAGCGATGGGGTCGCGGCCGCCCTCGGTGTGCGGGTAGTCGCTCGAGAACAGGTAGAGGTTGTCGTTCGACTGGGCGGCGAGACGGGCGGGGTCCTCGAACACGAACGGCGTGAACGCCATCTGGTCGGTGATCTGCTCGCTCGGCCTGCGGGTGAATCCCTTCAGGCGGTCGTCGACCTTGGAGTACGCCTTGTGGATCTGGTCGAGACGCACGAGCATCTCGGGCACCCAGCCGGCGCCGAGCTCCACCGACGCCATCTTCAGGCGCGGGAAGTCCTCGAGCACCCCGTCGAGCACCATCATCGACACGAAGGTCTCGATGCCTTGGTGCAGCACTGCGGCATCACGTGCGCGCACATTCTCGCCGCCGCCCATCCAGTCGCGGGTCTTGCCGCGGCCGTTGTTGCTCCACTCGGGCTTCAGCTGCAGCGGGTTGCCGCCGACATGGAACACGAGCGGAACCTGTGCCTCCTGAAGCAACGACCAGATCGGGTTGTAGTCGACGTGCGTGGGCGAGCGTTCCCCGGCGAGACGGTGCGGGATCCACATCGCCTCGAGACCGTTGTCGAGGCACCACTGCACCTCTTCGAGCGCCAGTTCCGGGTTCTCGAGTGGGATGGCAGCGACACCCATCATGCGCTTGTCGACGGAGCAGAAGTCGGCCATGTGGCGGTTGTGTGCGCGGGCACCTCCGTAGCGGAGTCGGTCGCTGATCTTCGATGACGGCGAGAACACCATGTGCAGCGAGTGCGTGGCGAACACGACCTGCTTCATGAAGCCGAGCATGTCGTTCGCGACGACGCGGTCCATCTTGTCGAACGACCCGAGCGCCTGGATCTCCTTGACCTCCTGGATCATGCGGTCGCCGAGTGCGATGAGGCCCTGCTTGTGCTCCTCGCTGTGGCGCGAGCCCTGGCCCATGATCACAGCGACTTCCTCGTCGGTCACGATGGAGCGGCCGTAGTCAACGAGCGGCAGCTCCTCGCGGATGTCCGGGTCGGCGAACTTCCTCAGGAAGTCCGGCAGTTCCATGATGTGTGTGTCTGCGTCGTAGAGAACGCGGTCGCCTGCGTACGTCATGTCGATTCCCCCTAGAAATGTGGGACTGACGGTACCACCGCCCCTCGCCGGGTTTCCATGGAGAGTATGGCGTTGGGTTGCCACTACATTGGCCCCATGATTCGTCGAACAGTCCTCGCCTGCTCGGTCCTCGTGGGCACGGTCGTGAGTGTCACCACCCCCACAGCACACGCAGCAACAGTCGGTGCCGGTGCCTGTGTCTCCACTGTCGACGACGCAACGGGCGTGACCTCGACTGTTGCTGCCGACGGATCATGCGTGGTCACCTTCGCCACGGCATCAACCTCCCCCACGACGTCTGCGCAGTACGCAACACGCACCTGGACGGTGCCTGCCGGCATCACATCGGTTGATGTGCTCGTTGTTGCCGGCGGTGGTGGTGGCGGGAGTTCGAATGGATGTTGCTACGACGCGGGCGCGGGCGGTGGTGGTGGCGTGGTCGTCGCCACGAACTTCGCGGTCACGCCCGCCTCGAACCTCACGGTTCTGACGGGCCAGGGCGGACGTGGAACCTACTGCGGGAACGGTTACGACGGGGGTCGTTCACAGTTCGGATCACTCCTCGCTATCGGCGGTGGACGCGGTGGCGGCTGCAGTGTGAGTGTCGGTTCGGGTGGATCGGGTGGCGGTGCTCACTGCTATTCGTCAGCCGGCAGCTCTACACAGGCTTCCGGGGGCACACCTTCGAACGGTTCGAACATCGTTTCCTACGGTCGTGCCGGTGGACTCTCGACCGGTTGTTCCACGGGTGGTGGTGGCGGCGGAGGCGGTGCAACGGCAGTTGGTGCTGCGGGCACCGGCGACGGTTCGTCAGGCCCGTCCGGTGGAGTGGGCGGCAACGGAGGCGAAGGCATCGCCAACTCCCTTCGCACCGACTCTGCCATCGTGTACGGGTCGGGTGGCGGTGGCCAGGGACGCTGGACGAACGGCCTCGGTGGCACGAACGCGGGCGACGGCAGCGGAATGAACGCCGCCGGCGGCACGGGCATCGACGGCGTGGACGAGACAGGTGGCGGCGGCGGCGCCGGTTGGCGAAGCGGAACCGTCGGCAACGCCGCAGGTGACGGTGGCTCCGGCGTGGTTGTCGTTCGTTACCTCGTGAACACGGCTCCCGCGAATTCGGTTGCCCCGTCCATCAGCGGAACCATCACGAACGGCCAGACGCTCACGGGCGCACGTGGTACGTGGTCCGGGTACCCCGCACCCACGTACACGTACCGCTGGAAGCGCTCGAGCACGGTGGGCGGCTCGTACACGAACATCACCGGTGCGACATCGCTCAGTTACACGCTGACCGACGACGACATCGACATGTACCTGAAGTTCGAGGTGACCGCGACGAACTCCACGTCCACAACGGTCGAACTGAGTGCGGCAACCGCCCGGGTCGCCGACTTCGTGCGGCCCACCACGACAACCACCTCAACGACGACCACGACGATTGCGGCACCCGCGACGACCGCGCCCGCACTCATCGTGAACGTGAGTGCCCCCACCACCACGTTCGTCACCATCCCCTCGGCGACGGAATCAACCGCGGTACCGGTGATCCGCAGCACCGCCACAACCACCCCGGCCGGCAGGACGCCCTCTGCCACCACAACAACATCCCCATCGACAACCGTCCCGAACGCCCCGACCACAACCTCGGTTCCTGCTCCTCAACCGGCGACAGTCGTCAACGGACAGGCAGCAATGACCGTCGGCGACACGTCGATCACGCCCACGGTGGAACGACGAGACAACAAGCTGGTCATCACCGCTGGCGACTACACCGCGTCGCTCGGGGCGGTGGACAGTGACGGGAAAGTCGCACCACTCGACCCGAACGGGAACATCCGCCTATCAACGGGTCAGAAGGTCCAAGTCAACGCGTCAGGGTTCGAGCCGGACACCATCGTGGAGATCTGGCTGTTCTCCTCTCCCGTGAAGCTCGGCGAGATGTCAGTCGACAAGACGGGCACCGTGAGTGGAACATTCGAGATCCCGGCCGGCACTCCCGCGGGCAACCACCGCATGGTCATCCTTGCCCGCGGCGAGAACAAGGACGAGGCCACATTGACCATCGGCCTCGCCGTCGGCGAATGGAAGAAGTCGAAGAACATCGCCACGTGGTTGATTGTTCTCCCCATCGTCCTCGCCGTGATCGGCGCGTTGACTCTCCCCGCAACACGCCGTCGCAGACGCCGCGCATCGGCCGCCTCATAACCCCGGGTTCACCTGCCGTCTGCCGGTGTGTCACCCGCACCAAGTAGAAAGGTGCGCATGCGGATCTTGGTGACGAACGACGACGGAATCGAATCTGTGGGGCTGCACGTTCTTGCCCGGGCCATGCGCGAGTTCGGCGACGTCGTCATCGCCGCCCCGGACCAGGAGTACTCGGGCGCGAGCGCGGCAATCGGTGCCCTCCACATCATGCGACCGGAGGTCCACCGCAGGAACGTCGACGGCATCGACGAAGCCTGGGCCATCAGTGGCGCACCGGCCCTGTGCGTCTTCCTCTCCCGCTTCGGTCTGTTCGGCGAACCGTTCGACCTCGTCGTCTCCGGCATCAACCCCGGGGTGAACGTGGGACGCAGTGTGTACCACTCCGGGACCGTCGGTGCGGCAGTCACCGCGCGCAACGCCGGCATCACCGGAGTCGCGGTCAGCCAGGCCGTCACCGGCTTCGGCGTGGAGGGCCAGGGCTGGGACGACGCGGTGAAGGGCCAGCTGTGGGACACCGCCGCCACCGTTGCCGCCTCTGTCGTGCGCGGCTGGTCAGCGAACCGCACGGAAGAACCGGTCGTCATCAACGTGAACGTGCCGAACACACCGCTCGACCAGATCAAGGGGTGGCGTCGCACGTCGGTGGGCATGCAGGTGCCGCGCGCGGTGGTGAACGCCAATCTGGTCCCGAAGGAGGGGTACGAGAACTCCTACACCGTCGACCTCTCGTACGGTGACCCCGTTCCGCTCCCCGACCACACCGACGGTGGCGCGGTCGAGGCAGGGTACGTCGCGGTCACCTACGTCAGCCGTTACGACGACGTCGAGCACCACGGCACGGACGAGATCCACGGCGAGCTCACCGGCCTCGTCGGCGACGCGAACATCCTGCGTTCTTAGGCGGCGCGGCACGCACCGCTACCGTCATCACCATGACGGATTGGCAGGATCTCACACGGCGCGCATCGTTCGCGTCACACCAATTGCTCGGCTGGATCTTCTGGGAACCGCGAGCGAAGGACAACCTGGAGGCACTCGGCGTTCCGGGCGGGATGGGCCACTACATCGTCAACCGTGGTGCGCCACTCGCGCCCGCGGGTGCCGAGGCACTGTTCGCGGCGTTCTACACGATCAAGCGCGAGTTCATCCACTTCGCGATCAACCACGCCGCACCGCACATCAGCAACTGGCACGACGTCACCGTCGCACGGGATGCCGCCGTGCGCGCCGGTCTCGAGGAGATCACACCGCAGGTGATGCAACCGCTCGGCGAGCTCGCCGACGAACTCTGGCGGGTGGTGGATGCGATCCCGGCGTCGGGTCGTGTCCTGTTCGCGGCACACAAGTCCTGGCCTCGACCGTCCGACCCGGTGATGTCGGCGTGGAACGCGCTCAACTGCATCCGCGAGTGGCGCGGCGACACGCACTTCGGCATCCTCCTGAACGACAACATCGGCGTCGTCGAGGCAGGGCTCCTGCACGATGCGTGGATGGGGTACCCGAAGGAGTGGATCCCGCGCAGCCGCGGCGCGGAGGATGCAGAAATCACCGCGGCCCTCGAGAACCTTGCCGCCCGCGGATACGTCACCGACGGAGTGGTCAATGACGCGGGGGTCGCGTACCGACAGGAACTGGAGGACCGCACCGACCTGCTCTGCGAGATTCCGTGGCGCGCCCTTGGCGAGGCGAACACGGTGCGGTTGCTGTCGATTCTCGAACCCGTGGGTCACGTGTACGTGGAACGCATCAACCAGACCGCCGGTGACAACTGGATGCCGGCAGCGCGACCCCGCCGCCGCTGACACGGCGCCGGGGACATTCGTCGGGAATCGGGACAGCCGCCCGTTGGTTGACTGTGGCATGCCCCGTTACGTCGTCACCGTCCCGTCATCGAAGACCCCGGAGGAGGCGTTCGCGTACATGTGCGACATGCGCCTCTTCCCCGAGTGGGACAAGGGCATCAAGAAGGTGGTGCTCGTCGCGGGAACAGAGCCGGGCAAGGGGGCCACGTACGACGTGACCGTGCCGGGTTTCCGCGGCAAGGATTCGGTGCTGCGCTACGAGACCACGGAGTTCGACCCGAACTCGAACGTGCTCCTCGTGGGCCGGAACTCGATCTTCACGTCAGTCGACCGCGTGACCGTGTCCCCCACGGCATCGGGTTGCGACGTCACCTACGACGCGAAGCTCACGTTCAACGGCATCCTCGGGCCGATGAACCTGTTCCTCGGCGCAGTCTTCAACAAGGTCGGCGACCGCGCGGCCAGGGGCCTGCGCAAGAAACTCGCCTGACCCCTACGGGCAACCGAGCCCGTGCAGGTTCGCGCATTCCCTGCACAACCATGCGGTGCCGTCGGTGGTGCTCCATGCGGTGGCGAACGGTGACCCGCACGAGTGGCAGTCGTGCTTCTCGTTCTTTTCCAGTGGACCGACCCTGAACCCTGGCTCGTCAGACGACATGAGAACGAAGGGTAGTTGCGACACGGCAGAGATCGTCATGGTCTCGCGCGATCCCCGCGACGTAGCGATCGGGCCTCACCACCACCGCGTACGACTCCCCCACCGCCTGTGGTGCGACGACGTTGACCGCGTTGAGAGCAACGAGTTCGTCCGGCAACGTGACCGGTTCCGCGGTCACCACCGCGAACGAGGCGCCGTTCCTGCGCACTGCCGCCGACACTTCCGGGACGAACCAGAACTGGTGACCCACCCGTTGGTCGTCTCCCGTGACCATCCCGGCAACCAAATGCGGTGCCGGACGCTTGCCGCCGTAACCACTCTCGATGTCGACGCCATGGCTCACTCGTCCGGCGAGTTGGTCGATCAACCGACCCATGTCGACGGCATGTGCGACGGTGCTGCGCACGTGGGGCTCGCGTTCCGGTGTGTACGTGCCGAGCAAGGCCGGTGACGCGAGACCGCGCACCACATAAGACATCTTCCACGCGAGGTTCACTGCATCGCGCATCCCCGAGTTCAGGCCCTGACCCGCGAACGGTGGTGTCTGGTGTGCCGAGTCGCCGGCCAGGAACACGTTCCCCTTCTGCATCCGCGGTGCGACAACCGCGTGGAAGCGATAGACCGCAGACCGAACGAGACGTGCATCGGCCGGCGTCACCCAGTCGGCGAGCAGTCCCCACAGGCCCCCGTCGGTGTTGAGCGCGTCGGCATCCTCGTGTTCCTGGATCTGGAACTCCCAGCGACGGAAACGCCTGACACCCTGCACGTACGTGGACGGACGGTCCGTGCGGCAGTACTGGCGCACACCACGGGGCAGATCAACGGTCGATTCCTCGTTCAACTCGATGTCCACGACCAGCCACTGCTGGTCGAACCTGAGGTCCTCGAGAGTCAGGCCGACGTGGCGTCGCGTCCAGCTGGATGCCCCGTCACAACCGACGACCCAACGTGACTCGATCGTCTCACCGGAGTCGAGCGTCGTCACGCAACGGTCGCCGTGATCAGCGAGGTCGGTGACCGTGCTGCCCCACCGTGCGTCAGTGCCGCGCGCGACGCACTCCGCGCGCAGCATCGTGTCGAGTTCGGGCTGGTAGTGCACGACAACGGGCGGAACGCCCTGCAGACCCAGCGGCGGGATGTCAGAGCCGATGGCGACCGTGTCGTCCGGGGCGAGAAAGTCGCCGCGCTCCAACCTTGACGTGTTCGCCCGCAGCCAGTCGCCCAGTCCGTGGTCGTGCGCGGCACGCTGGATCTCGTCGTCCATCACGATTGCGCGGGGCAACCGGTACGGCTGCTCGTCGCGTTCGATGACGACGTTCGAGACGCCCATGTCGTCCAGCAACACCGCGAGGAAGCACCCCACGGGCCCACCGCCGATGATGACGACGTCGACCATCTATTTTCCGGCTGTGGCGTAGTCCGTGATCTCCGCGAACGAAGCTCCGGCGCGGTGCCGCGCGATGAGAGCCTCGAAGTCGACATCGATTCCGATGGGGTTGGCCGCGAAGAGCGGACCGGCCATGAACGCATCCGCCTCATCCATCGTCATGGAGTCGACCTGCGTCTCCACCTGGTTGCCGTCGGGATCTCGGTAGTACGCGGAAAGAGTCATGCCGTGGTTGATGGTCCAGTACGGGGACACGCCCTTTGCCTTCATCCGCTCGTACTGGTCGAACAGGTCGTCGAGACTCGCGTACGTGAAGGCGAAGTGCTCCACACCGTCACGCTTCGGCGTCTGGTGCTCCAGGTTGGGGATGTGCGCGATGGCGATGCGGTGGTGCTCGTCGTCGTACGAGATGAAGGCGATGAAGTCGTTCTCGTGGCGGGCCTCACCCTGCAGGAAGTCCTTCCACCACGCGACCATCTCCGGATACCTGGTGGTCTTCAGGACGATGTGGGCGAATTTGATCGGAGATGCCACGGGAACCTTCCCTCTCTGTGCCGGCGCGGACACCCGCAGGCGGGACGAACGCAACACGAAGGTTAGTGTCGGGGTTCACTATGACGTTCAAGTTCGCCTGCAAGAACGGCCGTGCCCAGCTGGTGGTCGGCCCCGACAACAACACCGTCGACCTCGAGACCGCGAGCGGCGGGAAGTTCTCCTCCGAACCAATCGACGCGTTCCGCCGGTGGGACGAGGTGCGCGCGTTCGCCGCAACATGCACCGACCCGGGGACACCGACCTCGGTCGACGATCTGAACGCACCGTCACCGTGGCCGTCGCAGGTGTTCGGCATCGGCCTGAACTACCGCAAGCACGCCGAGGAGTCGGGTGCACCGATCCCGAAGACGCCCCTCACCTTCACCAAGTTCCCGTCATCGGTCGGCAACCCGAACGCGGACGTGCCGATCGTCGGCGGCGCGGTGGACTGGGAGGTCGAACTCGTCGTCGTCATCAGCAACGGCGGTCGCGACATCTCGGAGGCCGATGCGTGGAACCACGTCGCCGGCGTGTGCGTGGGCCAGGACATCAGTGACCGCGCACTGCAGATGGCGACGCAGCCCCCGCAGTTCAACCTCGGCAAGAGCCGCCGGAACTACTCACCGTTCGGCCCGTGGCTGGTCGATGCGAAGGATCTCGCCGACCGTGACGCGCTCGAGATCAGTTGCTCCGTGAACGGTGTCGAGATGCAGCGCGAGAAGACGAACGACCTCATCTTCAACGTGCCACAGCAGATCTCCTACCTCAGCAGCATCGTGCAGTTGCTGCCCGGTGACGTGATCTTCACCGGCACGCCCGGCGGCGTCGGAATGGCACGCAAGCCCGCGGTCTTCCTGAAGGCCGGCGACGTTCTCGAGTCGACCCTGACGGGTCTGTCGCACATCGTCAACCGCTGCGTCTGATACGCGTCAACCGGCGAACGGTCGTGTGACCGTCTCGCACCAGTTCCACAGGTCCCGACGCCGGTCGGGCGTGTCCGTTGCCCTCGACGTCGCGGTCTTGTGGATCGAACGCGACTCCCTGTCGCACCAGAACGTCCCCGACGGCGCCGGCAACGTATCCGCGGCCGCCAACCACGCGATGGTGTCGGCGCCCTGGCGCGGTGTGCGCAGCAACGGCCTCGTCACCGTGCGGAACGTCGGAAGTGACGACTTCACGCCGGGTGTGTCGGCCCACCCGGGGTGCATCGCGGCGAAGTGAACGTCGGGTCGCTTCTCGGCCCACATCTCGTTCAGCACCACCTGGGCGCGCTTCGCGATCGCGTACTGGCGGGTGCCGTTGTACTGCAGTTCGTTCATCTCGAGCGTGCGGCCACCGGCGACTCGCGGGAGGTCGGCGGAGTACATGCCGCCCGACGACACCGTGACGACACGCCCGTTCACACGCGCGATCGTGTCGACCAGCATCGATGTCATCAGGAACGGACCGAGCACGTGTGTCGCGACCGTGGACTCGAATCCCTGCGCGGTCAGCACCCTCTCGTGCGTCAGTGCACCGGCATTGTGCACGAGCACATCCACCTTCCCGTCGGCGGCAATCGCGCGGGAAGCCGAGGCGACGGCCTCCAGGTCACCCATGTCGCACACCACGACCGACACCGTGCCGCTACCGAGCGCATCGAATTCCTCTGCCGACACCGAGGTCCGTGTTGCGTCTCGGCCGACAATCACCAGGTCGGCACCCGCCCGTGCGAGCATCACGCACGTCTCGCGACCCAGTCCCGACGTCGGGCCCGTCACGACGATCCTGCGTCCCGTCAGGTCTATCGACTCGACATCCACGAAGGAACCGAGCCGGCTGCGCACCTCGTACCCGATGCGGGAGAAACCCCCAACGACGGTGGTGTCGAGGAAATTGCTGACGAGGTTCTTCACATGACGTGCAACAACAGCACGACGCCGATGATTCCGTGCAGCGTCCACGCAAGCGTGCGCGGCCAGTTGGTGAGAACCAGCTCGCGGCCGACCTTCTCGTCGGGGTTCTCCGCCATGCGGGAGTGACGCGGCACCGAGAGAAAGACCGTGCACAGCAATGCAACGGCGACGCAGGCACCGCCGCCCCACGTGAGTACCCACGGGACATCGACCGGCCGGTCGAACATCAGCCACAGGGTGGTGATGCCCTCGATTCCCATCGGCGCTCCGACCACCCACGCCGTGCGCGACTGGTGCTCGCCCGCGACGACCTTTGCGTTCTCCACCGGCACGATCGCGAGCAACGGGTAGTGGACCACTTGCACGAACCAGATCACGCCGGTCATCACCAGCGCCGATGCTGCGTTGAGAGCGACGATGACGTTCATGCCGTGATGCCGTACTCGCTGATGTCCACGATCCGGCCCTCGTCGATCGACCGGTGAGCGGCGGCGCCGATGACGACACTCCACAGTCCGTCGACGACACCGACCTCCGGCTGCGAACCACCGAGCACGGCATCGACGAACTTCCTGCACTCGCGGTAGCTGGCGCCGTGGTGGAAGCCGACGTGCGGCACACCCGCATCATGGTCACCCAAGGGGAGAACTGTGCCGGACCGCGTCGCGCGGTCACCCACGTAGATCGAGCCCTCGCCGGGCACCTCGGCCTCGATCACTGCCCTGTCACCCACCGCGACGATGCGCTGTTCGTGCCGTGCGCCCTCGGCGAACATGCTGAGGTCGAGCATCGCGCGCACGCCGTTGTCGTAGTCCACGATCACGAATGCGTTGTCGAGGATGTCGCTGCGCTCGCCCTCGTACCACTCGTCGAGGTGGTTCACATCCTGGCCGCCACTGGCCATCACGCGCACGGGGCGTGCCCCGACCGCGAGGTTCATCAGGTCGAAGAAGTGGCAGCACTTCTCCACCAGCGTGCCGCCGGTGTTGCGCGAGAATCGGTTCCAGTTGCCGACCTTCACGAGGAAGGGGAACCGGTGCTCGCGCACGGAGAACATCCGCAGGTTCCCCACCGCACCCGCATCGAGTTGCTGCAACAGGGCGGCAATGGTGGGCATGTAGCGGTACTCGAGACCCACCCACGTGATGGCCGACCGCCGCGCCTGCGCCTCCACGACCGACACGCAGTCCTCCACCGTGGTGCACATCGGCTTCTCCACCAGCACCGGGACATCGGCTGCGAAGACGTCATCGAGAACCGACTTGTGCGTGAAGTTCGGCGACGAGACGAGCACAGCATCGACAAGGCCGGAGTCGAGCAGGGCACGGTGGTCCGTGAACTCGGCGACGTCCCCGTAACAGCCGTCCATGGTGAGGCGCGCCCACCCGCGGGGTTCCTCGTTCGGGTCGGAGACGGCCGTGATGCGCGCCTCCGGTATGCCCATCAGGTTCTTGATGTGCTCGCAACCCATCATGCCCGTGCCGATCATGCCGATGCGCAGGTCACCCATGACCACCGAGGTTACGGCCCATTTACCCGACGGAACCGCGGGGACTACTCTGACCACTGTCGTTGCGGGGGCAACGCATCACATTGGGGGGAACCATGGCAATCGTCGATCTTCTTGGGTCCGGTCTCGGCCTGCTGAAGTCCGAGTCCGACATCACACCGACTTGGGTGGAGGGTGTGCTCCGCGGCAGCGGCAACCTGGAGGAAGGGGTCACCGTCACCGGCGTCACCACCGAGCGCATCGGCGAGGGCGTCGGAATCCTCAGCATCCTGCAGCGCATCATCCCCACCTACTCGGGTGCCACTCAGAAGGGACCGAAGTCGTTGGTCGTCAAGTACCCGACCGACGATCCCACCCAGCGCTTCACCGCTGACGCTCTCGTCCTCTACATCCGCGAACTTGTCTTCTACCGCGACTGCGCAGGTGACGCGCCGTTCGGCACCGCGAAGTGCTACGCGCAGGCAATCGCCAGCGACAACACCGACTTCACCATTGCGATGGAGGACATCGGCCACCTGCGCGGGCTCAACCAACTCGACGGCGTCACTCTCGACGAGGCGAAGACACTGCTGCAGACGCTCGCGGACTTCCACGCCATGTGGTGGGGCAGCCCGCGGCTCGAGGGGTTCTCCGCGACGTTCCAGCCGCTCGCGAACCCCACGTACAACGCCGTCCTCCCGATGCTCTGGACCGCGGGTTGGCCGGCCGTGGAGGAACACGCCGGTCACCTGATCCCCGAGAGCGTGCGCGAGATCGGCGGCATCTGGGCGGAGAAGGTGCCGTGGATGCTCGACAACCTGATGACGCCCACCACCATGTGCCACGGCGACTGGCGCGCTGACAACCTCATGTTCAACGGCGCGAAGCCGACCGTGATCGACTTCCAGCTGATCGGCACGGGCTCGGGCATGTACGACGTGGGCTACTTCATCAGCCAGTCCATCACCACCGAGGTGCGCCGCGGCCACGACCGCGAGCTGGTGAACGTGTACCTGGACCGCATCGAATCGCACGGCATCACCATCGACCGTGACGAAGCGTGGCGCCAGTACCTGGTGTGCATCTGCTTCTGCGTCACCTACGGCGTCACCACGTTCGGCGGTTACACCGAGCAGAACGAGCGCGGCCAGACGCTGCTGAAGGACATGCTGCTGCGTGCCCTGCACTGCGTGGCCGACAACAACGCCCTGCAGACCATCAAGTGACGGCCGTCAGGTAGACAAGGCACCGCCCGGCGGTCAGAATGACCGCATGAGCGAACACATCCACGAACACGGCAAGGACCTGCTGAACGACATCGCGCCGCTGACGCGCGACCTGAGGGGTCTCATCCCGGATGTGTACGAGGGGTTCGGCCGGCTGCACGCCGCGGCGTTCGCTGACGGCGAGGTGGACCGCAAGACGAAGGAACTCATCGCTCTCGGCATCTCGATCGCGGTGCGCTGCGACGGCTGCATCGCGTCGCACGCGAAGAGCGCCGCACGGGAGAAGGCAACCGAGAAGGAAGTCGCCGAGACGATCGGCATCGCAATCGCGATGAGCGGTGGCCCGGGAACCGTGTACGGACCGCGCGCCATGGCGGCCTACCGCAGCTTCACCACGCCCGACACGGGCGCGTAGTCACTCGTTGACCGGGGCGCTCGTGCGCCGCCGGGTCACTTCGGGTGGGACTTGTTGATCTTGATCGGGATGTTGCGCGGTCCGCGCACCTGACCGCCGGCCCACGTGGTGACCTTGCCCTCTTCCAGCTCGAAGTCGGGGACGCGCGCCAGGAACTCCTGGATGGCGACCCGCATCTCCATTCGGGCGAGGTTGGACCCGGCACAACGGTGGATGCCGGCGCCGAAGGCGACGTGGCGGTTGTGCTCTCGGTCGATGATGAACTTGTCGGCGTCCTCGAACTGCTTAGGGTCGCGGTTGGCGCCGGGGAAGTTCATGAGCACGCGGTCACCCTTGTGCATGGGGCAGCCGGCGTACTCGTAGTCCTCGTGCAGTACGCGGGCCATGGTGACCGGCGAATAGAAGCGGAGGAACTCCTCCACTGCCGAGTCGATGAGCTCGGGCTCGCGGATGAGACGCTCGCGGTCCTCGGGGTGCGTGGCGAGATGCCACAGCGACGAACCGATGCCGCTCCAGGTGGTGTCGACGCCCGCGACCAGCAACAGGCCGCACATGCCGAGCACGAGCTTGTCGGGGTACGGGTTTCCGTCCGGGTCCTTCGCGCGCAGCAGTTCGCTGATCATGTCGTCGCCGAGCCCGTTCGCGCGGCGGTCGGCAACGGCGCTGGTGAAGAACTCACGGAGTTCCGTGCCCGCCTGCTCGCGGACCTCCACGTCGTACGCGGCGTTCTCGAGAATGGCGCGCACCCAGCCCGTGAACTTGTCCTTCATGTTGGTGGGGACACCGAGCATGGTGGCGATGACCTGTGCGGGGATCTGCTGTGCGTACTCGACTGCTGCATCGGCGGTGTCGCGCCCGGCGATGCGGTCCATCAATTCGCGGCACCACGCGCGTGTGAAGATCTCGAGTTGATCGACGGCCCGCGGCGAGAACGACGGCAGGATCGTGCGGCGCGAGTACGTGTGCAGCGGCGGGTCCACGGCGATCGGTGCGGCGATCGTGATCGGTTCTGCGTCGGGGTCGAGCGGCGGCACCACGGTGATCGACTTCGAGGAGAAGTG
>Ga0075458_10000185_pt1 | contig 20377 bp, 20 predicted proteins | sample DEB3_08_DNA_FD_77576 | JGI IMG/M metagenome (GOLD analysis project Ga0075458, IMG submission 77576) | Aqueous microbial communities from the Delaware River and Bay under freshwater to marine salinity gradient to study organic matter... | ecosystem: Environmental > Aquatic > Marine > Coastal ... | reverse complement strand
CTCATTCGGGGTATCTCCGATCGATGACTATAACAATCGGGGAGACGTTGTTGCCCTGTTGAATAAACACGGATGGACTTCTGTACGGTCAACATCTGATAAGACATACCTACGCCGTCCCGGCAAGGATGATGGTATCAGTGGCGACTTTCTGCATTCCAAGCGTTGGTTTAGTGTCTTTACAACCTCATCACAATTCGAACCGCAAAGAGCATACTACCCAGCAGCGGTATACGCTATCCTTGAATGTAATGGCGACTTTAACACAGCTGTAAAGCAGTTAGGAAGTCAGGGTTATGGAGAGGACCTATCTACCCACAATAGAAAAAAAAACCTCGATAACTTCATAAAGAAACTCCGTGAGAACCATCATGACGATGAGGATATCCAGACTATCCTAATCAAGGAACGTAACCTAAAACCAAAGCAGGCAAAGAAAGCCGTAGAAGATAGTTATAAAACTACGGAAGCTACAGGTGCTTTTTGGTCACGGAATGACAAGGATAAGCTAGAAATCAATAAGACCAAACTAATCGACTTCCTTGTAGAGAATGGCTTCTATCTTATGGCCTATGATGTTAACGGTAATGATATGCGCCTTGTTAACGTCAAGGACTTCATGATCGAGGAGTCATCCATTGAGAAAGTAAAGAAATGCATATTTAACTATGTCAAGCCAATCGATGAAGAAGTAGCGGCTTGGATCATCGACCGCCATAATCTCATTAACGAGTCCTTCCTTGAGTTCCTTCCAAAGATAGAACCTGAACTATTGGAAGATAATAAGACCACAGCCTATTATCCGTTTGCCAATAAAGTAGTAAAGATAACCGCTGATGGCATCGAGCTTGTCGATTATGGGCAACTTAAAAAACACATTTGGCGGTCGGCAAAGATTGACCAAGAGATAGAGATAGAGCCAATGTTATTTGGTGAGGAGTTTCGCATCGATCCGGAGATGGATGTCTATGCCCAATTCATTAGACTTATCTGCAACGAGAATAACGAGCGATGGTTGGCAGTTAATACCCATATCGGATACCTACTGCACAAGTACAAAGATCCGACTATGGCGGTTGCCGTAATCCTAGCGGAGGAAACCGATAACGATGCTAAAGGTGGCGGCACTGGCAAAGGTATCTTTGTGAAAGCTATCTCCGAACTTGTTAAAGGTGAGACCATCGATGGTAAGAACTTTAAGCTCGACAAGTCTTTCGCTTTCCAACGGGTGGGACTGGATACCCGTATCCTTGCCATTCAGGATATCCGTAAACAGGTCGATTTCGAGGGGTTTTACTCCATCATAACTGAAGGACTAACGGTAGAAAAGAAAGGACAGCATGAAATCTTTATCCCTTACGAGCGGTCTCCAAAGATCATGTTTACCACTAACTACATGATACCCAATGTTGGAAACCATGCTAAACGCCGCCAAAGGGTAATACCATTCTCTGACTTCTTTAGCCCGGAACGTACCCCAATGGATGTCTTTAAGCATCAGTTCTTTACAGGATGGGATAAAGGACAATGGAAGCTATTTTATAACTATCTATTTGCTTGCTGCCAGTACTATTTACGCAAAGGATTGATAGAAGTACCCGTTACTAATAATATGCAATTAAAAAGTCTAAAAAATGCTTTTGGTGATGAGTTTAAGGTTTGGTGGAATGATTTTATAACTACTGGGCTTGATATCGAATATGAGTTTAAAGTTTTATATCAATCATTTCTTGCATCTGCTGAAGTTGCGGAGCATGATTATAGTAAGCGTAAGTTTAAAAAAGGTATTGAATCAGCAGTAGCAATGTTTGGTTACACCCTAATTGAAGGTAATCGTGGACAGTATGGAGGTAAGGTTATTAAAGTCGTTTCTAAATAAACGTAAGCCCTGCATATGATGCGGCACTGATAATCAATTAGTTAGTCAAATCTAAACAGATAATCAAATTTCCTATACTCTCTCTCTCTATTATTTATATATATATTTATTTATTTATTAGATTTTAGAAAAAATCATTTATTCATTTATTCAATAACTAATATACTAAATATCAATAAGATACAGAGGTAAATGAAAATAAACGAAAAAACCATTCATTTAATAACATGAGAAAAAACCTAAAAAACGCAGATTTTAAATTGGTAGCCCAAAACGACCAGTTTGAGATATGGGTAACTCCCCGAACAGGAAGGGTGCTTCACATCGGATGCTATGACCACATCGCCACCCGTGTTATTTCCAATGGAGGGATGTCTATCCAAAATGGAGACAAAATTGAGGCCGTAATTCACCAACTAAATTCGGATGAACATTACCTGATTGATAAAATGCTTTAAAACATATCATATCTTCGATTTAACGCACTATATTTGTAAATATGACAAACTACTCACAAAATAATGAACAGGCCGTTATAACGGCTTATTTTGGCTCTGAAATTGGACGATTTCTGGACATTGGAGCCTACGATGGCGTAAGACTCTCAAATACAAGGGCTTTGCTTGAAAAAGGATGGACTGGAACACTAGTAGAACCTAGCCCTATAGTCTTTACCCAACTTATGGCCAACACGGTAGAATATGCCGATAAGGTAACTTTGGTTAATGCAGCCATTACAACCGAAGAGCTTGAACCGATTCCTTTTTACGATAGCATGGGTGATGCTATCAGTACAACCGATCCCCAGCACTTGGTAAAATGGAACTCTCATAAGTTTTGGCGGTCTTTCTTTGTAATGCCGATTAGATCGCAGCAGTTTTGCATGAAGTTCGGTTTTGATTACGACTTTGTGTCAATCGATGTGGAAAGTCAAAACTATAACCTATTACGGTCACTACCTTTGTCTAACTTCGATAAACTCCGAATGATCTGCATCGAATACGATGACAAAGCTCCGCAGATAACCGAATGGATAACCGGTCTTGGTATGGGATTTAAGTTAATCGATCATAATTCAGAAAACCTTATCTTTGCTAAATAAGTAGTTTTCAAAGCTCTACAAAATGGGTTTACCAAAGGGTAAGACAAACAATCCTAACGGCCGTCCTGCTGGCTCTAAGAACATCAGAACGCAAGAATGGGAAGTTATTAAGGAAGCATTCGTCACCGTGCATACGGAACGTGCTAACCGTATTTTGGCAACGCTTGAAGATGAAAAGTTTTTAGATGCTTACTTAAAACTGCTCGAATACTTTAAGCCAAAACTAGCACGGAGCGAAAACACTAACACTAACGATACCTCGGTTTCGATCGTGGTGAACTGGGATAATGACCAAAAGTTTATCCATACAACTTCAAAAGCCGCACTCCAATCAGGAGAGAGTAATCAAGGAAGCTAAACGCTTCAACCTACTTAAATGTGGAAGGCGGTTCGGAAAATCCACCTTGTCAATCTATAAGGCGGCGGAGGCTTTGTGCAAAGGTGAGTCGGTAGCTTACTTTGGTCCTACCTACAAAGATACTTCCGAATGGTGGAACGAGATCGGATGGAGACTACAGCCTATTATCGTTAGCAAGGATAGCACGCTCAAACAGATTAAGACGGTGACGGGTGGTAAGCTTGATGTATGGTCGTTTGATAATCCGGACAGCGGTCGAGGTCGTAAGTACCATTTAGTCCTTATCGATGAGTGCGAGAAAGGAATGAACTTTGAGAAGGCTTGGAAACAATCTATCCGACCAACACTAACAGACTATAAAGGTTCGGCATGGTTCTTTAGTACGCCACAGTTTGGACGGACTTTCTTTAAGGAGCTATACAACTATCAGGATAGGTTAGACGATTGGAAGTCTTGGAAGTTTACTACCTATGACAATCCTTATATCGATCCACAAGAGGTAGACGCTGCCAAAGCCGAGCTTGATGCGTTGACATTTGCCTGCGAGTATCTGGCAGAGGATGTCGATCTATCTAACAAGCCTTTCGCTTACTGCTTTGATAAGAACAGGCACGTTAAGCCTGTCAAGTATGAGAGCGGTCACTATCTATACCTATCGTTCGACTTTAACGTTGATCCTATAACCTGCGTAGCTAGTCAGTACATTAACGGTCAGATACGTTTCATCCGTGAGTTTAGACTATCTAACTCTAACATCTACGAGCTATGCGATCAGGTACGGACGGTATTTCCTGATGCTGTCTTGATGGTTACAGGTGATGCCAGCGGTCAGGCTAGGTCTGCTCTTACCGTTGGTAACATTAATTACTATTCGGTTATCCGTGAGAAGCTTCGCCTTAATTCAGGGCAGCTTAAAGTACCATCAGTTAACCCGGCTATCTCCGACAGTCAGGTATTGACTAACAGTATCCTGCAGAACCATGAAGTATACTTCGATCCATCAATGACTTGGACTATTGATGACTTACTTTATGTGGAAGTCAACGATAATGGCGACATCGATAAGGCCAAAGATAAACACCGCTCACACTTGCTCGATGCGGTTCGATATACATTTAACACCTTTCATAAAAACCTGATAAGAGTCTATTGAGTATGCCTACCTATTTCGATAAGCTATTCTATGTTTATCCTGACAGCGAGCAACCCGAAAGGGCTAGGATGGATGGTGTGTACTGTAATCTGTTCTATCAGTTTAGTAGTTATGGCGATGCATGGCTGTTTATCTTGGAGAATGATATAAGACGTATTGAAGAGCATAAGTACGATGATCAAAACTAAACCTTTCTGTGAGTTCTTATTTGAGACATATGATAAGCCAACGAAGGCTGTCGTTTATGACTTCCTGCTGAAATGGTACACCTCGGATATGCATCCTGACTTGCAGCCTAACGAGTACGGCAGGTACGACTTTGTGATGTACAAGGGAGACGATGAGATAAAGATAGAGGTGCAACGTAAGCTAGGGTGGTCTGATCGGGGACGCTGGCAGCGTAACTTCAACACGATAGACATCGAGTACCGCAAGAGAACGAGCGAGGCCGATCTGTTCTGCATCGTTAACGCTTCGATGGATACGATCGCTATCATTCGCCGGGACGTGGTTTTATCCAGTCCTGTTGTTGAAAAGAATACCCGATACGGCCGTGAGCCTTTCTTTAATATTCCTATATTTAAAGCCTACATCAGTACCTTATGAAGATATTAGTCAAGTGGCCTACACGGTCACGGCCAAAGAAGTTTTTGGAGACTCTGTACGTCTACCAACATCTACGCTCTACCGATAACGTGAGCTTTCTTGTTACCATTGATGCTGATGATACAAGGATGCTGCAGAATGACGTTATCAATACTCTTAAGATGTGGGGTAACCTCCGCTATGAGATCATGCAGCCGCAAGGAAAGATAGCGGCTATAAACTACGGACTGGATAAGGTTGCCGATCAGTACGACATCATTGTCCTTGCATCTGATGACATGGTACCGGAAGTCAAAGGATGGGACGCTAGGATAATGGATGATATGCATAAGTTCTATCCTGACCTTGACGGTGTTCTGTGGTATAATGACGGATACGCAAAGGAGACTTTGAATACGCTTTGCATCCTTGGCAGACGGTACTATCAGCGGTTTGGATACATCTACAATCCTGAATACAAAGCCCTATGGTGCGATAATGAGTTTATGGATGTGGCCAATCAGTTAGGCAAACAGACCTACTTTCCTGATGTCATTATCCGTCACCAACACCCTATTTGGGGACACGGCAGAGTTGACGATTTGAACCAACGTGATAATAATCTTTACCATGAAGATAAGCGAACCTACGAACGAAGGAAGTCCAATAACTTCGGACTCTCAACCATTATTGAGCCTATTAATACCAACCTTGACCAACAGGAAGGAGTTGTTCGGAAACCTGTTAAAGGAGATAAACCGACAGATATCAAACGAAAGCGCAGAGGGAAAAGTACAAATTTGTAGTCTCTGCGATGAAAGGCAGATGAGCATAGGAGAGAAACGCAATCGCCTTATCCAGATGGCAACTGGAAAGTATGTAGCTTTCATCGATGATGATGATATGATACATCGGGATTACCTTCGTGTGATTCTAAGGTCATTGCAGCTCGATCCTGATGTGGTGGGTATCGTTGGCGAGATGACCATGACAGTCCCTAACAGGGGAACTATGAAGCGGAGGTTTTACCATACCATTGCTAACAGTGTTTACAGGACTAGCCAGCGAGGGTACGAAAGGCCGCCTAACCACCTTAACCCGATGAAGCGTGAGATAGCGGCACGGTTTGAGTTTGTTAACAAAAGCTTTGGAGAGGATACGGATTGGGCTATGAGGATATGCAAGGCTAAAGTTTTACAGTCCGAGGTTATGAACGATAATATATTGTATTATTACAATTATAATCCCAATAAAAAGTATTAACTTTGTAGCTATGAGCATCAATATCTGTGACTTATGTTATGAAGTAGCCGTCCCTGCCTGTCAGGACGAGTACTCTTTTGACACGGGGTTAAACGCTGCAACTTCGTATACGATGATACTTGAGGATGCCAACGGCAACCAATACAACTACATCGATAACCCGGTAGGGGCTAACGGAACGTGGACCATTGACACCAGCTACTTTCCTGATGGGATGTTTAATCAATGGTCGGGGACATACCGGATAACCTTTAGTGCTGAAGCTACAGGCGATGTGGTCATCGGTGATGAGGAGCTTACCATTGATGGTAACAGCTACTTCTGCATCGTGTTAAAGATGGTTAAATCTACATTAGTTTACGATTGATGGAATGGACTGAACTCTTTGCAATGGCACTAGCCAATAGTCTTGTTATCTTCGGGATAAACAAGGCTACTGCTTTTGAGTTCTGCCATCAGGACGATCGGGAGTTGGACTTCTGTGATGATGATGGGGTGGATAAGGATAGCAAGATGGTTCTTTACCGTTTCCGGTTATGGTCACTCCAGAGCTTTGGTGAATTTTGGAGTAAGCCGCTGTTTACCTGTCCGCCTTGCATGGCTTCGGTGCATTCGACTTACTTCTACTGGATGCTGATGCCAGCCACGCATGAGTCGTTAGTAGTTTACCCATTATATGTCTTGGGGCTTTCGGGATTAGTTGCACTAATCAATTCAGTTACTAAATATGGAAATTCTTAAAGAAGCATTAGAGAGAAACGGTTTTGAATATGTAGGACCTTGTAAGATTTGCGGTGGCAGGGGCTTTGAGTACAAGCTCAATAAGACGATCGCAAAGGTTAAGAAGGACATGAACGGTAGGGAGCTAAAGATAACCTTTAGCGGATGGACACAGCAGGGGAGGCGGATAGTTCCTACACAGATAGAGTTAAAGATTGAAGCACATAGAGATAATCTCGATAACCTAATTCAGAAAATATCAGGTCTAAATGACAACTCAACAGCAACAGAACAATGATCATTGGGTAGTGGACGAAGGTCACGTTATCCGTCCTGCTTTCGTTTCGGGCGGTGTACAGTACTACCAGATGCACGACATCTTCAATAGCTTTGCAGGCAGGGCGTTGGATGCTATGGCCATCTATGAGAAGTGGTCGATGCGTACCTCTCCGGAGTTCATGACGGCATGGCTGACGGCACTAGAGAATACCATCAATGCCAATCCCATTAAGATTACAGAGGTAGCGGACATGATAAACGTTATGAGGGAGCGTATTAACTTTGCTATCCCTACCGAGTCCATCATTTGGGAACTGGCAGCCGTTGCTTTCTTTGACCGTAACGAGTCACCATACCGTTACGATCCTGAATACGCAAAAGATAAGATAGTTCGATGGAAAGAGGATGAGGGCTTACCCGCTTTTTTTTTCAAAACCCCACTAAAGGATATGGTCAGCTTTCCCGACTTATCGGAGAGCGGTTTAGAGACTTATTTGAAGGCGGTGGAAGCGGTGTCAGGGAAACAGTTAGAGAAAGTGCTGTCAAAAGTTTTGTCCGGTCAGCTGAATCCCGGTTTATTATCAGTGTTAGAATCAGAACGGAGTTCGGTCTAGATGCTAACAAACTTAACGTTTATGAATATTACCTGCTCTTGGAGCAGTTAGAAAAGTTAAGTCGTGGCAGAAACAGTCGTCATTAATATAGAAGCTAACACGCAAGGGTTACAGACTACTATTGACTTATTGACCAAGCTCGGAGTGGTGGAGCAGAAAGTGGCTGATGAGTTTAAAAAGACCAACGAGCAGAACGTACAGTCTCTTAATAAGGGTGTACAGCAGACTACTAAAGAGTTCGAGAAGCTTGACAAGGCGGTCAAGAATGTTAAGGCTGATAATCAGTTAGCCAAGAGCCTTGACGCTAGTAAGGAGATTACAAAGACTGGCAATAGCTTTCAGAGTTTGCGTCAGCAGTTTAAGGAGGCAACACTAGAAGCACAGCAGTTAGCAGATAAGTATGGAGAACTAGATTCAAGAACATTGGCTGCCGCAAAAAGAGCAGCTGAATTGAAAGATAATATTGGAGATGTTAACGCACAGATTAACGCTCTTACTCCTGAAGGTAAGTTTCAAGCTATCCAAAATTTTGGTGGTGCTATTGCTGGTATTTTCCAAGTAGCCACAGGAGCTTTACAGGCCTTTGGAGTTGAGTCTGAAACGGCCACCAAGATAGCCCAGCAGTTCCAAGGTGCATTAAATATCTTTGGTGGGTTATCACAATTAAGTCAAGCTAAAGATGCATTTACAGCATTAAAGGGTGCTTTCGGTGCAGCTGAAGTAAAAAAAGCTGCACAAGATATTTCATTATTTACTAATGCTATAAATACAATTAAGGACCCAGTATCATCTGCTAATGCATCTTTAAGTATTTATAAAAATGGTCTTGAGCTTTCAGTAAAAGCTAAAGAAAAAGCTAAAGCGTCAGCAGACGCTTTAAAACTAGCAACAACTGGATCAACAGCTGCTACTGTAGTTGATACTGGAGCTAAAGAGGCTCAAGCTATTGCTACTGTAAAAGCGGCTGAAGCAAATGCTGCATTAAATGCAACAGCAAGAGCTAATCCATTTATAGCTCTAACAGCTGCTTTAATAGCTGCTGCTGGTGTAATGAATTTAATTGCTGAAAATTCTGCCAAGGCAAAGATAGGCGTTGAAGAGTTAAAGAATTCTACAAATGAATTAGTCAAAGCTAAAAAGGCATTAAAAGAAAGTCAAGAGGCTGAACTTGATGCTGACTTAAGATTACAAGTTGCTAAAAAACAAATAACTCAAGCTGAAGCTGAAAGGATACAATTATCTAGAGAAAGTTTAAAATTACAAGTAGAAGATGGAGTAGCTATTGCTAAAATAAATATAGAAATAGCTAAAAATAGAGAAAAACTCAATGTCGCAGAAGAGGAATTATCTAAAAAAAGAAATAGCAATGCTGCTTTAAGACAAAGAGAACTAGGACAAGAAGAGCAGTTTTTAAGAACTGAAACCACAAATGTTGAAAGACTAGAAACAACAATAGCTAATCTTGAGAAAACAAGAGCGGTATTAATTGAAAAGAAAAAGACTGATAATGATACTTATACTAAATTATTTGTAGCTAATAAGCTTGAAGAACAGAATGCGATAAAAAAGACTGATATAGATGCTGATGCAAGATTTAATAAATTAATTAAATTAAACACAGAATATTATCAGAAGCTTCGTGATTTAGCTAAAATAAATAGTAAGGATCAAGAAGAGTTTAATAGATTAAATACAATTGTAACTGCTGAAGAACTTCGTAAACAAGCATCCATTTATGAAAAATTTAGCAAGGATACTACAGCGGTATTTGCTAAAATTAAAGAAAATGCAGAAAAAGATTTAATAGTAAAAGCTCCTAATATTAATGAATTTAAAAATGGCGTATTTGAAATAGATGAATCTATTAAAGGATTAAAAGAAAATGGATTAGCACCTATATCTTTTAAATACAGAGTTATTCCGGAAACAGATAAGCCAACGCTTGAAGAAGCTACTAAAACATTAAAGGATGAATTAATTAAAGAATTAGGAAACCTTGCTATAACAACTGGATTAGAGATAGCTTTTGATCAAATAAATAAAGCATTTGAAGATAGTATTAATTTAATAACAGAACTCAAAGATGCCCAACTCGAAGCCATCACAGAAGAAGAAGAAGCCCTCAATGAAAGCTATGAAAACCGTAAGATCGGTAAAAGGGAACTCGAACTCGAACAGGAAAGGCTAACAAGGCAAAGAGTAGCTGCTGAAAAGAAAGCCGAGAAAGAGATTATTGAGATTAAGAAGAAGCAGGATTTAGGAAATCGAGCAGCTGCTTTATTTAATATTGGATTAAATACTGCTGAAGCTATTACCAAAGCAAATGCTATGGGTATGCCAACTCTTATTCCTTTTTATATAGCAATTGGAGCTTTACAAGCCGCTGCCGTTCTAGCACAGCCATTGCCAAAGTACAAGAAAGGTACTCTTTCTGTTGGTGGTGTAGGTAGTGAGGATAGCCAGTTGGCGTTGCTTCAGCCCGGCGAGGCCGTTATCCCTACGGAGACTAACAAGCGTTACCATCCTGCTATTAAGGCTATCTATCATGGTAAGATTAAGCCTGATGATATTAATAACTTTGTTAACTTAAAGCTTCGAGGCGACTACTCAAGCAGCGAGGCACGTCCTGTAATGGCCAAGATGGACACCTCTGACCTCTATGCTTTGGGACGCATAATGAAAAAGAATGACGGCGTTTATGTCAAAAACATAGGCGAACTAGCAGCAATGATAGCGGACTCCTATAATCCAAGAAGATAGTGTTTAAGTTCTATTTTAACGGTACTGAAATAGTTGATCAGCCTGATGGATGGGATAATATCGCCAGCTCCATTAAGCGTGATGACCTTACAGGGGGACTTGTATTCGATGCCGATATCAAACTAGCAAGCTATGGCGGTCAGGATTTATACATAGCTCTTAAGGCTGCATGGGATGCGGATAAGTTTGGCACGTCAAGCCTTGACATCTTTCAGCGTAATGGAACGGTAGGATATGTCCTTATCCATAGCGGTACTATCTTCCATACCGATTGCAAATGGAAACTTATTAACAACTCGGTAGAGTTCAAGGTTGACGATACTAGCTTCTTTACAAAGATAAATAGCAATAAGAATATCGAGTCATCCGTTGACGTTACCTTAAGTAAGAACCAAGTACCTATCGTAGCTCCTACTTACTTTGAGCTGGAGATGCATAAGGTTTCCAATGGTACTTACTATTCTAATAAACGTCACGCCTATAAGGTATACGATGTAATTAAGTACTATATCGACTTTATGACAGATGGAACAGTAGGCTTTGAGTCTGTCTGCTTTAATACTGGCGGTGAGTTCGCCGACTATTGCATCGTTGGAGGTCATGAGCTTTATGAGCATGACCATACTGTTAGCCCTCGAATGAGCTTTCAGAAGCTATTTGGCGACTTAAAAAAGCGATTTAACGTAAGGTTTGCAATGGTTGGAAGTATAACAAGTCCGGTGATGAAGTTAGAACCTAACGCCTATTGGTTTAATAACTCCGATACCTTTACTATTCCTACCCCACCTGATGAGGTGCTTTTAAATATCGATCAGTCTTTGCTTTACGCCAATGTAAAGGTAGGCTCTGAAAAGTTTGAGACTACTTCTACAATGACGTTCCCCGATGTCCAGAGTCTTATCGCTTTCAGAGAGGAGACCTTTCACTTTGAGGGGACTAATAACGTAGAAAGCACGTTGGACTTAGTAGGTTCTTTGGTAGTATCAAATAGTTCTATCGACCTATGCTTGGAGCTTCTGTCAGGATATGAGTCCTATGATGAGGATGTATTTCTAATACATTACGATCCTGCAACGAATAAGACAATAAGCTCGGATTGGGTTGGTCTTGGTCACCATTTTTACAATGAGACCTTGAATAATGTCAACGTTCTAAACCGTTGGTCTGATAGTTTCCCTAACAATATCGCTAGTAATTTCTTTAACGCCAGTGCTAACCGATTTGAGGCAGTGATGACCAATGCTGCTGTAGTTGGTACTACATTAATTAGCGGCGTTCCCGGTACTGGCATACCTATCGGACCGTTGCGTTTCGATGATGACTACACTTTGGGTAACGATCCCGGTACTAACTACGGCGGCTCTACTACTCAAGGGCAACCTGTATCGGCTGCTTTGAGTTACTACGAAGCTCCTGCCAACGGTAGGTATACTTTTAGTACTGATGTGCTTATACAAATTGGATTAACATCAGTTCCAAGTATAACGCCATCGATGCGTATTAGGGTTAACTTTCAAAAGTTTGACAGCACTAATAATAAGATCGATGATTTCTTTGGCAACTGGATAAACGTTACAACAGCTAGTAACGTTATTCTATCATCTAGTTGGATAACCTATATGTTATCTACCGAATATGTGGCGGTCTATTTAGAAGCTGAAACTGTAACGGCAGGAACTATCATCGGTTACCAAGTACGTCCATTCCAAACTAAATTCCGTTGCGATGCCATCGATGAAGGCGGAGGTATCCTTTCGGTGGTTAATCCTGAAGGCTATAAATGTGTCAAGGTGGATTTTAAGTATCCCCTGACACTTTCTGACTATCAATCAATTAGGGCTTCAAAAAGTGGAATAATTGAAGTACCTTTGTTAAATAATAAGTCTATCCGAGGCTGGATAGAAAATGTTAAATTCGACCACTACGGTGGTGAGACTTCATTTTCTTTAATTAGCGATGGCAATACAATTTATAGATAATCAGCCTCTTACATGGCGTACATCGTGGGCTACGGATAGCGACTGTAAAACGCCATACGATAGAGCCTGTACGCTATATACTACCAATGATTACCTGATGGCGCAATGGAAACAGACTCCATGCGGAAACGGTGCTAATCAGTTAGAAGATCCCAGCTTTACTAATAACAATAGTGAGCTTGTTACCAATGGTAACTTTACTACCAACGCTACAGGTTGGACCTTATCAGGAGCTACCTACGATGCTACTAATAAGCGTATACAATTCTCTACTTTTAGTCAGTCATTAGAACAATCCGGGGTTGTAAGTGCTGGTAACACCTACGATGTTACCTTTACCATTGGCGGCAATACTGGAACATCTCTAAAGTTATTACTTGGTGGAACACTACATTCTACTTTCTTTAACTCACCCGGAACTTATACAGTTACGATGGTTGCAGGTGGTTCTAATACCAAAATAAGATTTGAAAATTACGCCCTAATAAATGCTTATAACGGTTGGATTGACAGTATAAGCGTAAAGTTAAATAGCTGGTCAGGCTTAAACTGGACTACAGCTAATCCAACCTTGTGGCTTAATAACGGAGATGCTACCGTTACCAAGGTAGCAGGTACGGCATCTGATTTAATAGGTCAAATAGCTACACTTCCTTCAGGTTCTTATATCAGGGTTGGTATTACTGTCAGTAACATGACAGCAGGAGAACTAGACGTTACTACTGATAGCTTGATAGGTACTATTACAACAAATGGAACTTATTACTTTTATCAGAATGGGTATATAGGCAATCCATTGACATTAGGTGCTGACTCTTCATTTAACGGTACTATATCCGATTTATCCGTTATTGTATATAGCAACTACTTTAGCGTAGTACTTCGTGATACCAAAGGAGCTACTGATTATGATTTAAGCTCTTATCTTACCTACGATGAGGATTGGGTTACTCTTAACTATCAGCTTGGTTCTGTTGATCCTAGCTGTTATGAGCTTTGTTTTTATGATGCTTGTGGTTATGATGTTAGTCAGGAGCTTATATCGGATACTGACTTTACGCAGGCCATCGGTGGCTCGGATTGGCCGTCATCGGTAGTAACCTCCGGAAGTTTAGCTATCACTGGCGGTAAGTTAGTGCTAACTCAATCAGGCATTCCGTTAACAGCTTATGTGGAGGCTAACCCTGCCACATGGCAGAGCTTTGCAGGTAATACCTTTACGGTTATAGACTACGACTTTACTACGGTGCTGGCTCAATATACTGGTTTTACTCGCATTCAGATTTACGACAGTGCTACAGGATATGAGTTAACCTTGGTGACAAGTCCTGCGGCAGGCACTCAATATCAGGGTACTGTCAATTGGCCTTATACTATTGGCAATGCCTCTAAACTAGCTATCCGTATTCAGTCTACAGGAACTAACGGAACAAAGATAGAGCTTGAGAATATGAGCCTTATCGTTGCTGCTTACGTTCCGGGACAGATGGATGAATACTGCTCTAATTGCATAGAGGTATTAGAAAGCGATGATTGTACGCTTTGGGTTGGTGGTTCTAACGGATCGGATGCTTTCGGCTTTCACTTCGCTAACAACTTCCAAGTAGGGGCTAGGGTTAGAGCCATGATGATTAACCCTAAATACAAGGGAGGTAATAAACGCTATACTGATGCCGATGGAAAGTACACCGTCACCCAAGCTAACACAGGAAAAATCTACACTCTGTTCATCGATTATACAGACGAGCATACTCATGATTGGCTTAGGGTGGCCGTACTGTCTGACACTGTTAGGATCGGAGCATTCACCAATACCAACCAATTCTACACCTCCACCGATGGAGACTACGAACCTGAATGGCCGGACACGCTAGGAAACTGGCCAGCGGCTCAAGCTCGTATCGATATGCAAAAACAAACTGACGAACTATACAATAACAATGCAGGATAAAAGAGGCATACTCTTACTAGCGACAGGTCATCCCTACTATTCTCATATGGCTTTCAATCTATTTGTAAGCCTACGGAGTTTAGCTCCTGACCTGCCTATCGCTATCCTGCATGATGGACAAGGCTTTAAACTATTGGAAGGATGGCAACAGGACTCTTTTACGCAGGCTATAGAGCTTCCAAGTAAGTTAGTCGGTGGTGATCCTTATCGGGTTAAGTTGCATCTTGATGAGCTTACTCCTTTCGATAAGACGCTGTTTATGGACGTAGATATGGTATGGAATAATTTCCGTAGCCCTATGGACTTATTAGGCGAGCTTGACGGGATAGAGTTTACCATGATCAATCGTGGTAGGGTATCATCGGCTGACAGCACTTTAAGCCGTTGGGTTTCTTTGTCGGAAGTTGGTGACGCTTACAAGCTTGATGAGTTCTATGACATCAGTAGCGAGATGGTTTACTATGAGGGTAAACCTAAAGTCTTTGCTGAAGCTCGTAAGGTTTACGCTAAACCAAAGGTCAAGGTAGCGGCTTTCGGTGCTGGTCTCCCAGATGAGGCGTTCTTTATGATAGCCATCGAGAAGCTAGGAATACAGCTACATCAGTCACCTTGGGAACCATCTTACTGGGAACCTCGCTACTTCCCTAAACAGCATAGCCGCAGTCATATTGCCGACTTCTATGCTTTGTCTGTTGGAGGTGCTTTCACCTCTAACCATATCAAAAAGATTTACGATAGTCTTATCAAGCATTACTATAGCTCTTTGGGTATCGCTGCACAGCCTTACCAATTACAAAATAAAAGCCGTATCATTAAAGAACGAAGAAAAATCTAATGGCTATAATCGACATCAGCCAATACCACATTGGTGGTAAACGTCATCAGTTTTACGCTGAAACTGTAAAGCAGTACCAATCTATAAAGACTCACGCTTTAGGGGAGTTTCCAAAAGAGCTGATATCGGAACGCCGTCCCGGTGAGTCCGAGACTATCAAGAAATACCGTGAGAAGATATACGTACCTAAAACGCAGGCAGCGGTAAGTAAGATATTCAACAGCTTACAGAAGATACGCAAAAGTCAGGACTATACTATTAGCTTTGATGAGACGGTAGTACCTCCGATGGTTATAAGCGAGGAAAGGCCATCGTATTATCTGACAGATGAATTTCCAAAGTACCGTAGTTTGGATAACTGGTTTTGGTCGGTGGCTTTCAATCAGTACCTGATGGATGCTAACGCTATTATTATGGTAGCTCCTTTAAACGTTGTTCGTGAGTCCAACGAGTATTTCAAGCCTTATCCGATGCTGTTCAATAGTCCGCAGGTGATGGACTATGTTCATAATGAATTGGCAGTACTTAAGTCGATTGAGGAGTCAACTTACCGCAGCGGTAACCGTAACTATAAAGGAGCTGTTTACTATTCCGTTGACCGTGAGTCGATTGTAAAATATGAGCAGATAAACGCAAAGGGTGACTTTTCAGCTACGGAGTTCTTTCATGGATTGGGATACGTTCCTTGCGTAAAGACCTTTGGAGTAATCACTCGTGATGGTATTGATGATGCTCTTTATACTAGCCGTATTGCTCCTATAGTTCCATCATTGAACGAGGCAGCTCGTGAGTGGTCTGACTTACAGGCGGAGGTAGTACAGCACATTCATAGTACGATGTGGGCTATTCAAGGTAAGGAATGCAACGCCTGTCAAGGTACGGGAGTGCTTCCTAAAGCTGGCAGCAGCCCTATTGAGTGCCGTGATTGTAACGGTAAAGGTTTCTTTCCTTTCAATCCTTACGAACACATTACGGTTAAACAGGCATCATTGGGCGATCCATCGACACCGATACCTCCTGCGGGATATCTAACCAAGCCTATTGATATTGCTAAACTGCAGGATCAAAGGGTTCACGATCATATCTATCATGCTCTGTCGGCTTTGAATATGGAGTTCCTAGCTGCCGTTCCGCTGTCACAGTCGGGGACTGCTAAAGAGGTTGACCGTGCCGAGCTAAATAACTTCGTTTATTCTATTGCTGAAGATTGCGTACGTATTGAGGATGAGATTGCACGTATCGTTGTTGACTATCGTTATGGCGGTATCCTTCCTGATTATGAGCAGCGTGAGAAGTTACGTCCGATGATTACAGTCCCTGAAAAGTTTGACATCCTGCCTGAAGGGTATTTGGTGGATGAAATTGCTAAACTTCGTAACAGCAAGGTTAGCCCTTTGATTATTAATGCGGCGGAGCTTGAGTACGCTAAAAAGAAGTTCAATACTAATAAAAAAATCAAGGAACGTCTAGAGAATATCTATGAACTTGATCCATTGGCAGGTATGAACATCGAGGAAATATTGGTGGCTGTATCCAATAATGCTATTAGTAAAAAGTCCTACATCATCCATAGCAATATCCGTGAGTTTGTGGATATGGCTATTGAAGATGTACCGGAGTTCTATACGCTTACGATGATGGAGAAAAAGCAGGTTATTAGTGCTATCGCTGATGCTTGGATACTTGAGTCACGTCCTAGAAATATCCTTGATGATAGTAGCAGTGATGATAACGGTGATAATAGTTCTGATAACCATAACGTGAGCGTAAGCATCTAATGGCATTAGACGATTTAAATAAGATTGTCAAAACTATTGACGGCTCGGTAGAGGAGTTCGTCAAGGACTTGCCATTCTCCGAGCAGAAGATATGGCAAAGGGTACTATCTCTTACTAAGCAGCTTCAAGTCGATGGACTCGGTAAGGTTACCAATAACGTAGCTAATCTTCGTATTCTTAATGATATTAACAAGGAGATTAATAGCATCGTTTTGACCGATGAGTATAAGACCAAAGTGGAAAAATTCACTAGCGTCTTTGCTGACTTGGAAACTCTTAATAACGAGTACCTATCATCTGTCTTTACCAAGTTCAAGCCATCCAAAGTACTTAAGGAGCTGACTAAAATATCAATAGATATCACCATCGATCAGCTACAGGAGACAGGGGTAGCCAGTTCGTTAACATCGGAGCTTAAGGAGATACTTAAGCAGAATATCACCACAGGTGGTAATTATGCTGATATGACCGAGCAGCTACGGGAAAGTATTTTGGGTAGCCCTACAACGCCTGGCGGTCTTACTCGTTACGCTCGTACCTTTACTACCGATGCTATCAATCAGTATTCAGCAACCTACACTAAAACGGTAGCATCAGATTTAGGAGCGGTTTACTATCGATATACTGGCTCTAATATGGAGACTACTCGACCGTTCTGCGAGCATCTGGTGAAAAAGGATGGCGGCTACTTTCACGTCAACGAGATATCGGGCTTTCTAAAAGGGATAGTTGGTGACCAAAAAGTACCAATCTACGCAAAGTACAACCTACCTCAAGGAATGAATGAGTTTACTACAGCAGATAACTTCCTAGTCCTTCGAGGAGGTTACAACTGTGGGCATCAGATATTTCCTGTCTCCAAGGCATCAGTGCCGGCATCGTTACGCTCACGCTTTGAGTGATCCCATTCACGGATAATCCGATTGATTATCTGCTGGCGACCTCTAAACTTTCCCTGCTTTAGTAGTCTACTTTGCTCTTCAAAGATTATATCGGCTACCTCATCGCACATCTTAAAGGTGAAGGCGTGGCAGTCGCTTTTGTTTAGTCTCATGGTGTTGTATAGGTTATACAAATATAAGATTGTAAATGCTTATATCCTAACATTATACCTCCGACCTTTGTAGCTTAAACTGGCTAACTTATGGCAACTACTGCAGGTGAATTCATCACAAAACTGGCTACAATGGCAGGGTTATCTACATCCGATCCCGAGATTGTAAGCATCCTTTCCAATTCAGAATTTAGTAACTATCGTATTCCTGAAGGGGTTTACAACAAGATCAACAGCTCCTTGTTGACTCCTGACTCCGCACGGAATAACGAAAACCTACGCCGCCACTACCATGCGGAAATCCTTAACGGACTTGATAACAATATCGAGTCTATGTTGGAGCGTTTTGGTATTGATGGCGATGTAGCGGAAACGGTACGTCAAGAGAAAAAGACTACCGAGAAGTACAATAAATTGATTGAACGTCTTAATGACCTCCATGCTCGCAAAGCTCAAAGCTCTACAAAGAGTGATAAGGCAGAGCTAGAGAATGAGATCAGCAAGCTCAATCAGCAGGTTAAAGACCTTAATACCAAACTACAGACAGCTCCTGTAGAGCGTGACCAATATTGGACAGAAAAGTTAAAAACAAAGGCTGTCCAAAACTTGCTCACCTCTTACAACTACGCTGGCGAAAAAGACATTCCTAAAGATGTTCTCATCGAGACCGCTTCAGTATTGCTAAACCGCAAACTAAACGAGGCAAAGGTTCGATTAGAATATTCTGCAGATCAAGATAATATCAGTCTGAAAACCGAGTCAGGCATGGACTTTTACAAGGATAATACGCCCATATCCTTTAAGAGTTTCGCCGACCAAGTGTTAGCAGAAAGCAAGCTTTTAGCTATCCCGGCTGCCAATGCAGCAACTACTCAAGCCGCTAATAATCAGCCAATGCCTACTCAAACAATCGTAAGTAGCAACGGCAGAAACCAAGATGCTTCCAAATTCCTTGCGGCATTGGATGATATTGCGTCTGGTCGTTAATCTATCTAAAAAACTATGGCAAACGGTCTTGCTCCATATTTATTGAACGACATGAAGTCGTTAGTCGGCGGTGCCTATCCCGGCCACAAAGTCGACCTTAAGGGTTTCCTCGCTATGTTGACCTCTGGTCCCGGTGCTAACCCTATCCAAACTTCTAACCTTGCAGGTCACAAGAAGGAAGTACGTTTTTGGTATCGTAATCGCAACACCAAGCCGCAGACAGATACTGCTGCTTCTTGCGATAACGTTCTTACTCCTGCTCGTAAAGAGTATACAGTATCTGTTGGTAACACCCGTCAGATCGCATGGCATCTGCCTGATGAGTTGGTAGCTTCTTACATGGATGAGGCTTCTGCTCGTGTAAACGTTCCGGGTGGTCCTATCGGCGGTGCTTCTGCTGAACTTATCGACATCATCCTTTCAGGTGCTAACGGTATCCTAGAAGGTGTTAACGATGACCTGTTAGGTCTTATCACATGGGGTAAAAACAAGGTTAGTGGTTCTAACGCTGCTGTTACCTTGAATATCAGTGCTGATAGCGGTGTACAGAAGCTTACCACTGGTTTCCCTAAATTGTTGGGAGACTATAAGAAGAACAATCTGTCTGGCGTTCCTAACATCGTTGGTGCTGGTCTGTTCTATTCTTATATGCTTTCACAGCCTTACAAAGGTTTGGATCAGTCAGGTATGAACTCTATGATGGCTGCTGGTGGTGTTAACTTCTTTGCTGACCAAGATTTCGCTGATACTGTTGGTGCTGATAACATCGGTGTATTCGAGCCGGGTTCTATCCAGATGGTAGAATACCTTGAGTACACAGGCTTTAAAGCTGGTATTAAGCCCGGCTCTTCAGAGTTCGGAGTTATCGCTCTTCCTGCTGTTGCTTCTGATGGTTCTTTGTTGCCTGTTAAATTCGACTGGCAGCTGAAATACATCGACTGTCCTACTACCTTGACAGACGCTTATAGCGGTTCTACGGCTACCTATCAGAAAGGTTGGAGCTTCATCATGAAGAAAGACTTCGGTCTGTTCCAATTGCCTTCTGACAGCTACCGTCAAGAGGATGGTAACTATTCAGTT
>Ga0075458_10000183_pt1 | contig 20452 bp, 23 predicted proteins | sample DEB3_08_DNA_FD_77576 | JGI IMG/M metagenome (GOLD analysis project Ga0075458, IMG submission 77576) | Aqueous microbial communities from the Delaware River and Bay under freshwater to marine salinity gradient to study organic matter... | ecosystem: Environmental > Aquatic > Marine > Coastal ... | reverse complement strand
GGGAGGTCGGAGGCCCCGGAAAGATCGGTAATCTTTGGCTGTACAATCTGAACGGGTTGTGTGTTTTGGTCTTCCATTTTTAGTTTCCTTTCTTCTTAGATGTTTGATCTTTGTACTCTGTAATTTTTATGAACGAAAACGGCTTGCGGCCAGCGATCACGTTGCCCACCATTTCAGGGGTAATAACCTTTTCAGGCACACCGCCATTATCGACAACACTAACCTGCTGGTCGCCACATTTTGCCTTTTTCAAAACACCCATAATTTTCAGGATTTCGCAAGATGCTGCCTCTTTCGCTGCGTCCGCCTCTTTCGCTGTGTCTGATGCGCGTTTATAACGGTCGATGGCATCGGATAGAAGATTGTTCCCTGTAAAGTCGGCCTCATCAATGGAGCCGCCTTCCGATTTCAGTCGGTTAAAACGAACAGACCCGACAGCCTGACGGTCAACCTTATAATCTGGGGATGGCTCGTCATTCGTTTCGATGCTGCGCCAGAATATATCCACCTCGCTGCATATCGCTGCCTCTATGTCCGGGTCTTTATGGATGACCATGCGCCGGATACCAGAGAGGCCCACCGCTACAATCAGGTTATTTTCCTCTGCCCCCGTACAGGCCATTTCTGCATGGCACTGCAAAACGATATGCGGCGGCGCACTTGTAATCGTATCCCCGTCGCATTCCCAATCGCGCCCAAAAACAACAGGATCGACGCATTTGATCTGGGCTAGGGCTTTAGGGTTGCTCGCCGCAATCGCGTCTGGCGTGCATCCCATCCCCTTAACTGTTGGATGTTCCACATAAATCAAGGGCTGACGAAAATCGGTGCCATATTTATCGTTTGCCCATTCGATGATGGCCGCTTCGTACCTGTTCCCAGCCTCTACCCGTTCATTGCCGGAAAGATCATCGGGAACCATTGTGCCTTTTTTTATGTGCCACAATTTATATCGGCTTGTGTAGGGGTTTGCATCAAACAAGGCTGCGACCTCGGATGCCCCAACATTGCGCTCGCGCAACTCATACCAGAGTGTGTTTTTCATGCTCTTTCGCCTTTCTTGAACATTGCGGGGGTAATGTGGACCGTATTTGTCGCCTTGTCGTGGCGAACGGTGCAGGAGCCAAAGCCTTGAGTGATCGCGCCCAGAAGCACAATGGCCACATCAAGATTGCGTTTTGTTTGTTTTTCTAAGTCTTCCATTTCTGTTTGTCGCTTTCTTCTTATGCACCGAAGCAAACGACATAAAACATAATTGCCACGCAGAGGGCAAAAACGAATTCCTGCGAATTTAAGACCTTGTAAACCATTGTAATTCCTTCTCTCGTTTGTGTTCAAAAGGGTGGACGACGACGAGGATTGTACCGATCTCCTGCAATGGTGTGGGGTGCATGCATTCCACCGGAAAATACCCCGCCGCCGTCCGTTATGTACCGCCAGCATCAGCGCGAAACCGACCGTACATATTGCTTTTATAAGCCATCTATTCGCTAACTGCAAATGTTTTATTCCGCTTCTATAAACTTTTTTTTATTGACAGACGCCGCTATTCCATGAAACCCTTTCGGTGCTTACATTCTTAATCCTTCCTTAAAATCAGCGGAAACCCAACGGAAAATGCCAATTCAACAGCCCTTCTATCCTACGAAACGCGGTTTCAAAACCAGATTTGACGGGTTTAAGGCCGCAAAAAAGTTTCATTACTGCACATCATGCCGCAACCACCAGCCGAAAATCTTCAAAGATTGCCCCGTGTGCGGGGCCAGAGGGACAAGGGTTTATTTCCCGTCAGAAGTCGAAATGAAGCGTGGGGCGCAGCTTTTGCTTAAACAGGATCAGGGGGCGATTGCAAGACTTCGATTTCATCCGCGTTACGATCTAGTCGTTAATGGACGCCATTTGTGCGAATACGTTGCAGATGCTGAATACCTGCTGGAAGACGGAAAAACAATCATTTATGAGGATACAAAGCCGAAAGACTGGACTGATAAACTTGCTGTTTTGAAAATCAGCCTTTTTGAAGCCTTGTACGGGGTAACAGTGACCATTCCCCAAAGACAAAAGAAACGGTCGCAAAATACCAACACGCCAGAAGGAGATTAGAAACCATGGCTGAACCTGCACTTGCTGTTATCTCGAATTCTAAGGCACTCTTGAAAGATATTCAGGCTGCGGCTCAAGAGGTCGAAGGACTGAAAAAAGAAAGAAAGGCCATCAACCAGCGCATTCAGGCCGTCCGCGAGGGCTTGGAAGCAAAGGGCATCGACAAAAAAGCATTTGACGATGTGATGAAATATTTTGCCGCGAACCTTGCTGATCGTGATGGTTACGAAGACAGCCGCAAAATGGTCCACGAGGCCCTTTCTGAAATTCAGGAAGACCTGTTCACGAAAAAGGGGGATGAAGAGTAAATTGCACCTTTCATCCTTAAAGAAATCTGATTAAAATTCGCAACGGGGCTAGGGTCGCTCTCGAAAAGCTGCCCCCATAGCAGCCTGCCCCGTTTCTTTCATTATGGGCAACCTGATGGGGGTTTAAGAATGGACTGGTATCCCTTTTATTTTGAAGTTTATGAAGCCGACACGCTTCATCTAAACCCGTATCAAGACGGGTGTTATCGCCGCCTAATAGATTATTACATGAAAACGCGGGGTCCGTTGCCGGATAACGATGCCGCCCTTGCTCGCATTGTAGGGGACACAGAAGATAGATGGCTTGGCTATGGCCGGGATATGGTCAGGCCATTTTTTAAGGCCAAAGACGGGCTTCTTTTTCACTCATTTTGCGATAAAATTCTTAAGGATCAGGAAAATAGGTCTAAAGCTCTTTCAAAATCCGGTAAAAATGGCGCTCTTAAAAGATGGCAGAAATCTGCGGGTTCCAATGGCCACCCTATAGCCACCCCAATGGCCACCCTATGGCCAAGTGATAGCACACTTACATATACATTAAGAGAAGATAATATAATTAACAGTAGTGATATAAAGGATAGAGGGGGACCGGGGGGGAAAGGAATTTTAAAACCATTGGAAGTTTCGGAAGAAGTTTGGAATAGTTTTTTGCAACTCCGAAAAGCAAAAAAGGCACCAGTTACAGAAACAGCCCTCAAAGGCATAACCCGTGAAGCGTCAAAGGCCGGGTGGACACTCGAACAAGCATTAACCGAATGCTGCACACGCGGCTGGATCGGGTTTAAGGCCGAATGGATTAACAACTCACTTCAACCGAAAGGAAACCACAATGGATCAAATCAGCCTCAACTTACCAAGCGTCAACGTGCAGAACTCGCCCTCGACAGGGCTGAAGCCGACCTACTCACCAGCGCCGGATACAGCGACCAGAACCCGCCAGATGCGCCATCTGATCCAGCAGTCTTACGACATCTTCAACATTTACGGACGTGATCCGGAAAACCTTTCAAACGTTCTCAAGGCATTCGACATGGTTCTAAAGGATATTCCTATGCGCTACGTCGCAGAGGGTTTTGAAATCTGGCTCCGGGTTTCCTCAAAGTTTCCTACCCCAGCAGACATTCACGCACACGCAAAGGAACGCTACGACCTAGCGAGGGCCAAGGCAGAGAACAATATCCCCACCAAAAACCGCCCTAGGCCCAAGGAACCACATCAAAACGCTGTGCCCTGGGCATTCCTTCCGTACCATGAAATCGTTGATAGGGGCCTTCTGCAATCGGTCAGGGATCACATCCGGGCGTTAAAGCCAGAAAATGCCAAGGATTACATCGTTTTTTTAAAATCCTTCTGTAACTTTCCACGCGAGTTTCAGGCATGACCCAACACAAAAAACCGCGCGCAACCGCCATTTACAGCAGCTTCAGCCTCTCTCTGATCTTCCTTCTGGCCGACCTTGACCTTGAAATAATCTTGCCGTAAGATTTTAACTCTTATTCGGGAAATCAACAAAAGGGACAGAATATGATCGTAGAACACATCGACCCAGCCACTTTAGAGCCGTTCAAAAACAACGCTCGCAAACATAGCAAAGAACAAATCGCACAGATTGCGCAGTCAATACAGGTTTTCGGGTTTAATGCGCCTGTCTTGCTCGATCAAAAGAACGGTATTATTGCCGGGCATGGCCGAGTTAGTGCGGCTATTCAATTGAAACTAAAAACTATTCCATGCATACACCTTCAGCACCTCACAAATGCACAAAAAAGGGCATATATTCTAGCCGATAACCAGATAGCCCTGAATGCAGAATGGGATATGGGCCTTCTCAAAGACGAACTCGATGAAATCCTGAAGGACGGCTTCGATATTTCTGCGATTGGGTTTGAGAAAGACGAACTCGATGAAATCCTGAAAAAAACAAAAGTTTTCCTTTCAGACGAGGACACTGCGCCAGAGCCGCAGAAAGATGCTATCTCAAAAACCGGGGATGTTTGGCTATTGGGCGAGCATCGGGTTATGTGTGGAGACAGTACAAACCGTGAGAATGTTGAAAAACTTTTATCTGGTGCATCCCCATTCCTGATGGTGACTGATCCGCCCTATGGGGTTGAATATGAGGCTGACTGGAGAAAAAAGGCTGGGATCAATCGAGGAGGAGCTTTTGGAAAAGTTAAAAACGACGATAGAGCAGACTGGTCCGAGGCGTGGGCCTTGTTTCCGGGGAACATAGCCTATGTCTGGCACGCTGGTAAATTCGCTGGTGTTGTACAGGATAGCCTAGAGAAAAACGGCTTTGAGATACGCAGCCAGATAATCTGGGCCAAAAGCAACTTTGCGATTTCAAGAGGTGATTATCATTGGCAGCATGAACCGTGCTGGTATGCTGTGCGGGGTAAGGGCAACTGGACGGGCGACCGGAAACAAACGACGCTTTGGCAGATCGATAAGCCTATGAAGTCCGAAACAGGACACTCAACACAAAAACCCGTTGAATGTATGCGCCGCCCGATCCTGAATAATTCATCGACCGGGGATATTGTTTACGATCCGTTTCTTGGCAGCGGCACCACGTTGATTGCGGCGGAGACTGAAAATCGTGTATGCTATGGCATGGAACTTAACCCCGCGTATGTCGATGTGATCGTGCGCAGGTGGCAGGACATGACTGGGAAACAGGCGACCCATGAAAAAACAAAGCAAGTCTTCAAAGCAGAAGGATCAGAAGGCCGTGACGAAGGAAGTTGATTTCAAACTTGTCGAGCAGCTTTGCGGCATCTTCTGCACCGAGGAGGAGATTTCTGGCATCCTTGGCATCACGAAAATGACCTTGCGCAATCGGATCAAGGAAGTTTACGGCTGGGAAACGACCTTTCCGATCCTGTACGAAAAATGGTCGTCCAAGGGCAAGATGAGCATCCGGCGCGAGCAATTCAGTCTTGCGATGAAGGGTAACGAGCGACTGCTGATCTGGCTTGGGAAACAGGTACTTGATCAGCGTGACAAAAACGAGGTAGGATTTGATCCGAACCGCCCCGCTGTATTCAAACTGGCAATGGGCAAAACCATCGAGCGAGAGAAGGACGAAGACGATGAATGACGAAAACACACAATCCCCGGAAGTAACCCCATCAGAGGCACCCGCCGTTGAAACGACATCTGAAACCGCGCTCGAAGCGCAAGCACCAGAAACCCCTATGGAGACTGGCCCGGAACATGTTCAGGCTGATACAGTGGCCACTGGCGATGATTGCCTTCAGGAAGCGGTTATGAAGGCCGTTGGCGACGCCACAGCAGACGAAGGCATTGCACCCGCCGATCTAAAGATTGAAACCGTTGAAGACCTCGCCGCACGTGTTCTGGAACAGCTTGGTGTTTCGCTTGTCGTCTCCCCGGTCGAGGGGGAAGAAGGTGCCGTCAAGGTATCCGCCGAGATCGTGGACGCTCACGGAGAACGCAGCGTGTCAACGGTCATCCGAAACAACAGCCCGCAAGAAATCCTCGGGTTCTATTTCTCCGTCGCCGACGCTGCCATGGAAAACAAGGCGCAAAATGCAGACGCCGCCGGACAATAATGAATTCTCACCGCCTCCCGCTGGGAATGAACAGATCGGCGACTTGGAAAAAACACTCTTTCAAGTCGTCGTTTCTGTTGGGGAGCAGATTTTTAGACCATATCCCAAAGGCTTCAAGACCGAGCAGGAGGCCGAAGCGGCTGCGCAGTATCTTCTAAGCACAGAGAACGGAGACCGCGACAGATACGGCCTAGATGCAGATACGGCGTGCGTTTTTATCTGCCGTGTTATTTCATGCTACGGAAAGAAGATGACTGTCGCCAGATTGTTCTAGTGCCATGTTTCATCCACCGAAAGACGCCGCAGAGCCGAACATCATCCCATACGAGCGGCCTTTCCTCTACGTCAAACAGGAAAGCATCTTTTTCAACGAGGCCCGCTATGTGTTCTGCGAGGCAGGGACAAAATGTGGAAAGACGCACGGGTGCATTGTCTGGCTTGTAGAGGAGGCTATCCTAAACGGCTTCAAGGGCTGGAATGGATGGTGGATTGCCCCGACTGTCTCGCAAGCAAAGATCGCATTCAGGCGCATTAAGAACGCAACGCCCTCCGGTTTTTACAGAGCGAACGAGAGCGAAAAATATATCGAGTTTCCCAACGGCGCGATTATCTGGTTCAAGTCCGCAGAGGTGCCGGATAACCTTTATGGGGAAGACGTTTACGCAGCCGTGCTTGATGAAGCCAGCCGCGCCCGCCATGACAGCTATCTTGCCATTCGCTCTACACTGACGGCCACGCGCGGCAAGCTGCGCATGATTGGGAACGTGAAGGGGAATGCAAACTGGTTTTATATCATGTGCCGCGCCATCCAGCGCAAACAGGCGACCGCCGATGCCTTGGGGCAGACAATCAACGCCAAGTATTTCAAGCTGACAGCCTATGATGCTGTCGATGCCGGGGTGTTGGACATAGAGGAAATCGAAGACGCCAAGAAAACGACAACAGAAAAAGACTTTCTTGAATTATACATGGCGGATGCGCAGGACGATGAAGAAGCGTTTATCCAGTCCAGCTATGTGCAAGAGGCCATGAAACGTGAGGTTGTGGGGTATGGGCCGCTTATCGTGGGTGCAGACCCGTCGCAAGGGAAGAACGACCCGGCGGCCTTTGCCTTCAGACAGGGGTTCAGGATACACGGCGTTGAAGAATACAAGGAAATGGATGAACCCGCCTTTATGGGGTACATCATCCGTCTGATTGAACAGGGATGGAACGGAAAAAAGGTTGACCGGATTAATGTGGATGCAACGGGGTTTGGTGCGACAATCGTCAAGCTGCTGCACGAGAAGGGCGACAATTACCAGCAGAAGGTTAAGGGCTTCCACATGCAGCAGCGCAGCCTTTACCCGCAGGAATACGGGAACAAGAGGGCAGAGTGCTGGGGGGAGATGAAAAAGGCCATAACGAGCCAGCAAGACCTTTTCGACCTTGTGGATGATGACGGATTAAGCGTTGAATTGACCTGCATTCGCAAGAAAACGGATAGTGCGGGGCGGCTGCTTCTGGAAGACAAGGACGATCTCAAGGGGCGCGGGTATGACAGCCCGAACAAGGCTGATGCAACCGCTTACACATTCGCCGAACCACTGTCATTTTACACAGATAAAAAAATAGAATATCCTTCTGGAAGACGAAAAATGGTTATGACCTGATTATCCTTGTTTCAGAAAAGGGACCGCGCTATGGCAAACAAAAGGAAGGGCCTGACAGATGAGGAATTAGCTGGCCTGTGCGTGCGCGAATTTCAGGATGGCAGCAGCTTAAATGAAATTCAGGACGAGCGGATCAAGGCCCTTGATTATTACGATCAAAAGAAATTCGGAAATGAAGAGGCCGGGCTTTCTCAATTCGTTTCATCCGATGTTCGGGATGCCGTTGAATGGCTCCTGCCGCAGATCGTTGATATTTTTGTGGGCGGCGATACCCCCGTAGATTTCGAGGCCGAAAACGCTGAAGACGCCAAACAGGCGGAAACGGAAAGCCGATATTGCCAGTATGTCTTTGAGCGCCAAAACAAAGGCGTTCTTGTCGCCTATCAGTGGTTTAAGGACGCCCTGTTGCAAAAGAATGGGATCGTTAAGGTTTTCTGGGAAGAACAGACAAGCCGCAACCGTGAAGAATACAAGGACCGCACAGCCGTCGAATATCAGGCCATTGAAAGTGATGAAGAGTTTGAAATCGACGAAGTGACAATCAAGGTCGCTGATGTAGAATATTCCGAAGACCAATTTAAGGAGCTGATTGACGCCTTTCAAACCGCCCCGCAATCTCAACAGAACATCGTGCGGGATGCCAAGATCGACGTTGTGGGCCACCGCAAGAAAACGGTTTCAAAGGTTTGCGTCGAGAACGTACCACCAGAGAATTTCATCGTTCAGAAAAACCACAATTCAATTTATCTGAAAGATGCGCGCTATTGCTGCGAGCGTTTGGAAAAGACAAGATCTGAATTGATCGAGGAGGGGTACGATCAGGCACTCATAGATAGCCTTCCGCACGCGCAGGAAATTGCCAAGAACACAAACGAACGCAGCGCAAGAATGGCGAAAGAGGGAGGGGCCGTTATCACCTCTGAAAATACATCCGGGGACCACAGCCGCGATATTATTATCATTTACGATCATTATATCCGTGCGGACAAAAACGGGGACGGTATTGCCGAACTGATCCACCTTAGAACGGCTGGCGATGGTGGCGCGTATGTCCTTGAGTGCAAGGAAGTTGACCGGGTTATCTACCACGCCGTCACGCCGTACCTGAATTCTCACAAGTTTTATGGCAGGTCGATCTACGATAATTTGTGCGACCTTCAAAAGGCTAAGTCGCAGGTGTGGCGCAACGTTTTCGACAACTTCATGTATTCATCCATGCCTAGGAAGATCGTTTCTGGAAACGTGAATATTGACGATCTGATGACGTACATTCCGGGCGGTGTAATTAGAAAAGGAGATAACGGAACCGTCGAGAATGATGCCGTGCCGTTTGTAGCCGCTGAAGGTTTCCCGATCCTTGACAAGATCGACAATATGCGCAGCGAACGGACGGGGTTCAGCAGAGAGATAGCCGGGCTTGACCCAAGCGCACTTGCGAACAGTACAAACCTAGTCGGGATGTCGATCCTGTCCCAGTCAAACCTTTTGGTGAAGATGATTGCCACCATCTTTGCGCACGCTGGCTTTGCTGAAATGATGCTGAACATCCGCGAACTGGTAATGAAGTACGAAAGCAAGGCGGCGATCTTTGACCTTACTGGAAATATCATCGGAGACGCCGATCCGCGCGGGTGGACCAAGCAACGCTCCGCCAAGATCAAGGTCGGGATCGGGTATGCCGGAAAGATTGAAGAGATCGGAACCCTTCAACAAATGATGGCTATGCAGGAAAAGGCCGTCGCAGCGCAGGGTGGAATGAATGGGCCGCTGACGAACCCGACAGGGATTTTCAACACGTTCAAGCGCATCTGCCAGCGCATGGGGATCAAGGATGTAACCAGCTATTTCACGGACCCGGCGACATACCAGCCACCCGCCCCGCAACCCAGCCTTCCAGAGGTTCAACTGAAAGCGTCCATCGACAAGATGAACAATGACCAGAAGGCCGGGGAAGCAGATCGCGCTTTGAAACTGCGGCAGATGGAAATTGATCAGGATGTGAAGAAAGCCGAACTTGAACAGCGCGAGCGTATTGAAATGGCAAAGATCGAAAGCCATGAGGAAATCGCGCAGACTGAACTGCTTTACAAGTACGGGAAGGACGCCCACGACCGACTGCAACAGAACGTCGATAATGCGGAAGGCCGCCTGATACAGGCCAAAAAAGAGGCCGCAGAGGCAAAGATCAGTGAAGAAGAGCCAAAAGAAGAACCGAAGGAAGAGAAGAAGGAAAAAGATGCCATTGACGATTGAAGCCCGCGCCCAGCACGCAAAAGCAGTCCTTGAAAACCCCGTCTTTGAAGAAAGTTTCGATATGGTCATGCGGGCGTATATCGACGCCAGCATTGCAACAGCCCCGGACGATGATGCTGGGAGAAAGCATTTTCATGCCTGTATTCACGCGCTGAAGGAGATTAAAGCCGTTCTTCTGGCGTGTGTTCAATCCGGTGAAGTCCAGAAAATCAACCTTGACAAGAGAGAGAGAGCCTTGAAATGACCCTAGAAACACCCCCGTCAACTGCATCCTTGACAACGCTTGAAGCTGCTGGCAAAATAAAAGGCATCATCAACCCGACTGACCAAGCCGCCCGGAAGGTTCAAGCAACCGAAACCGAAGGCAGCGGGCAAGAGGGGCAGGATGATAAGAATAGAAAATCTGCCTCTGTTCAAAAGAAACAAGCCGCCAAAAGCCAAGGAAAAAAGGAAGCCGTAAAGGCCAAACCTCAAACTCCGAAGGGCGAAGCTGGATCACAGGATGATCCGTTCTTGGCGGAACAGTCAGACGCAGAAACCCCCGAAGCTGAAACCGACGCAGACCCATTGCTTGGTGACGCAGATCTTGATGAAGAAACCTCGAAAGAGGCCAAGTCATCAGAAGACGCGGAAGATCAGGAAACCGATGGTGACGCAGACGAAGGCGAACAGGAAGAAGAACCCCTTCATACCGTTATCGTTGATGGTGAGGAAGTGCAGGTTCCATATTCCGAACTTCTGAACGGGTACATGAGACTTTCCGATTATTCCAAAAAGATGGCGCAGGTGCAGACCGAAAGGAAAGACCTTGAAGGCCAAAAGGAAAAGATCAAAGACCTGCCAGAAGTCAAGAAAAAGCTGAATGATGAAACCGAAAGGTTCACAAAAAATTCGCAGCTTGTTCTTGTCGCTCTTCAAAATCGGTTTATGCCGCAGGAACCCAATGCAGAACTGGCGAAAACTGACCCAGCCTCTTACATCAAAATGAAAGAGCAGAGACAGGAAGCCATACAGTTTATGCAAGGGATCGGTCTTGAACTTCAGAAGGTCGAAGAGCGGATGACGCAGGACAGGCTGAAAGATGTTCAGGAAGGGCGTACGAAGCTGATGTCAACCCTGCCGGAATTGAAAGATGCGGCAAACAGGCAAAAGCTGCGTAATTACGCAAAGGCTCATGGATTTACCGACCAGCAGATTGCAGCCGAACCAAACCCGGTTCTGTTTCAGTGGGCATGGAAAGCGGCAAAATACGATGAGTTGATGCAGCGCAGGGACATCCTGCGCAAGAGCGCACAGCCGAAACCGAAGGTTCTAAAGCACACGAAAGCACCGGAGGGCCATAAGGCTATATCGGAACGCAAGAAAGCAGAACAATTCGCCGCCCATAGACGGGGTGGTAATATCAATACCGCAGCAGCGGCCATTTCTGGGATCATAAGGAAGCAATCTTAGGACCAGATGTGAACTCCGTTTTGCGGTTGAGTTTCTTAAATTACTTCAAGGTCAACCTAGCAACTGTGAAACGGAGTTTAGAAAATGGGACAACCTACAAACACCTACGATACCTATGACGCGGCGAACTCGATCAATGAAGACCTGCATCAGATCATCTTTGACATTTCCCCGACTGACACTCCCGTGCTTTCGATGGCCCAGCAAGGTACGGCCACGAACACGCTGCACGAGTGGCTGACTGACGCATTAACCGCTGCGGACAGTGCAAACGCCCGCATCGAAGGGGATGACAAAACGGCCCAAGCCGTCACTGCCCCGTCGCGTCTTTCGAACTACACCCAGATTTCGGACAAGACCATCGTTGTAACTGGCACCCAGCGCGCCGTTGATACGGTAGGGGCTTCGGACGAACTGGCCCGCCAGATCGCTCGCAAGGGTCTGGAACTGAAACGCGACATGGAAGCGATTATCACAGGTAACCAAGCATCGGTTGCTGGTGATGCCTCAACTGCCCGTAAACTGCGCTCTCTTGAAAGCTGGTACGTTTCCGGGAACTCAAGCCGTGGAACGGGCGGGGCAGCCGGATCGTCAACACAAGCCGCGACGGACGCCACAACCGGCGACCTGCGCGCCATCCGTGAAACGCACCTGAAAACCGTTCTTCAGGCTGTGTGGATCGCTGGCGGTATGCCGGACACCATCGTTGCCGGGGCTGTCAATAAGCAGCGTATTTCCGGCTTCGGCGGTAACGCAAACCGTCAAATTCAAGCGGAAGACAAGAAACTGGTCGCCGCAATCGACGTGTACGTTTCGGACTTTGGAACGCTCAAGATTGTGCCGGATCGTTTCAGCCGCACGAGAACGGTTCACGTCCTGCAATCGGATATGATCAGCGTGGACTTTCTGCGTAAATCGTACCGCTCGCCCTTGGCGAAAACGGGTGATGCCGACAAGGAACTGCTGGGCATGGAATACACGTTGCGCATGAACAACGCAGATGCGCACGGCGTTATTGCTGACCTGACATCGTAATAACTGATCGCTGATTGAAGGAGGGGGACAAAAAGGCCCCCTCCTTTCAGGCTTTCGGATAACAGATTGACTTTCAAAGAAAGGGATCATCCAAAATGTGGATCAGAAATCAACTTGATGACGGTACGGAAAAATTCGTGGCCGATGGTAATGACAGTGAAAATCAAGAGCGCATCACAGAATGGGCCTTGAACGTAGACGCCGCCATGGGTCGAGGGGCAACGGATACGGATCGCACTTACCTGCGCCTCCGCCGCTCTGATGGCACCAGCGTTTATATCTACGTTGACACAGGCACAACCATTTCCTGTTCAACTACTAAGCCATAAAGGCTTTTTCCCGTGAAGGGGGAGGGTGCTTCTCTCCCCTTCCCCTTCTCCAACTGGCCTGAAGGTGTCAATCTGGACAAAAGGGGTTTACAAAAATGCGGGTACAAAACGCGATTTACGCGGAAGACACAAAGAAATCTCAAGATGTGGCATTCACAGCCGCTACAGCCGTTTCAAGCGCGGCTCTGCCGGATCAGTGCTATGCGGTGCGGATTTATGCGACCGTCGATTGCCGTGTCAGTTTCGATGGGGCTGCCGAAAAAACAGGATCGACAAGCGGAAGCGTCACAAGCGGCCTGTCATTGTTCCTTCCTGCCGAACAAACGGAGTATTTCGCCTTTCAGGGTAAAGAAACAATCTCGGTTATCGGGGTCAGCGCAAGCGGAACACTTCGCATTACGCCGATGACTGAATAACACAAGGGACTGCAACACAACATTTTTAAAAAAGAGGACAGACATGCACATTTATCGCGGAAGTGAAACAACAGAGGATATATACGCAGATGATTTTGGTGTTTCTGCCTCGAATACGGCGGCGCAAAACGCGACTGGCATGTTAGCTGCGATCAAACAAGCAATTTCAACAAAAAAAACGCTTGTGATGCCCATCGGGGACATTAAGTGTGCGCAGGTAAGCGGCACAGATGCCACTGATAACTCATCTACTTTCGCTCTTGGGGACAATAAACTTCATATCCATATCCCGACTGGATGCAATATTCTTCGGCAAAACGGTTCTTGGTGGCTGTACATCGACACAAGCGACCAGTGCGTGAAGTATTCTGTTTCGGCAGCTGCGTTCAGCATGGGTACGTCAACCGGACAGGCGGGCGGAAATCAATCCAACCTGTACCTGTATCAAAAGTTTCTTGCTCTCACTGTTTCCGATGTTTCAGCGATTAGCAAGTATGACAGAATTTCCTTGGTTACGGTCCCGTCATCCGGCTATCTAGTTACGAATGACGATGGTGACAGCTACGGCTATCCGGTTGAAGACCTGCACGTTTACGATGTGAACACGACCCAGAACAAACTATTCGTTTCCCTGCCAGCATACAAAACCGTCGATCAATACAACACTCGGTTTTATCACTGGCCCCATAACGATGCTTGCGTTAAAATTACGGGAGGCGGCGAACTGACGCTTGATCCGGCCACTGGAAACCCTGAAAGTGACAGCCTGACCAATGCGCGCGAGTTTTTCTACATCCTCGGCCCGCGTTTCGATGTTGACGGCGATCTTCTTTCGACGCGCGATACGGATCGTGGCTTCGCGCATGTGCAGCGCACGGTCGGGTCAACGGTACGTGGCGTCAAAAGCAAGCGCACGCGCAACCAATCCACAGGCGCGTCAAGCGAACGCAAACTTTCGTACTTCATCGATGATTACGCGAATAAGCACCTTCTGATCGAAAACGTTGACCTTGAGGGGGGCCGCCACCTCGATACCGGGAACACTGAGAAGTCCACAAACCGATATAATTTTGGGCACGTCACAAAAACAAACCCGGTCACGTTCTATTACGATGCCTCATCTTCATCGATGTCGTCCGGAGATGAAATCTACGTTGATAGTGCTGGCGGCATGACAGAGATCAACAAGCGGTATTTCACGCTGGCAAACACTGCATCGCTTCTCTGTTCGATCACAACAATTTCAAATGCTGCACAGGCTGTCGTCACCTACACCGGAAGCGATAGCGCAATGGCGAACGACCGGAAGGTGTACATATACGGCGTTGTCGGGATGACCGAGGTGAACGGCAATTGGTACACGGTCAAGAACTGGAACTCTGGGGCCAAGACGTTTGACCTGTACGCGCTGGACGGGGTCACGCCGATCAACTCAAGCGGTTACGGTGTGTTTGTCGATAGCACAACCGACAAAATCACGTTCGGATATGCGGAACTCTCCGGTGTGAACGGAACGGGGTATGGCACATGGACGACCGGCGGGTGGGCCTTTGAAGTTTCCGACTGGAAGAACAACGGCATGTCATTCGCTCGGATCACGGGTGGGTCGCGCAGCCTTGTACCGCAGGGGAACCCGAATGACAGCCATACAGGACAGGCCGGGAACGTGGGGCACAATCTTTATTCCGCCGATAACGTTGAATATTACACTGGCCTGATTACACCCAAAGGGTCGAACATGCGCGGGAATGGTGACGCCATTTACAGCATGACGATGAAGAACGTTGTTCAGGCGATGACATTTGACGGGATGCAATCGGATCATGCCGGGTTCGATAAAAATCTTTATGTCGGCCACGAGATCAACATTGAAAACCCGATCTGGGAGGCCGATCAAGACTTGTTCGGTTTTGAGGGGAATTCTGCATCCACGACAGAACACAAAGCGATTATCGGCCCTGTTTATATCCGCAACGGTGCCGTTGGCAGGATTGCGAAACTTGAACCCTATTGCGGCGAAGCGGTGTTCGACAATTTGAACGTACTCGCCCATCTCGCCCGCGTGGCTTCTGGTACGTCGAGCCGTTATCTGTTCACGGTTAACGGCACAGGCGCGCGCCTTGTGTTGAGAAATACAACGCTTGATTTCAGGAACAGCAGCATTCTTGACAGCACGGGCGCAGTCAGCACGGCGGCCCTGAAACGTTTTGGCACGCTTGTCGCTAATGCCGAAGTCGTTCTGGACAATGTGCGGATCATGGGCACGTCGAAACTCGATCCGCGCTATGGCCTGTTCGGAACGGACGCCAGCGGCACGAAGACGATCAAGATGCGGAACGTGTATCTTGATGATCCTAACTTCCCGATTGCAGCGGTGGCGGCAGCCGCCAAGACAATCAGCAGCGGGACGAACGCGAACCCTATTGTGTTTACCACATCGACCTCGCACGGATACGGCTCTGGCGATTACATCTATCACGACAACCTTGTGCAGATGACAAGCCTGAACAGAACGGCGCACAAGATTACCGTTCTTTCGGCCACGACATACTCGATCAATGTTGACGGCACAGCCATGACGGCGGAGAGCGCGGGCACGGCGACATGCCAGAAGATCACGCAGCCGACAGACGTGACGATCACCACGATGAACGAAGACAAGCAAGGCGTGTTTGATTTCCGCGACCGCAACCTGACGGGCTACAGCAACACGAATTTGATTAAACGCCAAACGGCGGTCGCCACGACCGATGCCACGGCAACCACAATTATCAGCATTCCGGTCGCTGAAGGTGAGGCGATCATGGTCAAGGCATCCGTCTTGATGAACCGCAGCACGGCGGCAGAAGGGGCTTATTTCAACGTCGAGGCAGCTTTCAGACGTGCATCGGGTGGAAACGTCACGCAGATTTCGACGACTGGCGCGCTGGTATCGAAAGAAGACAGCTCCGGCTCGCCTTCCGTCGCTTTCAACGTAAACACGACCAGTCAGACGCTTGAACTGAAAGTGACGGGTGAAGCGGCCAAAACCTTCTACTGGCTGGCAAACTATGAATACTCGAAGCTGGTTACATCGTCTTAAGGAACACCCATTTTCTGTTCTTTCTCGCCTTCTACTTCTGCTGTATGTTTATGCGTACGGCAGAATTTTAAGGAGAGAAAAAGGAGCGACTGGCCTATGACAGAAATCATTCTTGACCGCAGCGGCATGATCGGCACAAAGATCGAAATTGTATCGCCGACAAAATTTAACGTTATGCGTTTTCAGGATGTAGAGCCGATCCTTGACGCGAACAAAAGAGACCAGAACGACCGCGATTTTCTGAATGGGTACACAGAGGGCCGCGATATGAAGCACGTTGCCCGCATCCCGATTGTCGTTCTTGAGTTGTGGGCCAAAGAAAACGGGATAAAGCGCAAGAACATCTTTGGTAAAGAAATGAGCGAGATCATCAGAAAGAAACTAAACGACCCCGAAAACCTTTTTTTACGTACTGGTATGGGGAGGGTTTAGAAAATGGCCATGCCCGTAAATAATCAAATTACCCCTCAAGAACTCGAACAAAAGCGTGCAAAAGTCATGTTTGCCGTTCCGTCTCGGGATGTTTGGAAGTCTGATTTTGGCATGTCTTTTGCGGCTATGGCAGCGGCAACCGTTAGCGAAATGCCAAATATCGATATTATCTTCAATAATGCCAAAGGATCGACACTTTCCATGAACCGGATAAAACTGTGCAAGAGGGCGATTGAAGCCGGGTGCGATTATATCTTGTTTCTTGATGATGATATGCGCATACCGATGCACACCTTCATGATGCTGTATATGCGCGGTAAGAACATTATCGGAGCAAACTGCGCCCGCCGCGAACTCCCACCTTGCCCGACCGCCAAAGGCTTCGACAATCTTATGGTCTATACCACGAAGGCATCGACGGGGATTGAAGAGGTTAAGAGTGTTGGCACTGGCGTAATGCTGATTAATACATCTGTTCTGAAAGAACTCCCGCAGCCGTGGTTCATGGAAGACCCGATGCAGGGGATCGGCGAGGATGTATATTTCTGCAATCTGGCCCGTAAGCACGGGTTTAGTATCTTTATCGACCACGATGTTTCTAAGGATGTCGTCCACATGGGAGAATTTGAATTTACGCATCAGATCATGGAACAATGGGACAATAACGAAGCCAGTAATCCATCCGATAAACATCATATTGAAAGGGTAAATTAAAATGGCCATTTCAACGTATGCAGAACTCCAAGATCAGATTTATAGATATTTGATCCGGGATACCAGCGACCTTGTGGTAACGCCAGCACAGGTTCAAAACTATATCGCTTTGGCAGAGGCTGAACTTTCTAGGCTTCTCAAGATAAGGCTTCTTCAGGAAACCGCAACGCTGACACTGGCTGCAAGCCAAAATTATGTGGCCCTTCCAACGGGGTTTAGAAGCGTTCTTGATTTGAATTTTGACGCGCGACCGACAGATATTTCGTATCTTCCGCCTAAAGAACTGCGCCGTAAATATGCCGCATATACAGGCCGACCATACGAATATTCAATTATTGGAAGCCGCATTTACTTTGGACCGACCCCGACAAGTGTTGAAACGCTCACTTTAGACTATTACAAGAAAATAACGGCTCTTTCCGATGCAGCAAACACAAACAATATATTGACTGAATACCCTGATGTGTATCTTTTCTCTGCATTAAAGGCCGCTTTCATCCAAATCGGAGATCAAGAAAAGCTGGAGAATGTAGCAGCGAACCTTGTCTCTATCCTGAAACAGATCAATGACGAGGATGTAGTTGGAAAGGTTCCAGTCGGATCGAGAATGGTGGCACGCAGAGGGGCGATTGGATAAATGACCGTTAGGATGACAGACCCGTTTCCTTTTGGAGAGTGGATGCCAGATCAAGGGGAATTTATGAACCCCGGCGCACTTGTGGCAACAAACTGCGTTTCAGAGGGTGAGAATTATAAGCCATTCGCAGACCCGGCAGAAAGCAGTGACGCTTTGGCTAGCATGTGCAAGGGTGGGTTTGCGTATAGGGATGCAGCCGGAAATGCCACCATTTTCGCAGGGACAAAAACAAAACTTTACAAGCTGGATGGAACGTCATGGGTTGATGTAACGCGATCCTCTGGTGGCGATTACACAATGGGTGATGATAACTTTTGGGATTTCGTGAACTTTGGAACCCTTGTGATCGCCACAAATTACACAGATGACATTCAGGTTTTTGATGTAGGAACCTCCACAAATTTTGCGCAGCTTTCCGCGACAGCCCCACGGTGCAGACGATTTTTCATTCAGGATAATTTCCTTGTGTGCGTGGATACAGTCGATGGGGATGGGGATATAGGATACAGGGTGAGGTGGTCGCCTTTAGCCGACCCCGCCGGGGACTGGACAGACGACCCCACAGGAACGCAAGCCGATCATCAGGATATTTATGGTGGGGATTACGCTAACGCCTTCGGGGCGGCCCTTCAAAACCACGGGATCATTGTTCAGGGTAAAAACCTGATCCGTATGGATTATGTAGGGACAGAAAAAATATTCAATTTCACAAAAATGGATACAGGGCGCGGGTCGATCCTTCCACGGTCATGCATAAGTAATGGAAGGTCCGTTTTCTTTCTTTCAGAGGACGATTTCTATGAATACAATGGATCGGAGTTAATTGCGCTCGGTCATAAGAAGGTAGCAAAGTGGTTCTACAAAACATTTGATGAAACGTATGATTACAACCTGAACACAGCTATTGACCCATTAAGAAAGAATGTCTTATGGGCCTTCCCGACACAGGATGCAGCCTCCGGGGTTCCAGATCGTATCCTTTGCTTCAACTGGGTAGACAGACGGTTTACGGTGATCGAGCAGGACAGTGAAATCCTGTTTAATTTCCTCACAGTTGGCTACACCATGGACGGCCTTGATGCTATTTATGCGACCGTCGATGAAATCCCCTATTCGCTCGATAGCCGTATATGGACGGGCGGGAAGACCGTTCTTGGATGCTTCACTGAAAACCACAAACTAGCAGCCTTTTCAGGAAGCCCAAAAACAGCGACCATCGGGACGACAGAACTGCGGATAAATAACAGCGGGCGCACAACCATCCACAATATCCTGCCCTATATTGAGGGGGGGACGCAGCGGGTTCGGTTGGGTAGAAGAAACAGAATTACAGATGACGAAAGCTGGACAGACTGGGTAAGCGCAAACAATTTTACTGGTGAGTTTAATTTTCTCCACGATGCGACAATGTTCAGGGCAGAGGTTGAAATAAGCGGATCGTGGGAAATCGCAAAGTCCCTTTCCTTCAGAGCGAAGGCGACAGGCGGCGCGTAGGTAATGGCAAACTTTAAACAGTTTCCAACAGCCCCCGGAAATGCGCGGCTTGATGAGCCTTTCCTTAGAGAATTGGTAAAGGTTATAAATCTTACGGGATCGGGCAAGATAAACTGCACCGGAGAATTTACCTGCACGGCCAATCAGGCGTCGACGATTGTAAAAGATATTTCATGCAGCCCAAATTCGACTATTCTTCTGACACCTACTACAGCAAATGCTGCGACTGAATTTGGAGCAGGTAGCCTTTATGTAACATCTGCGACAGGGCAATTTCAGGTCAATCATGTAAATAGTGCGACGACCGGAAGAACCTTTAGATATGCTATTATCGGATAACAATTCCAAACATTCTGTTTTAGAGAAAGCAGTCATTATTCCAGCACAAACCGGGGATATTGATTTTTACTGGCCTCTTGTGTCACAATTCCTTAATTCCGCGCTGGAACACACTTACGGCGAGACAAGCCTTGATGGCATCCGCGTAGATGTGGAAAACGGCAAAAGGCAACTCTGGGTCATTAAAAAAGATGACCGCTATCTCGCCGCCGTTTGCACAATGATTTACACAACAGAAACGGGCATCAAAATCGGCGAGATCACCATAGCGGGAGGGTCTGAACATGGCCTTTGGGATCACTTCGCCGATACCATAGGCATGTGGTTTCAAAAACAGGGCTGCGATTATCAGGATATTGTGGGCCGGGCCGGGTGGCATAGGCTCTATAAAGACAGGGGTTTTCGTCTTGCGTACCAGCAACTTCGGAGGCCCCTTACTGAACAGGCAACGCATAGGGATATGGATTTAAGGGGACAAACAGATGAGCGGCGGCAAGGGCGGGAAAAAGACGACATCGACACAAACGGTATCGGTTCCGCCATATCTTGAGAGCGAGATACGTTTTGGCCTTGAGAAGGCACGGGAGCGGTATAATCAGGGGGTTCCTGAATATTTTGAAGACCAAACATA